>JAEEGL013173722.1_pt1 | contig 10382 bp, 12 predicted proteins | sample 9134231 | NCBI WGS metagenome assembly JAEEGL01 (sample SAMN16246548, study PRJNA631951) | gut metagenome | biome: gut microbiome; feature: rumen; material: fiber-attached | host: Bos | place: Iran: Karaj | collected 2018-10
CTATTATCAGGAAAAATTCAGGGGGACAATGGTCTGGCTCGGCGTTGGAAAAACAAAAGCCCTGCATAACCCGGAATTCACAGCCAACCCGAAATCCATTGAAGTCGGAGCTGAATATTTTGCTGAATTAATCCTTTCTTCAGCACCTGCCCAGCCAATCGAACCAAAGGAACTCGTCGATGACTGGAACGGAAGACTGAAAAGGGTGCAGAAGAATGTCAGAATGAGTTAGACTAGATTCGAGCTATGAGAGAAGATTTATCCTAATGAAGTGAACGTCACAGTCAGAATCCAGGCTCGCCATCCCATTTGGAAGATACTTACCCTTCTCCCATGCGTACACCGCCTCTGGACTTGAGAAATTGAAAATGTTTTGGATTTCACAAACCGAATAACCAGCACGGATTCGGCATTTTTTTGATTCTTGCAGCAGTCGCTGCTCGCTTCATATAAACACCGCCGTTGTCTTTCAGCCACTTATCGCAAAGTTTGTAATCTGGAAACACGCGGTCTATTTCAGCATAGAATTCTTTTGAGTGATTCATGTGTTTGCGATGACAAAGTTCATGCACCACTACACTATCCATGATTTCTTCAGGCATCATCACAAGCAGGCAGTTGAAATTTAAGTTCCCATTTCGTGCGCAACTTCCCCATCTGGAAGACTGAAGCCTGATTGCAATCCGCCCGTAAGTCACTCCTATCTTTTCCGCCCAGAACCCTACCCTTTCTGGAATTATCTTCCGGGCCTGTTTTTTTATCTGTTTTATTTCATCCGCGGAAAGAAGTCCAAGTTTCTCAGCTTTCTCCACTTCCCCATTCTGTTTTTCAAGATGCTTTTTTATCCAGTCTTTTTTTGAAAGAAGAAATTCCTGCACCGTGCGTTCGCTGGTTCCATAAGGAGCCTTTACGAGGACGCGGTTGTCAGTCATCACACTGACAGAAATTGAGCGGCGGCGGGATTTTTGGATGATGTAGGTTAGTTGCATTTGGAATTATTTACTTCCCCTCAATTTCCTGCAACTCAAAGCGGTATTTCTGCTTTACTTCCGGGTATTTTACATGGTCGACTTCGCTCAGGAACATGTCTTTCGGACGAATCCAGAGTGAGCAGTCCCCGTAAAGGCGGCGGTACACGACATATTCTTCTTTTGTTTCAGAGTGAAAGGCTACATCCTCGACGATGTAGAGATTTCCCTTAAAGTGCTTGTAGACTCCGTGGATTTTCAGTGTGTTCATGGGGGAATTATAGCATGTTTTTGCATTACATTCCGTAGTTTTTGCAGAAATACGGTACACTACTCCATAATAATCTGCCAGCTTCTCTTCTATTGCAAAATCAGTCATTACAGATTTCTTTATCAATTAAACCTAATAACTCATGATTACATTTTGAGCAATGGGCCACAAATTTCGTTTTATTTAGTCCTAAAAATTTTATATAAGAATTTTGATGTTTTATTTCGGTTTTCAGTTCCAAACGTTGTAAAGGAACCTTGCACTTATCGCATTTGAATAAAAAATCAGGTTTGAAATTTTCCAGGATTTCAACATTGTAAACGACATTGCATTTCGGGCATCCAAACACTCTTTTATCAATTGGACTACAAAAATTTTTATCCGTTTCGAGATATTCTTTAAGTTCTTTGCGATACAGTTTATTTCCAAACGAAGATATCCAGTCCTTATGAAAGTCATCATTGTGGAAGAACATGTACGCCAAACCAGTTTCAAAAGAAAAAGGGGTTCTACATTTATCACAAAGAGTTATGTATCTTATGCTCATTTTTTTCTCCACCATCCACTGTCATCAATATAGCCGTAAACTGTCATAAATTGCTCACCACGATGAATATACGGCTTTTTTAAATTTGTAAGCGTCAACTTTCGTGTTTTTATAATCTCTTCTATATGAACTATCAGTTCTTCCGCAAATTTCCTCCATTCTTCATATAATTTTTTCAAACTGGGATTATCATATAATTCATCATCAAGCCAGGCGACTTTATTGCAAACAACGGCATACACATCAGCCAATGTTTGCTCGGTCGGATTTTTAGAAAGTTTATTCCTCAAATCATTTACGGTGTAATTTTTCCTAGGTTCGCTTGTCATAACATAAATAGGTTCTGTAACCAAAAAGTGATTATCTTTGTCTTCCATTTTCCATCTCCATGATTATCTTTTCCGCGTCACAGCAATATAAATCTGCACCGCTAAAAGGATTCATTTCCAGCAGAAATATTTTTCCGTTGCTTTTGCAGACATCAATTATATATGCAAAGTCATTTTGCTTTTTCAAATCTGCTATATCTTGTGCAAACTTCCAAATATCGTTTTGATTAACTGAAACAATGCCTTTCCGTCCGTCTGCCAGATATTCACAGCCAGATATTATTTTGTCATCTATGCAAACAAACCTATATTCCTTTTCGATTTCTTTGTATTCAGAAACGACAATTTCCAAATCCATATTTGAATGATAAAATCCATAATCAAAATGCGCGGGCGTAATATTGTTTTTATCCAAAATCCTGCCGCTGAATTCTTTTAACGGGCTGTTTGGTCTTGTAAAAAACTTATTTGTATCCCTTGTAAGATTATTCAGGATTTCTTTGTTTCCTAATAATTCGTTTATTGTTGTGAAAACAGTGTTTTTAGTCAGAATATAATCATTATAGGCTTCATATATGTACGAATATGAAAAGCCTTTTTCATCGCACAGGGAACCAGGATAAAAAATACCTTCTTTTTTAATCCTTGTAGCATTACTTAAACTTCCATGGAAAAGGGAATCCTTCGGGAAATTTTTATATTCTCCGCTAGTCCAAAATTCATCTTTCCAGATTAAATATTGTTTACCCAGCTGCTTTAATACAGGAAGAAGAATATCTCCATTTGAAAAGCAGCTGTCTTCAATAATCCAATTCATAGTTCTCCTCACTCATTTGATTATGTACTACGTTTATGACTTTTGCGTTAGATTGTAGGGACGACGCAGCCGTTCCGTAGCGAAGCGAAGGAATGAAACGACAGCGCAACCCCGGAAAGCCCGACTGTCTACCGACAGGTAGACGGTAACGCCAAAAAACTACACCGTCACCTGCACCACAATTGCCCTGTGGTTCAAAGAATACAGTTTTGCTGGGTAAGCCATTTTCTGAGGCTTTGCTTCCCGAATGATTTTTGCGGCAAGGGCACGGATATGTCCAGCTTTTTCAAGACCGAGATTTCCTGTGATTTTTGATTCGATGTTTTCGATGCAGCAGAGAATCGCGTTTTTATCAGCCGGATTATACGGCTCAGCCTGAACAATACATTCCAGACCGGCATAAAAATTGTGCTTTGCCGAACGGATTTTCTGCGCGTCCCCAAGTAAGTCTTCACGGCTCAGATTGTCAGCAAGCTTCGAAAGGACTTCAGGCTCTACATCAGCTTCCCAGCTATAAAAATTCGTTCCGACGAGAGGAAGCGTGACAGTCACGGAATTCTGCTTGAAATAGCGCATGATTGCCTGTTCCAGGCTTTCCCGGCTGGAATCAAAAGAGAGTTTCTTTTTTGCCGCATTGAAGATAAGGGGAATAGATTCAGGATCAATATTCTGCATCCTTCCGTAACAAATCGAAAAAAGAATCTCAACGCAAATTTCTTCCATAATAAACTGTGTAAGCTGGGCAAATTTCTCGAAAACTTCATGACGACGAAGATAAAGTTCACCAGCAAGAAGGGAATCCTTTGACTCAACAGCCGCAAGCAAGGCTCCGACATGAAGGAGATAATCAAATACATCAGTGTCAGAAACATCAACATCAGGTGCGACATAAACAAGAGGATTGAAGTTCACTCCTGAATGAAGGAATACATACCAGCACGGTGAAAAATATGTGCTCGAAGCAATCTTCTGCCAGCCGTCTACATTCGGCAAATCATTCTTTTCCCACTTGCCGACAAAATCAAGCTGTCCTGTTTTGCTCTTTGAAAATTCAAACCAGTCATTGGCTGTCTTAATTAAAATCTGTGCGTTCATAAGCTACCTCACAATTATTTGGGAGGTGCTTAAACGGACATGTCAAGGCTTTAAGCGTAGCGTGCCTTGACGTGGACGTATAAGTTACCTCCTCGTATCTATATCTCAATTATAAATCAAGGGGTGTCGCATAGAATGATGCAGCATCGGAAAAAAATTATATATTTTTCTTATGAAACAGACAAAACACAATTCATTTTATCAATCACCAGTATTTTCATACATCATAAATGCAAACCGAATTGCTTCTTTTTCACGATTGTTGAGATTTTCATTTTCTTCTATATAATCGTAAACATCTTTGCCATCCGAATCTTCAATAGACAAATCTGGCTTAAACCTAAGCAAAAAATACAACATTTCAATTCGCTGACAACATGCACATGCATAGACAATTGCAGTCCGTCCAAATCGGTCTTTTATGTTTATATCAGCTCCGTGTGCAAACAGGATTTTTAAGCGTGCGATATCATATCCACTTATGCGTTCTTCTCCATCATATTCAGCAATAAAGGAAAAGAAGCATGGTCTTCCATTAGATTTTTCATTTGGATTTCCACCAATACTTAAGAATTGTTCTAAGAAATCATTAGATGAATTGTTGCAGATTGCCTCACAATTCGCATTGAAATCATTCCTGTCCCGTTTTTCAAGTGAAAACCCTTTTTCCATCAAAAACTTTATGCACTCAACATCCTGTGCATTAGCAGCAAACATTCGCAACAAGCGTTCTCCATTGCATGTGGCTCCCAAATCAAACATGTGCTTTAAATAATCTACAGAACATCTTTCATTTATCATATCAAGAGGCTTTAGTTTTCTTGAAGTCATACAGTTAATGTCAGCACCATACTCTACAAGCAAATCGATAATTTTTATCGAAACGCTATGTTGCAGAGCCCAATGCAGGACAACGCGATTACCCTCCATTTTTCCATTTGGATCAGCTCCATTGCCCAAGAGGTTTTTAACTTCGTCATAATCTTCAGCCATCACCGCATATTTGAGCAGAGTGAACCCATTATCATCAAGGTCATTTATATCTTTTAGTTTTGTTTTTATGGATTCATATTCAGTTTCATATTTAAGCACATCTTCTTTTTTTTCATAATCCAAGAGTGAAAAATAGCCGTTCTCCGTCTTTTTTCCACCAAAAAGAATGCTATCAGCCCATTCCTGTTGGATAATATAATCATATCCTTCCCTATTTTTTTCCTGATTTTTAATATATTCAGAATGTTTTGTAAATTTAGTTTTGTCCAGGGGAAGAATCTGATAAGTATTCTTTTCATAATTGAACAATTTTATGTGATAATCATGAGCCACTTCGAATTCTAAATCATAATCTGGCGCACAGAAACGAAATTCAAAGTCCTTTGCCGGTGATTCTGTTTTCAAATATGCTTTTTTATAAATACATTTCATAACTTCGATAACCTTGTCATCAAAGTCAGAATCAAATATAGTAATTTTTTCAATCAGATAATTCACATCCGTTACGATTCGTAATCGCATTTTATCAGAAACAATCGAAAGAAGTTCATTTTCTTGAATTTCATCAAACATTTTTTTCGCATCATAAGCATCTTCTGGCATTATGAATTGAATCATAAGATTTTTTCCCATATCGTGATACAGCAAAGGATGAATAATATTTCTGTTAAAACCACATTCACATGAAAGATTAAAAATGCTTTTATCAATTATTCTTGACTTTAATTCTGGATTTAATGAAGTATTTACAGACTCCCAATACACATACTCAAGTTTCTTTTTGCAAGATGGACATTCATAGAAATCGATATGAAATTTTGACATAAGCTCCTCCCCTTTTTCCAATAAGACTAGTCATTATTTTCTTTCTCTCTCCATTTTACGCCACCCTCCCATATTTTGACAAAATATATTTCAACAATCCCTGACCGCGAATTACACCGCCTTCCTCAACAATTTGCTCATCTTCATCAGGAACGCAGTCCACATCATCAATATCCACCAGCTTTGGCAGCTTCAAATCTCATAACCATCAAACCATCTGTCTTTAAATCTTTCAAACACTTTTCTGCATGCTTCCAACAGTTTTGCTGTTTCCGGTTTTGAATCATCTTTTGAAGGACTCCAAAGTGAGACTGAAATATCGTTCCATCCATCACCAATTGAACACTTAAGATCCCAACCGTCAAGGCCTATATTATCTGGATTCTCTTTAAAAACTTTGTTGAAATCCAAAACATAAAATTCATCAATGATTTTTTGATATTCTTCAAGCGGTATCTTCTTTTTGATAGCTTTTTCTTTCTTGTCAGAACCATTGATTTCATATTTTATAATAGCTGAATTAGTTGAATTACGATCTTCTTCAACAACATAGTTCTTTTTTGCTTGCCAACTTTCTCTTACTTCAATCGCGACATACATAAAAATACCTCCTAATATCTATATCCCAATTATAAATCAACCCCTGTCGCACAGAATGATGCACCATCCAAAAAACCGTGGTATAATTTACCTATGGAACAAAACAAGCGCAATTCACCGCACATTCTCGCCTATGTCATGGAAATCGACAAAGCCATCCGTAATGAGGAATATCCCAACGCAAACAAAATGAACAAAAAGATGGGGTGGACTATAAGCCGCGCAACATTCGGACGCTACATCGACATTTTGAAGGACACTTTCAATGCGCCCTTGGAGTTTGACTTCAGGAAGAACGGCTACTATTACACTGACAGCACTTTTTTCCTTCCGCAGATGATGCTTAACGAAGGCGAGCTGCTCACACTTTCCACAATTCTGCCGCTGCTCGACCAATACAAGAACACGCCGCTTGAATCTTCATTCCGAAATCTCATGCAAAAACTGATTCAGATGCTTCCCGACAGCATTACGGTTGATTCCGCGCTCATTAACAACGAGGTTCATTTTATTTCCGACCCGGTCACTCATCTTGAAAAAGGCGTTTTTGAGTCCGTACTCAAGGCGACAAAACTTCACCGCACTCTGAAAATGGAATACAAGGCTGCTCAGGACACGGAGTTTCAACAAAGAGAATTTGATCCGTACCACATAATCTGTCAGAAAGGAAGCTGGTATGTTTTGGGATTTTCTCACCACTCGAATGCTATCCGCCTTTACGCCATGCCGAGGATTCAAAAGTGTGAAATTATAGAAGAAAGATTTACAATTCCGCATGATTTTTCGATAGAAAAGCACATCGACCCGGAAATTGGTGTCTGGGGAAACAGCGGAGGAAGCTTTAAGGTTGAAGTTGAATTCTCAAAAGAACTGAAGACTTTCGTGTTGGAGAGAATCTGGCACAAAGGGCAATACATGAGGGAAAATCCGGACGGAAGCGTTTACCTTTCATTTGAAACGAACCAGCTCGCCCAGACTGCGGCATGGATTCTCTCTTTCGCAGGAAACGCAAAGGTCGTCAATCCGCCGGAACTGAAAGAGCATGTCCGTCAGGCCGCAAGGAAAATTCTGGAAAGCTGATACCCCCTCCCCCTACAACACCTTCCCCAGTTCTGCAATCTTCTCCCGCGTAGTTGCCCAGCTTGTCGCAAATCTTACGACCGTGTGAAATTCATCATATTTTTCCCAGAAGCTGAATTTCACATTCTTCTGGAGTTCCTTGAGCTTGTCATTTTCGAGAATCACAAACTGCTGGTTGGTCGGAGAATCAATGAAGAATTCATATCCTTTTTTGAGGAAGAGATTTTTCAGTTCTTCCGCGCATTCAATCGCATTCCGGCTGATTTCAAAATACAAGTCATCAGTGAACAAAGTGTCAAACTGAATTCCCAAAAGCCGGCCCTTTGCCAGGAGTGCGCCGTGTTTTTTCACCAGATTTTCAAAATGAAGCGGCATGTTCTTTTTTGTGAAGACTACGGCTTCCCCGCACAAGGCACCGACCTTCGTTCCGCCGATGTAAAATACATCACAAAGCTCGGCGACATCTGGCAAAGTCAAATCAGACTCTTTGCTCATCAAACCGTAACCGAGGCGCGCTCCGTCAAGAAAAAGCGGGATTTCATGCTTGCGGCAGACTTTGGAAATTTCGGTCATTTCGCTTTTTGAATACAAGGTGCCGTATTCTGTCGGGTGGGAAATATACACAATCCCCGGAAAGACCATGTGCTCGTGATTTCCGTCGTTGTAAAAATCAGAAATATAGGAATCGAGTTCCGCGGCATCAATTTTTCCGTTGTGAGATGGAAGTGTCAGAACTTTTCTTCCGGTGAATTCAATGGCTCCTGCCTCATGAACGCTTACATGTCCGCTCTGCGCTGAAATCACGCCCTCATACTGGTGAAGCATCGTGTCGATTACAATCTGATTGGTCTGAGTTCCGCCTGTCAGGAAAGCGACTTGGGCATCGGGCAGGGCACAGGCAGCGGCAATCTTTTCTTTTGCAGATTTTGTGTAAGAATCCGCACCATAGCCGGAAAGAGTTTCCATATTTGTTTTTGTCAGTGCCTCAAGAATTTTCGGATGCGCACCTTCAATATAATCACTTTCAAATGACAGCATTTTTCTTCTCCTGTTCCTGATTTCTTGTGAAAATTATAAAAGAAAAAAAAATTTATGTCATTTAATGCCTCGTCTTCGAGCAATTTTTGTTTACCCGGTTGCACATGCATGTTATAGTTTAATGGGTGGTATTATGTATTCTGATTCACTGATAAATTTTTTTCAAATTACGGAAGAACTCGGCCTGCAGCAGGGTGCGGACAGCCTCATGGAAATGGAACAGAATGATGTTTCGTTTGCGTTGGATAGCGGCGTTCATGCTGATGACATCTGGGCGCGTGCCTCTCGTGTGGAAGAATGCCTTGATTTAGTCGATGATGACATTCAGAGAAAGCACATTCAGGATATGATGTATTTTACTGCCGGTGTAATGCCTGATTCAGACTCCGTTGATAACCGTTTTGAAACCATCGAGAATCTTGAAAATGTGATTAAGGACTTCAAGGAAAGCGACAGTATTTTTGCAAGTCATCTTGTGGCAATCGGACCGGGCGGAATTGACCATGACTGGGATTCTGTCGAATTCAAAGGGCGCGACCACGAATATTTTGACTATGACACTGTAAGAGATGAAAAAGACTTGTTCGCCCTGCAGCTGACTCTCGCTAAAAAACTGAACATGCCTTTCGTTCTGCACAGCCGGAAGGGTTTCAAAGAAACTTCTGATGTTTTGAAAGCCGTAAAATGGAACAAGGGTGTGATTCACGGATTTTCTTACAGTCAGTCTGAACTTGGGTTTTTCCTCGATTTGGGCTGGTATGTAAGTTTTAGTGGAACTGTTACCTATGCCGGCAAAAAATCGTTCGCCGACATGTCGGATTTGCTGAACTATGTCCCGAAAGAACGCCTTCTTATAGAAACCGACTGCCCGTTTTATCCGCCGGTTCCAGTAAAAAGCGGCACGAACATTCCTCAGAACATCAAATATATCTACGAATACATCGCCTCAAAAAGAAACATCCCCAGCCGAAAGCTCAGCGAAATTGTCGATTCAAATTTCCAGAAACTGTTCGGAATTTAGGTGATGGGCGCAACCGGGAGCTTCCCGCTTCGAGACAGGCTTCATTTACACCAAGTCCGCGTGAAACGAGCAGTCCCGTGTAGTCAACAAGAACAATTCCGTTGTTTACTACGATGCCGACGGCGGCACTGATTTGTGCCTTTGTGAAAACCCTGTTCGGGTTCGACATGAAAAGCTGGAGCACGCGGAATTCCGTTGATGTGATTTCTATCTGATTTTTTGAATCTGCGGTGTTTTTGAAAAGAAGGCATTTTTCCGAATATCAGTATAGCACGAGATTTCTTATTGCGGAGTTATTTAACCTTTCTGGAACCTTAATAATTGGAAGATTTTATTATTTCTCATGTTCTCTTGACAATTCCTCGCTAATCCGTATAATTTGGGAATCATTCTCAAATTGATGAAAGAAATTCAAGTGATGAACCACGGACACTTTCGGAAAACAGTTTTACTTTTTCTAAGCCTTTTTTTGCTTGCTTCTCTAAGTCTGTCTTCATCTATCCTTCACATTGAGCACGAATGTAGTGGTGACGATTGTCCGATCTGTGCGGTCATTTTAAGCGTAAAATCAAACCTTCAGAATCTTCATGTTGCTCCCGATGTTTTTGTCCAAGTCCAGCAAAAATTTGGGGAGACATTTTTACTTTTTCTTCCGCTGATTTTCATGGTGTCTCTAACGCCGGTCAGCACAAAAATCCGCCTCAACAACTGAAAATTCCTCTTGCAAAGACAATAAATGTGCGGGCATTTCCGCGTTAAAAACAGAGGAATTATAAAATGAAAAAATCTCAAAAAAAG
>JAEEGL013312861.1_pt1 | contig 10382 bp, 5 predicted proteins | sample 9134231 | NCBI WGS metagenome assembly JAEEGL01 (sample SAMN16246548, study PRJNA631951) | gut metagenome | biome: gut microbiome; feature: rumen; material: fiber-attached | host: Bos | place: Iran: Karaj | collected 2018-10
AGATTTAAAAAGTAAGTTTGGAACTTTAGTTCTTGTAAAAAAACCAATTAAAATTTTGAAAAAATATATTAGATTACAAATTGGAAGAACTTTTATTGAAACTAAATTAGTTGATGAAGATGATGTTAAAGATAAAATTGAAGAAGAAAAAAATGAAGAAGAAAAAAATGAAAGTCAAAATGAAATTTTGATAATAAATGAATGTAAATAATATATTAGTTTAGTAGAAAAAAATTATATGAATACTACTAATTTTAGATTAAAACATAGAAAAAAAATTTTTTTATGTTTATTGAATAGCCTTTTCTTTTCGAGGTTTAAAAATTATAAGGAATTAATTAATTTTATTATTAATAATAAATCTATTTATTATATGTAAGCAAATAGAAATAATACAAAAGATAATATTCAATTATTTTTTTTATATAAAAAAATATATATTTTTAAAAAATTAATTTTTTTATTCTTTATAAATTATATATCAAAATTTTTTCTTTGTTTTTTATAATTCTAAATAAATATTTTATTTTTAAAATTTAATTTTAATAATTTCTTATTACATATCAATATAATTAAGATTTTATCTAAAAACAAATAAAAAAAAATTTCAAATAATTAATCAAAAAAATAAATTTTTAAAAAAAAATATAAATTCAAAAAAAAAAAAAAATTAAAATCAAAACCAAATTTCATCATAATCTCCTTTATGAAAAAAAATAAAAAAAATAAAAAAAAATAAAAAATAAAAATTCAAAAAAAACCAAAACCAAAAAAATTAATTCATATAAAAAAAAATGCCACTTGAAGCAACAATGCTCCTTCTAGACAACAGTGACTGGACACGTAACGGTGATTATTATCCTTCACGTTGGGAGACTCAAATAAACGCAGCAACATTAATAATAGAAGATCGTTGTTCCTCAAATCCAGAAAATTCATTAGGAATAATAACAATGGCAGGAAAGAGAGTAGAAGTAAATTGTACATTAACAAATGATGAATCAACCTTATCACATTCAATGGACAAAATTCGTTTAAATGGAGAATGTGACTTTACAACTTCATTAAGAATAGCAATGTTATGTTTAAAACATAGATCAAACACATCTCAAAAAGAAAGAATAATTTTATTTATAGGAAGTCCAATAAAAAACACAATTAAAGAAATTCAAATAGTAGGAAGATTCCTAAGAAAAAATAACGTAGCAATGGATATAATAAGTTTTGGTCATGTTGATGCAAATAGAGAAATATTAAATGAATTATTAAATTCTGTTAAAAATGAAAATAATTCTTCAATAATTGAAGTACCAGTTGGAGGTTTTATTATGGATTCTTTATTAACTTCTTCTGTTTTAGGAGGAGGAAATCAAGGAAATGAATTTGATATGATTGGAATGGATAATAATAATAATAATAATAATCAAAATATAAATCAACAAGGAATTGGAATGAGTGATTTTGAAAGAGAAATGAATTTAGCTATGCAACTTTCATTAGAAGAAATGAAGAAACAAGAAGAGAAAAATAAAAAAGAAAAAGAAGAAAAAAAAGATGATAATGAGAAAAAAAATGATAATAATGTTACACCTACTCCAGGAAATAATAAAGTTGATGATGAAGATGATGAATTAAAACAAGCTATGTTACTTAGTATTCAAGAAGGAGAAAAAAATAAAAAAAAAGAAAAAGAAAAACAAATTGAAAAAGATGCTTTAAGATCACCTGATTTTATTATGAGTATTATGAATGCTATTGATGCTCATGCTAGTGTTAATGATGTTAATGAAATTGTTGATAAGTTAAATAATCCTGAAAAGAAAGATGATAAAAAAGATGAGAAGAAAGATGATAAAAAAAATGATAAAGATGATAATAAAGAAGATCAGAAAGAAGAAAAAAAAGATGATAAAATGGATGTTGAAAAAGATAAAAAAAAATAAATATATTAAATATTAAAATATTTTTATTTGATAAATTTTTATTTTTAATTTTATTTTTTTATTTATTTTTTGGAATATAAAATGAGTAATAATGTAATAAATGGTACTAATGATGGTAAAGTTGAAAAATTATTTGAAGATTTTAAAATTGTATTAATTAGAAATGTTGAATCTTTAATAATTTCTATTTCTAAAAATCAAAGTTTATATGTATATGATTTTAATTATAATTTACAATATTTTAGTCAAATTAATACATTTAAATCAAAAAATAATATTAAGGAAATTGAAGAATTAATTATAAGTTTAATTGATGAAAAAAAAATAAAAATAACAATAAATGATAATAAAACAAAATTAAAATTTATTTTAAATAATCAAGATGAATTTATATTAAATAAAAAAAGAAAAAAATCTGAAGAAATTATCGATATTTTAATTGATAAAATAGAAAATTTAGAAAATGAAAATAAAGAATTAAATTTAAAAGTTGAAAAATTAAAAAATAATTTTGAAGCATATCAAGAACAAAATCATATAGTATATTATCCAAATAATCAACTAAATAATAATGAAAATAATAATGATAAAAATAATAATAATAATGATAATAATAATGATAATAATAATAAAGATAAGACTCAATTTAAAGAATTTGAACAAAGATTAAAAATTTTAGAAGATTTTCATTTCACAAAAGGAAAAAAAATAGTCCAAATTGAAAAGTCGTCTTTAACAAATATTAATTTAATAAAAGCACATGATGATTGGATAAATTCAATGTCAGTATTTCCATCAGGAAATATAATTTCAGTATCAGATGATTTTTCAATTAAAATATTTAATATTCATTTTAATTTAATTCAAACAATTGAAGATGAAAATAAAAATGCAATTAATTATGTTGAAGTAAAAGATGATAATAATTTTATTACTTGTTCATCAGATGAAACAATTAAATTTTGGATAAAAAAAGATAATCAATTTGAATTAGATAAAATAATAAAAAATGCCCATGAAGCACAAATAAATAAAGTAATATATTATTGTAAAAATCAAATTATTTCATGTTCAAAGGATAAAACAATTAAAATTTGGGAAGAAAATAATGAAATATATAAAGTATTAAATACTCTTGAACATTCAAATGAAATAAGTTCAATTTTATTTTTAGAAGATAAAAATATGTTAATTTCAGCAGGAGAAGATAATACTAAATTTTGGGATTTAGATAAAAAAAATGATATATATTGTAAATTTATAATTGATGAAACTTGTTGTCAGAGTTCAAATGGATTAATTAGAATTAATGATGATAATATTATTACATGTTATATAGATTTTAATTTATGTGTTATATCAATTGGAAGTCAAAAAATAATAAAAAAAATTAAAGTTAATTTTCAATGTTTTGGGATTGATTTAATAGAAGATGAAGGAGTATTTTTAGTTGGAGGTATGAGTAATAATATTAGAGTTTATAGAAAAGATAATTTTGAATGTATTCAAATAATTAAAAATGCTCATAATGATAAAATTATTGGTTTTGTTGAATTAATTAATGGAGATATTGCATCTTATTCTGCAGATAAAACAATTAAAATTTGGAAATTTTAAATAATTATTAAGAAGATTTCTTTTTTATTTTTTTGATCAATTAAATTTTAAAATATAATATTAATTAATGTCTTTTCTTTTTTTTTTTACCAAAATTTTGATTTCCTTTTTTTCTACTTTTCTCAGAGTTAAATTCATTTAAAACTCTTTTTCTTTGAATAAATTTATTTTTTTCTTCTAATTTTTTTTTACTTTCATAATCATCATTTAATAATACATTACTAGTTTGTCTTAATTCTTTTTCAAAAAAGTTCAAATCTTCTAATTTTCTATCAGCTTTATTTAATCTTTTCAAAACTGCTTTTGGGACTCTTAAATTAGTAAAATGTTCATTTTCATAATCTTCAATTTCTTTCATATATTTTTCTTTTTTTGAATTATAAGATTCAATAAGTTTTGGTTTATTACTCATTTCTTCCTTTAATTCTTTTATAAATTCATTATCTCTTAATTTTTCTTTATCATGTTCAATTTGTCTTTTTCTTTCTCTTTTTTCATTTTTAGTTTCGAAAAATTCAATATTAGCTTTATTAATTTTATATTTTGCTTTTTCTCTATTTTTAATTTGTTTATTTAATTCTTCTTCTGAATTTTCTTCATTTAAATTTTCATTTTCTGAAATTTCTTCATTTGAATTATCATTTTCTAATAAACGAGATTTTAATCCACTTTCTATATTTTTTTCTTTATTATCTGCAATTGATAATAATCTATCAATTTGTGGTTTTAATTTCATATCAATTACTTTACTTTTTTCAATTAAACCTTTTAATATTAATAATTGATTTATTATTGGAGAATTTTCAACTGATTCTTTTGCTGAAATTTTTTCGGACATATAACATATTAATTCAGTTAAATACATTATAAACATTTGATATTTTGCTTCAAAAAAAGATAAACCATATTTTAATTCTATTGTTTCATTATCTAAATTCTTATCTAAAGTATCTAATTGAGAATTTACTTTATCTATTTCAGTTTTAATTGTATTTATTGTGTTATTAAATGTTATTACTTCATTATTTGGAGGATTATAATTATTATATTTAATATTATCATTGTTTTTTTCTTTTACTTTATTATTTTGATACATTTGAGCTTCACTATTTGAAGAAGAAATTGAATTGTCTTCTTCTGACATTTTATCTGAATCTTCATTTGAATTTATTTCTTCATCTTCTTCTTCTTCATTATTATCTTCTGATATTTCATTTGAATTTATATCGTTCATTTCTTCATCTTCTAAAGATGATGATGCATCTATAAATTTACTCATATTTGTTGATATGATAAATAATTATTTTTATTTTGTTAATTTATTTCTTCTTAAAATAATCAAATTTAAAAAAAATTCAATTAATTTTCCTAAAAAAAAAATAAATAATAGAAAAATAAATGAAATAAAATATTGAAAATTGAATATTTCTTATATTACAAAAACATATATAAATAATAGAATTGAAATATAAAAAATATTAAAATAACTTGATTTCTTTTATTGTTTTTAAAAATAATATATATAAAAAGGATTTTTTGCTCATTCAATTAATTAATAAAACAATTGTTAATATATATAAATTAAATATTAATTTTGATTTCAAATTGTAGTTTATTATTTAATTTTAAAAAACATTATATTAAATTATATAAAAGATAAAATTAAATATTTTAATATTTTTTAAAATATTGATTAAATATATTATTTTCTTTTAAATTTCAAAAAATAAATAAATAATATTTTATTTACAAACTAAATACCTTTCCAAATTTATTAAAGTATATCACCATTAGAATACTGTTCACACAATTTTTTATTTTTTTCTCTTAATTTTTCAATTTCATTATCATTTTTAATAATCCAATTACAAATACTTTCATCAATCATTTTAAAAATAAGCATTTCATTTTGTTTTAATTTTTCAGAAGCTTCACTAACTTTAATATTACAAGCAACTTGTAAAATTGCCAAAACTTGATTATCATTTTGATTAATAATAGGATAAGTAACCAAAGCATCATTTCCATCTAAATCAACTAAAACATTAAAAAATTTACAATTTTTAATTTTAGGACAACTATGAACAATTTTATTATTAAAAACATAATAAGCAATTCCTAAATTATTATAACCTAAAAATTTTTGTTGTTTAACTTCATATAAATAATTCATTCCAACATTAAATAAAATTTGAACAGTACTTAACTCAAAAATATTATTAAAACAATTTTCAACTTCATCAATAAATTCATTAATATTATGAATACTACTAATTTTAATAGAAAAAGAATGAACAATTTTCAATCTATTAATTTGAATATAATATTCATTAATATTAATTTCATTTTTTAAAATTGCAGAAGCTTGTTTAGAAAAAATTCCTAATAATTCTTCATCATTATTATCAAAAGAAGCATCTTTACTTCCTAATTTATTAATTGCTTGAATGGCACCAAAAATATCACCATCATTATCAATTAAAGGATAACACATAATATTTCTAGTTTTATAACCAGTTTTTCTATCAACTTCTTTATTAAATCTCATATCTTGATATGCATTATCAATTTTTAATTTTTCTCCAGTCATAAAAACTGCCCCAACAACTCCTTTATTTTTAGGTACTTTTATTTGATTTTTTTTTAAACCTTCTGCAGAATGAACAACTAACATATCAGTTATTCTATCATGAATAAATAATGATGCCCTATCACAATTTAATATTTTACAAGTATTTTTTATTAAAATTGATATTGAATGACCATTTTCAACTGAACCAACTAATGCAACTGTTGCTTCTAAAAATGATTTTATTCTTTGAATTAAATTAATTGATGATCTAAAATCTTTACACATTGTTCCAATTATATCACAATATCTATTCATTGTGTCTTTTTCACTTGTTTGTAATTCATTTATAAAAATGTCATCATCTAATGTTATTTTATATAATTGAATTATGTTTGGATTTGATATCATTTCATTTAATGCACTATCACTTAATGCTAAAAATGATATTCCTGTTGAATTTTGTAAATTGTGTTTTTGAGTCCTTTGACTTATTTGAATTATTTCATCATATGGATTTTTTTTTAAATGTTTTTTTAGATTTTCTCTTTCTTTTTCTTCTTTGTTATTTCTATCTATATTTTTTCTTTCTCTTCTTTCTGTTTGAAATCTTTCTTTTCTTTCTCTTTCAATTATATTATCTGAATTGTCATCATTTGATATATTTAATTTTGATGTATTTCTTCTATTAGAATTACTATCACAATCAACAATAATTTGAACTTTTTTTTTACTTTTATTTAAATTTTTTCTATTTGGAGATTCTGATTTATCTGTTATTTTATCATCTTCATTATTATTTAATTTTTCCTTTAAATTTGAATTTTTAACAGCAAAATCAATTTTATTTAAATCAAAAGCAGTTGTGTGTCTAACACTCATTGTTTTCATTTTTTTGAAAGTTTTTAATGGTTTTTTTTCAATTTTTTTCTCTTCATCATCATTTTTTTTTTCACTTTCTAAACTCTCATCATCATTTTTATTATTTGATTCAAAAGAATTATTTTGTAATTCTTTTAAATTAAATTTTAAAGATTCAGGAATAATAAATTTTCTTACTTTTTGTTCTTTTAATGTATTTTGAAGAAATTTTGTATATAAACCATTTTTTATTTTCATATTTTCATCTAACATTAATTTATACATTTTTTCTTTTTGACCTATATTAAATGAAAAGTAATTATTTATTCTTGTTAATTGTTGTATTGTTTGTATTAATTTTTTTATTTGAAATTCCATATCAATTAATAATTGATAATTTTGACATAATTTTCCTCCTGGACATCTATTTTCAAAATTTGAAGGACTTATTAAATTTGATGATTTTAATCTTGAACGAGAAGTTGATTCTAATGTATATGTACTATGAAAATTTATTTTTGATTTTGTTCTTGATTTTAAACTTTGACCACTTCCAAACATTTTTATTGAAAAATTATTTTAGAAAATTTATTATTTATTATTATCATATTTTTAAATTAATATTATAATTGATAAAAAATATTAAATTTTGAAAAACTAGAAAAATTATTTTTTTCTAATAATAATATGGGAAAAAATTTAGTATTAAAGTATTTGTTTGATGTTAAACTATATTAAGTAAATTATTTTAATAGGAAATTTTTTTCCATTTTTTGCAATTTTTTTAATTTTATTTAAACAATTTTCACATCTAATTTTTAAAACTTTAACTTTTTTTCAATTTTAATTTCAATTTTTTTTTAAAAATATATTCAATTAATTATTTTTAAATTATCTAGATATTGACGTATTAATTAAAAATTAATTATTTTTTTGTGACCTTTTCTATAAATTTTTATTTATTTGTTTAAATAATTATCTTTATAAATATTTAACAATTCTTATTTCTATTATTAATTTTTATTAATAAAAATATTTTTATAATTTATATTATATATCTTAATAAAATAAATGTTAAATTGTTTAATTTATTGGAATTTTTTTTTAATTATGAATTTGTTTTTTAAATTTTTTATTTTTTTAATATTTAATAAAAATTAAAAATTAAATAATTTTGTTAGTTAATGGGAGAATGTCAATGTTGCTCTCGAAAAGGAGAAGTAATTTTAAATGAAAAAGAAAATAATGAAAATGAACAAATAATTAATAATTCTATAAATAAAAAAGGAACAATTCAAAATAATAATTATTATACAAACATAAATTTAAATTATATAAGTTCACAACAAAAAAATGATATTTCAAATTTATTGAACAACAATTATAATTTGTCATATTCCCAAAATAATATTAAAAATCAACCTTTTGAGCTAATTTCTTCATTTAATAAAAATGAAAATAAATTATCATCATCAAAAAGTCAAAGAATAAATGATTATAATTCTAGTGAGAAATCATCTTTATTAGAATCATTAAGAAATTTAATGTTAATAGAAATAAATAATTCAAGGAAAAATCCTTTAAGTGTAATCCCAAAAATAGAAAAATATTATCAAAATATTGATGTTAGTAATAAAAATGAATTTTTTATAAGAGTTGATGAAAAAAATAAAATTAGATTATATAAAGGGAAAAATTTATTTATTCAATGTCAGAATTTTTTAAAAAAATTATCTTCTCTTCCTTCTTTTATTTTAAGAAATGAAATGACTTTTCCTTTTCCAGAAATAAAAAATAAAATATCAATTAATGAATGTACAAATGAATTTTATTTAAGTAAAACGTTAAAAGTAATAAATGAAGAAATGGAAAAAAAAAATAATATAAAAATTTTAAATTTTCATTATGATATTATGACTTCTAATACTGAATTATCTGTAGTTTTGCAAATTGTTGATGATACAAATTCATTGTTTCAAAGAAGAAATAATATTTTTAGAAAAGATAGTAAATATATTGGAATTAATGTTGGAAAAATTTCTGATGATTTATTTTGTTATTATTTACTATTTGGTAAAGATAATAATTAAATAAATAACTTTTTATATATATATGTATATTGAAAAAAGTTTTATATGAATATTCTTCTATTATACTTGATTATTTTATATATTTGATAATAAATTTAATTAAATATATTTTAAAAAATTTATATTAATTAACTCCTAATTTTTTTCAATATATATTATAGTATTTATATAGAAAAATTTTAATTTTTTATTATTTATCATATATAGTTAAATTATCAAAATATTCTATAAAAAATTTCTCCATTTGAATTTCTTCACATGATAATCCAAGTTTTATTAATTTTTCATTTAATACATTTAAAAAATTAGGATAAGTTAAAATAAAATTAATACCTGATATAGGATTTAAATCTAAATTTTTACATAAAACTAATATTAAATTTTTTAAAATTGATTCAATTTCATTTAAATAAATACTATAATTAGATTTTAATATCTCAGAGTTAATATTAGAAAACATTTCATCACTTGATAATGTTTCATTTATAAAATTATTAATTGCATCAATATTAACTTGATTTTCTAATTTAGGATTAAAAACATTATGAAGTAATTTTTCTGTTGAAGTTTTATATAATTTTTTATAAATATCTAAATAATTTTCATTAAAAATAATTTTTTGTCTTAAATTTATAATTAAATTTGAAATTATTTCTGGAGAATTTTTATTATAATCATCCATAAAATCATTATAAATCTCATAATAAGTTTTATAGAAATTTAAAATCTTAATACTACTTTCATAATTTGTAAAATTTTTTTGAATCAAATCATTAATTTCATCGAATTTTTTTTCTTCTAATAATTCTCTTATTTTTTTTCTAATTTCAATTTTTAAATTATTCAAATGTTTTGCTTTTTTACCATAAGTAATAGTTTTCATTTCATTATATGAATCTAAATATGCATTATATAACATATAATCACAAATTAATAAATCTAATTTTGAATTATTTTCAATTGATAATTCATTTTCATTATTTGTGTTATAAATATCAATTTGTATTATTGAATCATAATAATTATTTAAAAAGTCATCTAAATATTTTTGAAAATTGAAACAAAAAGGATAACTTGGATAATTATTATTAATATTTAATTGCATATTAAAATAACCATATTTACTTATTGAAATTCCAGGATATAATTCTTCTTCTTTTTTAAAATGATAATTTATTTTTATTTTTTGTTCTCCATTTTTAATAAAATAAATTGACTTTTCTATTTTATTTATTAAACATCCCACAATATCATTTTTATTATATGGTTGAACATATTTATAATTTTGATTACCTGTATTTA
>JAEEGL013886091.1_pt1 | contig 10382 bp, 9 predicted proteins | sample 9134231 | NCBI WGS metagenome assembly JAEEGL01 (sample SAMN16246548, study PRJNA631951) | gut metagenome | biome: gut microbiome; feature: rumen; material: fiber-attached | host: Bos | place: Iran: Karaj | collected 2018-10
GAAAATGTAACATCTTATACTAAATATTTCATTACATTTAATGATATTATGGAAAAAGGTCTAACATTTAAAAACATTGATTCTGTTAAAATAAATGGAAATACATTAGATGAATATGAATTAGATTCAAATGACCATAGTTTCGAACTAACAATAAGATGGGGAGATGGATCAACGAAGATTAAAGATACATCTCTAAATGGAGCTGAGATAGAGGTAATATTCACCTCATTATTGAACGAACAAGCAATTCTTGGAAGTCAAGGAAACTTAAATACAGCCTACTTAGAATACAGTAATAATCCAAATGTAGAAACCGATAAAGACAGAACAGAAGATGATTACGCAATAGTATTCACATATAAAGTAGAAATAGATAAACTTGATGATAATGAAATAGCATTAAAAGGCGCAAAATTCAAATTAGAAAAGAAAATGGCAGATGGCACTACTAAAGAAGTAAACGTTCAAATAAACAGCGAGGAAACTACATTTACTTTTGTAGGAATCGACGATGGAGAATACATTTTAACTGAAACTAGTGCACCAGAAGGATATAAGAAAGTTAATCCAATAGAGTTTATTGTAACTGCGGATCATAATGTATTATTCACTAATTTAAGTGAAAGAAATACCGTTTTAACTAAATTGAATGGAGAACTAATTACAGGAGAAATCAATTTAGAATCAACAGATGAATCAGAATTAATTGGAAAAGTAACTAATAGCAAAAACAAAATATCAATTATTAAACTAGATATTACTTCTAAAAAAGAACTAGAAGGTGCAGTACTTCAAGTAATTGATAAAGAAGGAAACATAGTTGAAGAATGGACTTCTATAAAAGATGCACATGTCATTGAAGGACTAAAATCCAATGAAGAATACACATTAAGAGAAAAAATTGCACCAAAAGGATACAAAGTAACTTCTGATACAACATTTACAATTGATGAAAATGGAAATGTTACATCATCAGGAAACATAACAGAAGATGCAGAAGGAAACATAGTAATCTTAATAGAAGATGAAATAATTAAAAAAGATGTAAGAATCAAAAAAATTGATGTTTTAAGTGAAGAAGAACTTGAAGGTGCAACATTACAAGTTATAAATAAAGATGGAAGTGTAATTGAAGAATGGATATCAACTAAAGAAGTTCATTTAGTAGAAGGTTTGAACATAGAAGAAGAATATACATTAAGAGAAATCGTAGCACCAGAAGGCTATAAATTAACATCAGATACAAAATTTAAGATAGAAGAAAATGGAAATATTATAACTTCTTGCACAACAACAACAGACGAGGATGGAAACATAGTACTTCTGGTAGAAGATGAAAAAACAAGTGTATCAATTAGTAAAGCAGATCAGGAAACTAAAGAATTATTAGCAGGAGCAACACTTCAAATCTTAGACAAAGATGGAAACATTATAAAAGAATGGGTTTCAACAAAAGAAACTTACAAAATTGAAGGATTAAAAACAGGAGTAGAATACATCTTAAGGGAAACAAAAGCACCAGAAGATTATAAAATAACACAAGAAATAACATTCACAATCGACGAAGAAGGAAACATAATTACAACGGGAAATACTATAACTGATGAAAATGGAAAAACAATAATTGTGTTAGAAGACGAAAGAATAACTTATGTATTACCTGCACATAAAAATCCTAAAACAGCTGATTATTTTGACCTATACGTAGCATTATTTAATATATTTATTCTAGGATTCATTACTGGAATCAATTATCTACGTAAATATAGTCAAGTATAAATAAGGACTAGAGAAATCTAGTCTTTTTTAATATAATTTTGTTGAGGTGTTATTATGTGGTACATTGAAGATATGAATGAAGAAAAAATGTTACTTGGAAAAGAAATGGATAAAGCCATCCATTATGTTGCTAAGAATATTGCAGAATCTGGTCACAATCCTAAGCCAGTATTATCACATAGCTTTAGAGTAGCTGATCTACTATATCAGCTAGGATATGAAAGAAATATTGTAATAGCAGCAGCATTACACGATTTAATAGAAGATACCGATGTTACATATGAGCAACTAAATAATGATTTTGGAGATAAAATAGCTAATATAGTTCAAGCAGTAAGTTTTAATCCTCAAATAGATGATTATCTAGAACAAGCAAAAGATATGTTTAATAACTGTATTGAATATGGTTTTGAAGCAACAATAATTAAATGTTCAGATTTAATTCAAAATATTGACTTTGTCCAATTTGTAAGCGATGAACAAAAAAAGAATCAATTAGTAAAAAAATATGAGTTGTTTTTAGATATGTCGAAGGAACTTATTGGAGAAACAGAAGTTTATAAGATTTTGAAAGAAAAATACGACAAAATAAAGAATTAATCATATTTATGATATAATTACTTTGGAGGGAAAATAAATGAAAAGAAAAATTTTATTCTGTTTATTTGCTTTGTTACTGCTTTTCTCACTAGCTGGTTGTGGCAATAAAGAAGATAAGAGTGATAGAGATAATAATAGAACTCGCGAAAAAAGAGAAGAAAAGAAAAAAGAAAACAAAAAAGAACAAGAAGAAAAAGAGATTGAAGATGATGATATTATCGAAGATGATGAGATCATAGATGACGATGAAATTCTTGACATAGAAGACGATGAGAATCCACCAATAATAAATGACGATAACGTTACAGTAGAACAAGTAATAAACTGTGAAGGATGTGTTTATGCTTATTTCAGCGCCGAAGGTAATGATGCAAAAAAATTAGGTGATACTGTTACAGAAAGTGAATATACATCTGATATTAATACAATCAAGACAAGCGGTGGGAAACAAAGACACAATTTCTTTGGTTTAGTACTATCAGGTAATACTATTTCAAAAGCTTATTCTTGTATTTTAAAAGATAACAAAATATATTGTATTCAAGGATCTACAGATGGAACTTATCATCAGAACAATATTGGAATCTTAAATCAAATATTTACTGCAGATCAATGTAAAACACTATCTGAAGGACAGAATTACTGGTGTTCAGATGGTAGTTATAACGGAAATTCCAAAACAAATGGTTATACAGCATTGCATTATGAAACAAGTTGTACAATATATGGTGCAGATTCTAATACAGGGAAATTAATTTGCCATTAAAAGACTAGAAAAACTAGTCTTTTTTCATTTGTATTGACACCTGTAATCTTTTCTTATAGAATAACCATCAAAAGAGGTGTTAGGTATGAAAGGATTTCACGTAGATAGTTATCACTATTGCAATAAAGAAGATGCACTTAAAGAAAAATTCTATAGGGAGCATGTAGACACAAAAAAAGAGCAACAAAAAACAAAAGAATTTATAGATAAAATGGAAGATTTTATCAAGAAAACATCAGGAGAAAAGTTATTAAGATTCTTTCATGGATACGACTGTGTAGAAGGAAAAATACATTATAGAGAAGGAATTGGTTATATTTCAATCAATAACTTTGATAGAGATGAAATAATTGTATATGGATATGGTATGACACTTGAAGAAGCATTCTTAAGAGCAACTATAGATTTTGAATTCTACTACAGAGAAAATTATGAATGGTCAAACAGACAAGAATTAAACAAACAATTCAGCGAGCGATTCTTAAATGGCGCTTATACAGAGCATGATTATCATGGACCATTCTTCTTTACAGAATTAGCTCTTCAAGATTTTAGAGCATACTACGGAGATAATATCCCTGAAGAAATAATGGAACACTATAGAAATCACTTAAATCAAGTTGGTTTAGAAAACTTTGAATATAGCTATGAAACTAATAGATTAGAGAAATTAGAACCAACTCAAAAACTTGTGTTAAAACCAAATGAAGAAAAAAAGGACTAATAATTTAGTCTTTTTTTAATAGAACTATAAAAAAAAGTTCCAAATTGCAAAAGAACATAGCATTATTCACTAAATTTATTTATAATAAGAAAAGAAAAGGTGATTAACATGATAACCGAAAAAATCAAAAAAATATTTTTTCTAATAAAAAAAGATATAAACGAAAAAATGAAACCATATAACTTAACAGCAGCTCAAATATTATTGTTAAACTACTTAGACACAAATAATGGTAAAGTAGTAATCCAAAAAGACATATGTAATTACCTTTCTTTAAAACATAGTACAATAATAGGTATTTTAAAAAGATTAGAAGCTAAAGATCTTATAATAAAAAAAACAGATTACAAATCTGAGATATCAATTACTGAAAAAGGAAAAGAATTAATCAAATCTTCAGGAGTAAAAAAAGGCTTTGTAGAAAAAAACTTATTAAAAGGATTTACTAAAGAAGAGATAGAGCAATTAGAGGATTATTTAGACAGGATCTATTCAAATATTAATAACTAACATTTCAATACCTATAGTTGAATAAATCCCCAAAATATGGTATAATTAAGTTACTCAAAAGGAGAGTAGCTTAATATATATTCCGTCAAGACGATAATAAATCCGGAATATATAAATCAATGATTTGCGAGACCTTTATGAATAAAATTCATAAGGTCTTTTTTTAGACCTTAAAACGAAAGGAAGATGAAATATGAGTGCAATTATTATGATGATGGCAGTACATCAAATGCAACAAAACCAAAGAATGATGCAACAACACATGAGAATGATGGAGGAATCTCGTAGAGCTAGGGAAAGAGAAAGAAAAAGAAGAGAAGAAGAAGAACAAAGACTAATTGAGCATCGTAAAAACTCCCCAGTAGTATGTAACGAAGAATCATGGCAAATAGATAGATGTGTAAGAGCAATCAGTCTACAACCATGCGTTCAAAGTTTAGTTTCAACTATGGAAGCAGTTAAACCAAAAGTAATTGAAGTAGAAGAAAAGAAATTTGATGAAGAAATATTAGAAACTGGATATAAATATGAAGTATTAAAAAATGAAATAGATAATGATATTAAAATATTAAAAGAATTAGGTATTTCAATAACAGGAAAGAAATATAAATTAACTAGATTAGCTCCAGCTAATACACATATTGCAAGAATCGAACAAGTTACAGAATCTTTCGGTGACACATTTACAATTAATAATGGTCAACCTATCGAAATAAATCCAATTATATTAAATTCTAACGATTACTATGAAGAGAGATATAATGAAATGCATCCAGAAAAAGTAGAAAATGAATTCATAGAAATAAACCATAGAGTACAAAAATATCAAAAGATTGGTAAATATTTAAGATTTATACTTAAGACAAAAAAATATCTAGAATTAGAAGATGAAGCTAGTAATTTAAAAGCAAGACATGAAACATGTGAATTAAGAAAAAAAGAAATGGACAGCTATAAATCTTTAACTAAAGAACAACTAGTAGCTATCAGGACGTATTTTAATCATTTAAGTGAATTAGAGTCTGTAAGTAAAAAAATAAGCGGTTTATTTACTGCAAAAGCTGCATTAAGAAAAGAAAACAATGAAGAAGTAGATCAATTAGTCGTTAATGAAATCATGTCTAATGGAGAACACAATGACTTATTAGCTCAAGTATATGACTATATAAATAAAATTTATGAAAATGATGAAGAAACAATGCAAGGAGCATACGACCTAGTTAAAGGAGAATATCCAATACATATTTCAAGAAGATACATCTACGATTTAATTATTCGTAACATTAGAAATATGAACAAAGAAGATTCTATGAAATTAAAATTAGATGGTAAAAAGGCTAGAAAAATCTAGTCTTTTTATATTGAATTACTAAACATATGTTATAATAAGCATCAAGCAGGGATATATATGGGAAAAAAAGAAATAGATTACTTATATTACCACAAGAAATTATTTGCAGAACTAGAAGAAAAAACAGCTAAAGAGAAAAAGCAGATATTGAAAGATTAACTGAAACACAAAGCAGACTATTAACAGAGAAAAAAAGCTTAGATAGTAAAGAAAAAAGCATATCTAGAAAAATTAAAGATTTAAAAATAAACATAAGAAGAGTTCGCGCTATGGTTGGTGTTTGGATATTAGTTCCATTTCTTGGAGGTGGAGCAGGATATGCTATTGGTTCCACTAGTTGTCAGTACAAAGCAACCACAAAGATTTACAACATGAAAACCAATGAACAAATCGGAAAACCAGAAGAAACTTACACAGGCGAAAATTATTACTATAAAATAGTCGTTAAAAAAGGTTTCCCTTGGGAAAAGAAAATAGATACAAGCGGATATACAAGAGAAGTATTAGAATACGAATATATTGAACGACATCAAGATAAAGAACCAGATATAGAAAGCATATTACAATCAGTAAAACCAACATATTATCGTGAACAAAAAGAAGCACTAGATGAAAATGATATATTGGATCAACCAGAAATCATCGTAACAGAATCAAATTTAGATACAACAGAACGTAGACCAGACCATGATTTCGCTATAGCATTTGGAATGCTATGCTTCTTAATATTAAGTTTATTAACATCAAAAAACCAAATTAAAGGCATACTATCAGATAGCGATATCAAAAAATTAAAAAAAGATTTAGAAAACGCCAAAATCACCAAGAAAACAATCAGCAATGAATATTTAACTCTAAAAGATAAAATTATTCAGTTGCAAGAAGAGCATCAAGAAAAAACAGATATATATAATGGATTTAAATTAGAGCTTAATCCAGAATTACTAACCTTAGTTAAAAAATATGCTAAGAAAAAATTAACACATAATAACTAAGTAGATGAAAAATCTACTTTTTTATATGTTATAATTAAGATGGTGAACAAATATGAAAACAATAGGCATTATAGGTGGAATGAGTTATGAATCCTCAATTCACTACTATGAAAGAATAAATAATCAAGTAAATGAAAAAGCCGGCGGTTTAACATGTGCCAAAATGATCATTTATAATGTAAATTTTGAAGAAATAAGAAAATTAATGCTTAAAAACGAATGGGATAAAATTGGAATAGAACTAGCTAGAATAGCTAAAGTATTAGAAACAGCAGGTGCTGATTACATAGCTATAGCTACAAATACTATGCATAAATTAGCAGATTATATTCAAAGCCAAATAAATATACCTTTAATCCATATTGCAGATTGTGTTGCAGATAAATGTAAGAAAAAGAAAGTTCTAAAAGTAGGCTTATTAGGAACAAAATACACTATGGTTGAAGATTTTTTGAAGAACAGATTAGCTGATAATGGTTTAACTGTATATGTGCCTGAAAACAATGAAAATATTAATGAAATAGATCGTATTATATTTAATGAATTATGCAAAGGAAATATAAAAGAAGAATCAAAAGATTATTATGTTAAAGTTATTAAAGATATGATAGATAAATATGATATAAAAGGTGTAATATTTGGTTGTACTGAAATAGAAATGTTAGTTAAACAAAGCGATTTAGATATTCCTATATTTGATACAACACAAGCTCATATCGATAGTATAGTAGACTATTCACTAGAGGTAGTAAAAGACTAATTAATTAGTCTTTTACTATGATATAATAAATACGAGGAGAAGATAAAATGGATGAATTGATTGATGTATTGGATGAAAATACAGGCGAAAAAACTAGCAAAGTAATCTCAAAGAATGAAGCACACAAAACTGGAATATGGCATGGTTCTATTCATATATTAATAGTTAATAATGATAGAAACAAAACTTTACTTCAAAAAAGGTGTGCTGAGAAAAAGTTATATCCAAATATGTGGGATATAGCAGTTGGTGGACATATTTCAGCAGGGGAAGATGACATCACAAGTGCCAAAAGAGAACTAGAAGAAGAACTAGGGTTAAACCCTGATAACTTAAATCTAGAAAAAGTTGATAGAATTACTGAAATGCTAACTAATAACGGTATTCAAAGCAATGAATATGTATCAATATTTGTAGTTTATGCAGATATTGATATAAAGGATATTAAATTACAAGTAGAAGAAGTAAGTGAAGCAAAATGGGTTACTAAAGAAGAATTAAATAAATTCATCGTAGATAAAACTATTATTCCTCACGTTCGTGAATACGAAATACTAAATGATATACTAAAAGACTAGAAATTCTAGTCTTTTTACATGCTTACATAATTTTGCACGAATAAATCCCCTATGTTATAATAAACAGCAATTCGAGGGGTTATTATGGGTATTAGCTGGTTTAAAAAACTATTCAAAAGAAATAAGAAAAAAGAAACAACTACTAGTGAAGTAGCAACATTAGACACTAGTCTTCTTAAGGTGCCTAAATTTAACCAATTAAACGATGAAGCTAAAAAAGAAGTATTAGAACTATTTAGAGGAATAAATTACGATAATTATGATTCAATCCTTAAGTATAGTGAAACTATATTAAATAAAAGTAATATAGAACTAGAAATACTTATAAAAACAATGAGTAGATACGATAATGAATTTACTAAAATAAATAACTATGCAACTAAAGGCCCTCATTTAGAAGAGAAAATAATAAACTTTATACTTTCAAGTCATGAGTATCAATTAATAATCAAAGATATTCTTGATACAAGAAGAGCATTAGAGTTAAGATTAATTGCTTTAGATATGTTTATCAAAAAAGAATCACTAAGAAGACTTGACTTCTTAGGTATAGCTGGTAGAGATGAAAGAATAAAATATCTTAATCATAAAATGAGACTAGATAGTGAAAAAGATAGATTAAGAACTATGATTAAAACAAACGATAATATCTTTACTGCAGTTTGTAGAGACGTTGCAGCCACTAATAGTATCAGAAAAGAACTAGCTATTCAAGGTAATAATTCAAGTCTGCAAGAAAGAATTAGAAGAAAGCTAGGATCATATCTAACTTTAAGATGTCACTATCTGCCTACAGGTGAAGTATCAAGAGGATTTGATGAAGTAGTTATAAAAGTAATTAAACAATTTGAAGGCTGTACAGACGTTAATGGAAAAACAATTGATGAAAAAAGAATTAAAGAATACATAAAAGAAGGAACAGAATATTGGGAAGATAGTAATTGGGATAAGCCAGCAATGGAAATGCCTCAAGAATTCATCAATGTTTTGTTTCAAGAAATAGCAAATTATTATCATAATGTAGAAATTTATACATACGAACATAAAGATGACTACAAAGTAATAATTGAAGAAATGAAATCTATATGTGATGATTTAGAAAAAAAGCCATCAAAAGAATGGAACTTTAATGAATTGCAAGAAACAGTATTAAATTATTGTAAAAAAGTAGCAAATTATTGGCGTTTATGTAAAAAATATCTAAATAAAAAAATCAAAATGTCATTAATTTATAATTTATATGATTTAATGTATTATAGAAACTTAGCAATGCAATCTAATAACGCTTATAACTATAAGAAAAAAGAAGATATATTCTGGGATCACTATTTTTTACATGATGGTGACGTTGATAGATTTGATGTGGAAAAATATTGTCGTCTTAAAACATGGAGAATGTTAAGAAGAGTAGAAAACATGTATGGTATAGAAGCAAAAGAACTAAGAAACTATATTTTAGCAACAAATCGCAATGTAAACGACATGGATGATGTTTGTGATGATGAATTCATGGAAATAAGAATTAGAAACGACTATGATAATTTCTCTGATTTAGATAAAAACTTAGCAGCATTTGGTGCAACAATACATGATTTAGAAATAGGCGCTACAGATGATATTGAAGTAGGCTATAATAATGACGATACAAACTTCTATAAATCATACTCAAGGACAGATTCATTCTACTATGCGTATGTAGAAGATAAGAGCAATCAATCTTTAGAAGATGTATTCTATACATTTAAATTTACTGGTGCCCATGATGACCCATTATTAGATGATAGTCTTGAGATTCATAGTAATCCGGTTAATGAAGATCTTTTCTTAGATAATTATTTACTGCCAACTTTTATTAAAGAAATTAAAAATTCAATTTTAGAAAAGAATTATGATGAAAGAATAACAGTAATTCCAAAAGCAATTCAATTTTATAATAGCCCTTTAGAAAAGCATAGCAGTCTTGTAATTGCTGGAGGTCATTATATTAGAAATATAAACGAAATTCCACATACGAATCGTACAGAAGCCATATATGTCTCTACAGTCGATCAATTTATTGAAATTTTAAAAAGATCAAACGATAAAACTGAAATGAAATATCTTATAGTAGAAGAAAGTATATGCAATGATGGTATACAAGAATATATAGCTAGAAGAATCGGTAGAAAAGAATTAGAAAGAATAAACAGCAAACAACAAGTAAACAAAGAAACCTTAAATGCATATTATATTGCTACAACTATAATATATTCTTTATTTAATAATAGAAGACATTTAAAACTAATCGTAGTTCCAAATGGTACCAAATATTATGAA
>JAEEGL013924933.1_pt1 | contig 10382 bp, 5 predicted proteins | sample 9134231 | NCBI WGS metagenome assembly JAEEGL01 (sample SAMN16246548, study PRJNA631951) | gut metagenome | biome: gut microbiome; feature: rumen; material: fiber-attached | host: Bos | place: Iran: Karaj | collected 2018-10
TATGATGCCGGAGATGGATGGCGTTGAGGCTATGAAGAGGATAAGGAAGACTGCGGAAGATCTTTACAGGAAAGTTTCGATCATCGTGCTGACAGCCAACGTAGTCTCGGGAGCAAAGGAGATGTTCATTAAAGAGGGCTTTGACGGCTTTATCTCCAAGCCCATTATAACTGCGGATTTTGAGAGGGTTATGGTTCAGGTACTTCGAGGTTCGAATCCCGATCAAGGAGGGAAACGGGCATGATCAGACGTTTCATTAAATATATTTACGGTGTGATAAAGGATCCGCAGCGTGAACTCTCTGAACGGGTATTCGTTATCTTTTCCATAATATCAGAGATTGCGGTGCTTATTGCTCTGGCGGTAGATATTTATATAGGGGAAAATATCGGGGAGATCATCACGCTTATCGCCATCGTTATCACGGTCCCGCTGGTAACCTTTGTTTTACAGTATAAGCAACGTATACGTTTTGCTATTGCATTTCTGGTCACAAGCCTGGTGTTTGCGATATTGCCGGCACTGTTTTTCTTTGGCGGCGGTCCCGAAGGAGGAGGTATTTTATGGATAATATTTGCCTTTATGTATGTTGGTCTGGTTATTTCGGGCAAATGGCGCAATATAATCCTTACCCTTTTATACTTCCTTACAATAGGGTGTTATGTGGCGGCATATTACCATCCGGAGTGGGTGATAGAGCATGAACGGCAGGTGTTTTATATTGATTCGGCGGCATCAATTCTTCTGGTAGGTACCGTATGCTTTTTCATGACCTGGTCCCAGAACCGCCTGATCATGGCGGAAAATGCCCGCGCCAAAAAAGAGGCTGAGAGAGCCGAGGAGCTTTCGCGTTCACAGAACCGTTTTTTCTCGAGCATGAGCCATGAGATAAGGACACCTATCAATTCGATACTGGGACTAAATGAGCTGATACTGCGTGATGGTTCGGCTTCGGATGAGATAATACGTGATGCAACCGGGATACAGGGATCCGGTAAGATGCTGCTTTCCCTTATCAACGATATCCTGGATTTTTCAAAGATGGAAGCAGGCAGCATGGACATAGTTCCCGTTGATTACCGCGTGGGAGATATGCTCTCCGAGATCGTAAATATGATCTGGGTCAAGGCCCATGACAAGGGGCTTAAGTTTGATGTGAGTATCGATCCCAATGTGCCATCCGTTCTGTACGGTGATGAGGTGAGGATAAAGCAGATAATGATCAATCTGCTGAACAACGCCGTAAAGTATACTGCCGAAGGTTCTATCGATCTGCATATCGAGAGCGGGGAAGCAGATGAGAATAATACCATACTGAGCATCTCGATATCGGATACCGGAATGGGTATCAAAAAAGAGGCGCTGCCTTATCTCTTTGATGCTTTTAAGCGTGTGGATGAGGAGAAGAACAGAAATATCGAAGGTACCGGTCTGGGACTCAGCATAGTAAAACAGCTGACAGAGCTCATGGGCGGCAGCATTACGGTAAACAGTGTTTACGGTGAGGGCTCGACCTTTACGGTGACTCTTAAGCAGGGTATATCCGATCCTGCGCATATAGGGGAATTGAATATCCATAATCAGAACAGGGCTAAAAGGTCACAGTACGAAAGCAGTTTCAAGGCACCCGATGCAAAAGTGCTGATCGTAGATGATAACGAGATGAATCTGGAAGTTGAGAAAAAACTCCTGTCTGCTACACAGATCAGCGTGGATACGGTCACAAGCGGAAAGGCAGCTTTGGATAAGACCATTAAGACGCATTATGATGTGATACTTATGGATCATCTTATGCCCGAGATGAACGGCATTGAATGTCTGGAAGCCATCAGAAACCAGACCGGCGGACTCAACCGTACCACAGCTGTGGTAGTGCTTACCGCAAATGCAGGCAGCAGCAACAGGGAGCTTTATAACCGTTCGGGTTTTGACGGATATCTGGTTAAGCCGGTATCGGGTGAAATGCTGGAGGATATGCTGATAAAGCATATCAGCAGGGATAAACTTATCCTTTCCAGCAAGATGATGCGTATGCGTGAGGATATCAGCACCACTGCGGGTTATGCCAGAAAGGCTCCGGTGGTAATTACAGTCACCAGTGTGTGCGATCTGCCGGATGCGGTGATAAATAAGCTGAACATATCCGTCATACCTTTCCTGGTAACAACGGATGAGGGCGTATTTAAGGATGGCGAACAGATAGTAGCCAATGAGCTGATACGTTATATGGCGGCGGGGGGAAAGGCTGTTTCCTCACCTCCGGATGTGTCGGCATATACGGAATTCTTTTCTTCGGCGTTAAGAAAAGCGCATCATCTGATCCATATAGCCCTTACCACAAGCATGAGCAAGGACTATGAAAGAGCACAGGAAGCGGCCAGATCCTTTGATAATGTTACGGTAATTAATTCCGGCTGTGTTTCCAGCGCTGTGGGCATACTTGCTCTGATAGCCAATAAGCTTGTGCAGCAGAATATACCGGTGAATGAGATCATCGAAGAGCTTGAGACCGTGAAACAGCGTCTTATGTGCAGCTTTGTTATCGATACGACCGATTATATGAGCATAAAAGGCCTGATAAGCCCTGCGGTACATGGTATCGCCAGGGCACTTAACCTTCATCCGAGTATAGTGGTAAAGAATGACAGATCCGGTATAGGAAATATCTGGATGGGCAGCACCAGAAGGGCATACAGAAATTATATACGTAAGGTTTTCTCTGTTGATATCATACATGATTCGGATGTGGTGTTTATCACTTCTGCAGATATACCCATGGAAACGCTTCAATGGATAAAGGAAGAGATCAGCAGGGTGGCATATTTTAAGCGCGTGGTATTTCAGCAGGCTTCTGCGGCTATCACATCCAACTGCGGGCCCGGAACCTTCGGTATACTGTACTTCATAAAATCAAATAAGTCCTATAATATAGGCTCATATATAAGTGATGATGAGGAGGATGAAGCTGCGTCAGACAGTGAGGAGGCCGGGGTGAATGCCGTAAGCGGAGAGACGATGCAGGAGTCTGAAGAAGAGGTTTCACCTGAGCCTGTTAAGGCCGGGGAAGAAAAGCATGCAGAGGATGAAAAGCCATGGTATCTTAAGTTTGATTTCCTTGACGGGGAGCAGGCCGTAAAGAACAGCGGTTCCGAAGAGGCTTTCCGTACCGTGCTTAAGATATATTATGATTCTCTTCCGGATAAGGCTGCGGAGCTGGATGCTTTCTATTCAGCACAGGACTGGGAAAACTATACGATCAAGGTACATGCCCTTAAGAGCGGTGCCAAGCTTGTGGGAGCGATGGAGCTTTCCGAAAAGGCACAGCTTCTTGAAAACGCCGGAAAGGAAAAGGATACGACGTATATCACCGGGCATCACGAAAGCTTTATGCGCGCTTACAGGGAAACAGGTGAAAAGCTTTCCGGATACTTTGACTCTGAAAAAGAGGATGATAACAGACCCTATGCGGATGAGAGCCTGATGATAAGTGTTTATGAAGGACTTAAGGAAGCAGCCGGGGAAATGGACTGTGATACGATAGGAGAGATAATAAAGGAACTTGAAGATTACCGTATACCTGAAGCCGAACAGGAAAAGTATAAATCGGTTTGTGATATGGCGGCTGCGTTTGATTATGACGGGATACTGAAGTTACTATCGTAAAGGATAACATCTGATGGAATCTGTTATTAAGATAAATGATGCGGTAAATGCTTTTGCCTGGGGAACGGTGGGGCTTGTGCTCCTTCTGGGAACGGGGCTTATCTGCAGCGCCGTTACCGGTTTCTTTCAGATCACCCATATAAGGCACTGGTGGAAAGGAACCTTCGGAGTGATCCGGGGAAAGGGCAGCGTCATAAATGATGAAGGCGCACTTTCACAGTTCCGGGCTTTCTGCACTGCGTTATGTGCTACCATAGGTACAGGTAATATTGCGGGCGTGTCCACTGCCATATGTGTGGGCGGACCGGGAGCCGTATTCTGGATGTGGATAGCTGCTTTTTTCGGGATGATGGTCAAGTATTCCGAGAATGTTCTGGGGATCTATTTCCGGCGCAGGAATTCGGAAGGAGCCTGGTCCGGCGGACCCATGTATTATCTTCAGGATGGCCTGGGTTCGATAAAACATTGCAAAAAACTGGGAAGAGTTCTGGGAATCCTTTTCTGCGTATTTACCATGCTGGCGTCCTTTGGCATCGGAAATATGGGACAGATAAATAAGATAACCATCAACTTCGGATCCACCTTTTTATCCGATGTGCATATAGGTGAATTTAACGGTATCTCAAAAGTAAACTGGGTGATAGGCTTTGTACTGATGCTGGCTGCGGCGCTCATAATACTTGGCGGATTCAGACGGCTTGCGGCTGTCTCCGAAAAACTTATACCGGTCATGGCCATAGCTTATATACTGGGCTGCATCGTGGTGATAACGATGAACATATCAAAGCTCCCGGCGGTAATGGAAGCCATATTCAGATTTGCCCTTGGACCGAAGGCGGTAATGGGCGGAGCTGCCGGAAGTGCAGTGCAGCTTGCGTTTAATACCATAAAGAACGGCTGCAAGAGAGGCGTGTTTTCAAACGAAGCCGGACTTGGATCTTCCGTTATGGTACACAGTAATACCTGCGCCAGGGAACCTGTAAAACAGGGAATGTGGGGCATCGCGGAAGTCTTTCTGGATACCATCGTGATATGTACTATGACGGCGGTAGTTGTGCTTTCTTCGGGCATGATCGATCTGGACACCGGGCTTGCGGCAGAGGGGGTAAATGATGCCACTTTGGTGGCTAAGGCTTTCGGAAACTGCCTGGGCAGGCCGGGAGAATGGTTTGTGGTGATCTCCATCACGCTTTTTGCTTTTACTACGGTAATGGGCTGGTCTTATTACGGGGCAAAGGTTACCGAGTATCTGTTTGGCGTGGCTGCGGCAAAGGTATACAGACTGGTATTTATACTGCTCATAGTTTTCGGAGCTGTGATGGAATCAAATCTGGCGTGGGACATATCGGATACTTTTAACGGTCTGATGATGATACCTAATCTGATAGGCCTTCTGGTCCAGATACCGCTGATAGTTAAACTGACGCGTAATTATATTGACCGCAGGATAAAGGGGAAAGATATAATGCCTATGCTTTCCTTTGATCTTGATATACAGAGGGATGCAGTAAGGGCGGTAAAAAAAGGAATGGATTGATGATCTAAGGAGGATTTATGATGGGAAATACGGAGCAGAGTATTGTTCTGGTACTTCACCAGTACAGTGTTGTGGTGAAGGGATTTGAAAGGAAGCTCAACGAACTGGGATACCATGTGGAAGTGCTGGCAGAGGATTATGACAGGATAGACTCCATGGCTGCGAACGCACAGCTTTTTGTGTTCTATCTTCCGGCAGATATTATGGAGGACAGCCTTAAAAAGAATCATCTGGATAAGATGGTGAATGTGCTGCGCGGGCTGCACCGGAATATGATCGTCATCGGGGAGGCTAAATATCACAGCGAGCTTGTGAACGATCTGCCGCTGATAAGCGACTATACCTGGTTTGACCGTCCTGTGGATATGAAGGCTTTTTCGGATACTGTTGACAGGATATTTTTATCGGGAGCTGCTGCGGCCGTTCAGAAAAACATTCTTATAGTTGATGATGATCCTGCTTATGCTGCTATGGTAAGAGAGTGGATCAAAGACAGTTATAAGGTGGATGTGGTGACAGCCGGCATGCAGGCCATAACGTTTCTGACTAAGAAAAAGGTTGATATGATACTGCTGGATTATGAAATGCCGATAGCAGACGGACCGCAGGTATTACAGATGCTGCGGCAGGAACCGAGCATGGCCGGTATACCGGTGATCTTTCTTACGGGAAACGGTACAAAGGAAGCGGTAACGCGTGTGATGGAGCTTAAGCCCGAAGGGTATCTGCTGAAATCCACGACCAGGGAAAACCTGCTGGCATTTCTTAAGGAGAAGCTGAAATAAGGACGATTCTGGCATTTATTGCCTGTTTCTGGTAAAATATATATGTGATCTTACGAAAGAGGAATGTTAATGGAACAGGCGTATACAGACTGGGTCTTACAACAATATAAGATGCGCGCCAACAGGCGGAGCAGTACCATCGGTGAGGAGATACTGCGTGAGCGATTTTCCGGCAAAGGGAGCAGAAGAAAACGTGAGGCTTTCAAAAAGAGCCGTGAGTACCGGGAAGAGCTGCAGCGGCGCAGGCAGGAGGATGAAGTCTTCCTTTATTTTCATGACCGCACGGAAATGCTCAAGTCCGATGAAAGCTATTATGAGAGCAACCGCGAATGGATAGAACGCATGGCGGCCGAAGGGCTTAAGGATTTTTCCGAGTATGCCCTGAAGAATTACAGAAGGCAGAAGGAGAATGAGGAGCTTTTGGCAGAGGTGCTTTCGGCGGAGGGCTGCGAAGATATCGGTGCTTTTGTGAGGGGTCATGCTAACGAGCTGCGTGGGATAATGCGCTCTGCGATAGAAGCATATCTTACGCAGTCAAAGATAGATATTGCATTCTCAACGCCCGGAGGCAGGGGCGGCAGGAAGGATACGCTCCTGACGATCAAAAACTACGGTGAATATATCGATACCCTGCCGGATAAAACGGGATGGGTATCTTTCTACTGTGAGATAGTATATACGAAGGGATATAAGTATCCCGAACAGCCATTCTGCGATCATGTGCTTAACTGTTTTAAGGCGCTGATACCCGGCGGCGTGAGCAAGCAGAGGAAAAAGGACATCTGCGACTATATTTATGACGACGCCATGGATGCCGCCTATGAGTGCTTCTGCGATTATTCGGAAAAGGCAAGGCCGGTCCTTACAAAGCGCGACGCCATAAAGATGATAAGCAGCAATCCTTATCATAAAGGCCTGGATAAGCAGTATAACAGGATGAAGCAGAAGGAGCTGGCGCTTAAGGAAGCCGTGCTGGATCATATCCCCGATAATATGATCGACCTTTATCCTGCGGCGCGGAAGATAAACAGGAAGTTCATACTTCATATAGGACCTACCAATTCGGGTAAGACCTACAAGGCTATGCAGGAGCTGATAGGGGCCGGCAGCGGCATATACCTGGGGCCCCTGCGTCTGCTGGCTTACGAGCAGTATGAAAAGCTTAAGGATATGGGCTTATCCTGTAACCTGATAACCGGAGAAGAAGAGATAGTAACGGAGGATGCACCTTTCCAGGCCTCTACCATAGATGTGCTGGATTTTAAGAAAGGCTACAGCTGCGCCGTTATAGACGAGGCACAGATGCTGACGGATGAGTTCCGCGGCGGGAGATGGACGGCAGCCATCATGGGCATAGTGGCCGATACCATACATGTATGTGCCGCCCCCGAAGCGGAAGAGCTGCTCAAGAGCATGATCGAAGCCTGCGGCGATGAATATGAGGTGGAATACCACGCACGCTTAAGCAGCCTGGAGTGTGATAAGGATTACTGTGATTTCCCGGATTCCGTGCAGAAGGGTGATGCCCTTATTGTATTCTCCAGAAGGTCGGTGCACGCCATAGCAGCCAGGCTTCAGAAACTGGGCTATAAATGCAGCGTGATCTACGGAGCGCTTCCCTATGATGTAAGACATGAGGAAGCCAGAAAGTTCATGGAGAAGGAGACGGATGTGCTGGTGGCTACGGACGCCATAGGCATGGGACTGAACCTCCCCATAAGGCGCGTGGTGCTCATGGAGATATCCAAATTCGATGGTAAGGAGAGACGATATCTGCTGCCTTCGGAGATAAGGCAGATAGTGGGACGCGCAGGCAGGGCCGGAGTTTTTGACAAAGGCTTTTATACGGTGGAGATAAACACCAATATGATGCTGGACCAGCTCCGCAGAAAGGTGGAGAACCGCCTTCCGGCAATAAAGAACGCCAGGATAGCCTTTCCGGAAAGCCTGCTGGGCCTGGACGGAAAAGTGTCGGAGCTGATAAGGCAATGGGACAAGATACCCGTATCTGCGCCTTTTGAAAAGGCGTCCTCCGAGCGTGAGATAAAGCTGGCGGAGATGCTGGAAGAATATACTTCCGATAAGAATACCATTTATGAACTGATAACAATACCCTATGATGAGACCAAGCCCGAACTGCTGGAGAGATGGTTTGATTTTTCCATAGCGCACATAAAAGGATTTAAAGTGCACTTTAATATAGGCTGGGGCATAGATCCCGTTGAGGATGCGGATGCACTCCGCGAGGCGGAGCGCATGTATGAGGATCTGGACCTGGAGTATCAGCTCTGCAAGAAATACGGTGATCCGGAAAGCTGCAATGCCATCATGATGCAGAAGAATGTGATATCAAACGAGATCAACAGATTCCTGGCAACCCAGGCGTTAAAGGAAAAGGAATGTGTGATCTGCGGCCGGCCACTTCCCTGGGATTCACCCAGATCCAAATGCAACAGATGCATGGCGGTAAGGAGAAAGAGAAGATGATCTTAAGCTGTATTGCAGCTTAAAAGGAGGGATCATGATAAAAGCAGTCGTCTTTGATATGTTTGAGACCCTGGTAACACTTTTTGAGGGACGTACTTACTTTGGCGAAAACATAGCTGCGGATGTGGGAGCCGATCCTGTTTTGTTCAGAAAGGAATGGCATGCCATAGAGGCTGACCGGAGTACGGGAGTATATACCATAAAGGAAGGGCTGGAGATAGTTTTAAAGAAGCTTGGGATCTATTCCGATGAGAAGGTGGAACTGGCGGCTTCCAAAAGACTCGAAGCTCTGGGGGATACTTTCTCCGCAATACCGGGAGAGACTGTTGAGATGCTTAAAGGACTGAAGGAAGCCGGTCTTAAGATAGGCCTTATGACAAATACCTTTTCCGATGAGAGGGATAAGATAAGGGAATGTGAGCTTTTCCCTTATTTCGATGTGGCGCTTATTTCCTATGAACAGGGGATCTGCAAGCCGGACCCGGAAATGTTCAAAAGGATGACAAAGCGGCTTAAGCTTGAAGCTTCCGAATGTCTTTACGTAGGCGACGGAGGATCGAAGGAGCTTTATGCGGCACGGGACGCAGGCATGCGCCCGCTTCAATGCACCTGGTTTCATGACAGGGCTTTTGAGCCGCACATACCCTGTCCTATACTGGATGAATTTGAACATGCGGATCATCAGAGCGATGTTGTAAAGATCGCCGTGGAAGGGGGGAGCGTATGAAGATAGATAAAAAATACCCCAGGGAAAGAAAGAGGAGGCTGGATTCTCTCTTTGAGGCGTTTTCCATCATAGGTGAGGATACTTACGTCTATCTTTGCGATATGATGTATGACTGTTCGCGCTGGTCCAAAAACCTCGTGGATGTATTCGGGCTGCCTTCGGAATATATGTATGAAGCCGGAGCTATCTGGGAAGAGCATATACATCCGGAGGACCGGAAGACCTACCGCGACGGCATAGACGCCATTTTCAGCGGGAAGGCAAAAGGCCATGACATGCAGTACCGCGCCAGGAAAAAGGACGGCGTTTATGATGTATGCACCTGCCGCGGCATAGTCATTACGGACGAATACGGCCAGCCGGAATACTTTGGAGGATCCATCCGTAATCACAGCGAGCAGAGTCATATAGATAATCTTACGGGACTCAGGAACCAGTACGGATTTTTTGAAGATGTGGAGAGCTGTATAGCCAATAAAACAGAGATCAGGATCTGCGTTGTGGGTATAGGAAAGCTCACCGAGCTGAATGAAGTTTACGGTTACGGTTTCGGAAATGCGGTGTTGCAGCGCTTCGGAAGATTCATGGTGGATCATGTGGGCAACCGCGGCGGTACCTACAGACTGGATGGTTCCAAGTTTGCCGTTATCACCCAGACGCAGACGGAAAAAGCGATAAGAAAAACCTATGAAGAACTGCGTAAATATTTCAGGAAGGGCATACAGATAGAAGACCGCTTTATATCCCTGGAGCTTAATTCCGGCGCACTGGCGCTGAACGAATTCAATACGGACACCCAGACGGTATATTCCTGCCTGAATTTTGCCTATGATGAATCAAAGCTGAGCAAGCATGGCGATCTGGTTGAGTTTGAGGATAACCTGGCCGGCAGGCATATGCGGAATATTGAGACCCTGCACATGATAAGGAATTCCATATCCAGGGGTTACAACGGCTTTTATCTGCTGTACCAGCCTATAATAGAGGCTGTGAGCGGAAGGATCACCGGAGCTGAGGCTCTGCTGCGCTGGAAGAATGATGAATACGGCGTTATACCTCCCGATGAATTCATCCCCCTTCTGGAGAGGGATCCCAAATTTCCTGCACTGGGAGAATGGATCTTAAGAACGGCTGTAAAGACTGCAAAGAAGATGCTGGCCATAATGCCGGATTTTGTTATAAA
>JAEEGL014017972.1_pt1 | contig 10382 bp, 10 predicted proteins | sample 9134231 | NCBI WGS metagenome assembly JAEEGL01 (sample SAMN16246548, study PRJNA631951) | gut metagenome | biome: gut microbiome; feature: rumen; material: fiber-attached | host: Bos | place: Iran: Karaj | collected 2018-10
CTAGCTTTTAGATGCCGAACAAAAAAAGAAAGTAGAAGTAAAATAAAGTAAAATAAATAATCCCAAAGATTTTCTGACGTCGAGCAAACATCATTTTCGCCCCCTTTGCTCGCTGGCAGAAAATCTTCGGGCTTTTTAAATTTATTTTTTTTATCTGCTTGTACTGAGTTTATTCTTTGCCTGGTATCTTGCAAGTGCTTCTTCAATCAGTAAGTCTACCAGCGCTTCAAACTTTAAGCCTGCTGCATCGCACATCTTTGGGAACATGCTTATTGGTGTAAAGCCGGGCAGGGTATTTATTTCGTTTAAGTAAACCTGCTTGCTGTCGCGGTCAATAAAGAAATCTACGCGCGAAAGGCCTGTTGCATCCAGAACCTTGTAGGCGGCACAGGCTGTCTTACGGATTTTTTCAAGATCATTTTCGCTAAGCTCAGCCGGAATTAAAAGGTTTGCACCATCCGGATCATTGTACTTGGCATCAAAATCATAAAAATCGTGATTTGGAACAATCTCGCCGGGAATGTAGGCTGTAACTCCTTCTACATCACTTTCGGCAGGGAAGGTTACCGAGTTTCCTGTGACGGAACATTCAATTTCGCGGGCGTTGTTAAGGGATTTTTCTACTAAAACCTTGTCATCCCAATTAAAGGCTTCCATGATTGCGTATCCCAACTCCTTGCGGTTATTGGCCTTTGAAGCCCCGTTAGAGCTTCCTGCACAGCATGGCTTAACAAACATAGGATATCCGATTTCTTTTTCAACATCTTCAATTACAGCATCATAAACCAGGCTGTCTAAAACAACAAAACGCTTAAGGCATACATAAGGAACTACAGGAAGTCCGACACTCTGCCAGATCATCTTAGTTTTTTCTTTATCCATGGTAAGGGCAGAAGCAAGGGGAGTACAGCCTACATAAGGAATATCTGCCATTTCAAAAAGTCCCTGGATTGTTCCGTCTTCGCCATAGGTGCCGTGAAGGGCAGGGAAAACTACATCAATATCCAGAGGTTTGCCGCCTGCTAAAAAGGCATGATTTTTACCGGCCGGAACAATTGTTACTGCCTGGCTTTCGTCTTCCTTAATTGTAAGGACTGCCTTGGTATCCTTGCAGATTCTCTCGTATTCAGAATCCGGCTGAAGGTACCATTTTCCTTCTTTTGTAATTCCTATTAAAAGAACCTTATGTTCCTTTTTGATTCCACTTGCAATTGCTGCTGCCGAAATAAGGCTAACCTCATGCTCGCCTGAACGGCCTCCGTATATTACTGCTATATTCATGTCATTTCTCCTGTGTATATCCAATTTCTTTTAATGCCTTTTTTGCTTCACTAATTTCATCATAAGGCATTACATGGTCTTTGTATATTATGCTGTTTTCGTGAGACTTGCCAAGCAGTAAGACTATGTCGCCTTTGCCTGCCATCTTAAATGTCTCTCGTATTGCCTGTGGTCTGTCGTGAATTATAAAAAGATTTTCACCCATGACCTTTCCTTCTTTTTCGGCACCGGCGGCAATCATTTTTAGAAGTTCTACCGGATCTTCACCACGAGGGTCTTCATCGGCCAGAACAATGGTGTCGCAGAAACGGGCTGCAATCTGGCCTTGGAGTGGCCGCTTTGTAAGGTCCCGTTCACCACCGCTGCCAAATACTGCAAAAATACGGCCGTTACAGCGCTTGCGTATAGGCGGGAAAATTGTTTCAAAGCTGGAAGGTGTGTGGGCATAGTCTACAATTAATTCAAAAGGCTGACCCTGGTCAATTACAGTCATGCGGCCTTTTATAGGAACAAGCTCCGGGACTTTTGAAGCAACTTCTTCAAAGCCAAGTCCTGTTACACTGCTTACTGCTGTAATGGCGGCCATAAGATTGTAGGCATTAAAGGCTCCGGGCAGGCTGGCCCTTACAGAAAAATGGCTGCGGCTTCTTGGCTGAACGGGATCGTAGTTTTCAGGATAAAGGGCATTCTGACCGTCGGCATCTATATCAAAGGTAAGGCCATAGGTTGCAGAAGCAATATTGCGGGCTGTCATATAGCGCAGGTTTTCCGGAACAGGAGGGAGCGGGGTTGCATCGCTGCCACTTTCTGCTGCTGCTTTTCCTGCCTTGCCTTCTGTCGTAAAACCATAAACAGGATGCTTTGTAGCATGAATAAAAAATTCAGCCGAAGGATCTTCCAGATTTACAATTCCAATAGAATTGATTTTCTGTTTGTCTCCTGCAATTGTTTTTATGTGATTATGTTTGTCCAAAGCACGGAAAAGATTTGCCTTGTCAGAGCGGTAGGTTTCAAAGTTTTTGTGGAACTCCAGGTGTTCAAGAGTTACATTCATAAATACGCCGCAGTCAAAAAGAATGTTGCCGCAGCGGTTGAGCTTTGTAGAAAGCCCGTGAGAAGAAGTTTCGACAACAGCATACTTACAGCCGTTTTCCAGCATTTCATTTAAGTGATGCTGAATGATTGGTGCTTCAGGCGTTGTCTGATGCTGAGGATTTGCAAGGGCTTCTCCGCCAAAGGAATATTCAACTGTGCTTATAAAACCTGCCTTTTGTCCACAGGCGCGAAGCAGCTGCCAGATAAAGCTTACGGTACTGGATTTTCCTTCGGTACCGGTAACGCCAATTACTATAAGGCGCTCACTGGGATTATCATAAAAACGGGCCGAAAGAGGAGCCATGGCAAAGCGGGCATCGGGAACTTTGATAAGGGCCGGTGCAAACTTTGGAGACTCATCACTTAAAGCATTGTTCATGGTCCGTTTGATAATTGCTTCGGCAATGTCCTCCTGCTGGGAGCGGCTAAGGTCTCCTTGAAAAACAACCGCATTTGCACCTGCCAAAATTGCCTGGGCAATATAATTGTTTCCGTCTGTGTGGGTTCCGGGCAGGGCAAAGTAAAGGGAATCTTTGCCGGCCTCGCGGGAGTCAAAAACAAGGCTGCTAACCGGTATATTGTTTATTTCTGTCAAATCATCGATTTTAGATCCATCTGCCGCCACCACTGCGTTTTCGAACGCCGGCAGAATCTGCGAAAGAAGCTTTTTCATGCATTACATTATAGTGCTTTGCGCAAAAATATAAAAGTGATATAATCAAAGTATGTTCGAAGTAAGAGTTACCGCCGATTTTGCAGCGGCACATTTTTTGCGTGATTACAACGGCAAGTGCGAAAATCTCCACGGTCACAATTATAAAGTATATGCTCATGTAAGGGGTTCCGTCCTTAACGAAGGCGGAATGCTGCTGGATTTTACAAAATTAAAAACTGCTCTTCGTCAGGTTTGCGGCAAGTTAGACCACACTAACTTAAATGACCTTCCTGTTTTTGACCAGAATCCAAGTGCCGAGCGAATTGCAAAATATATTTACGAGGGGATAGTGGAGCTGCTTAAAAAAGAAGAAATTGACCTTTCGTATGCGACAGGAAAAACAGAGCCTGTACTTTATTGTGTAGATGTTTTTGAAACAGAGACCAGCAGGGCCCGATATCGGGTAGATGAATAGATCCCGAAACAAGTTCGGGATGACATTACATCCTCATAGGAACACCCATCTTATCAAGTTCGGTTTTAATCTGACCCACAGTATAAGTACCGTTGTGAACCATACTTGCAATCAGGGCTGCATCTGCTTTTCCTTCTGTAAGGGCGTCTGCCAGATGTTTTGGAGTTCCGCCTCCGCCACTTGCAATTACAGGTACAGAAACATTTTCAGAAATCAAGCGGGTAAGTTCAATATCGTAACCGTTTTTGGTTCCGTCGGCATCCATGGAGTTTAAGACAATTTCTCCGGCGCCAAGTTCTACACCTCGTTTGGCCCATTCAAGAGCATCAAGGCCTGTGTCTACGCGGCCACCGTTTATTGTTGTTCCAAAGCCGCTTGGTTTGCTAGTGTCACGACGAACATCCATTCCAAGAACAATACTCTGGTTACCAAAAACGCGGGCTCCTTCGGTAATAAGTCCGGGGTTGCGTACTGCCTGGCTGTTGAGCGAAACTTTTTCGGCACCGGCAAGAATAGTCTGGCGAATGTCATCAATAGTGCCGATTCCTCCACCAACGCAGAAAGGAATAAAAACCTGTTTTGCAACGCGGGAAATCAAATCAAGAATAGGGCCTCGTCCACGGGCAGAAGCAATGATGTCATAAAAAACAAGCTCATCTACACCCTGACGGTAATATTCGGCAGCCATCTCAACCGGGTCACCGATATCTATATTATTTTGAAACTTAACGCCTTTAGTAGTGCGTCCATCTTTAACATCAAGACAAATTATAATTCGTTTTTTTAACATATTAATCTCCTAAGAGGGCGGAGCCCCGCCCTGCGCTCCCAAGTCCTCAGGTGTAGAGGTTTCGACAGGCTCAACCTCCACACCCTCCGGTCTTGTCCGCTACCCACCCTGCGGGGTTCAAACGCCACCCCGCAACGCCCGGCTATAATTTACAGAAATTGTCAATAATCTTTATACCGGTGGTACCGCTTTTTTCGGGGTGGAACTGACTTGCAAAAACATTTCCGCTTTGAATTACAGCAGGAACCTTAATTCCATAGTCTGCGCTGGCCTTAATAACGCTGCTGTCGGTCGGGCAGATTACGTATGAATGCACAAAATAAACATCGCTGTCATTTTTAATGCCGGCAAGAATAGGGCAGTCACCGTTTTCAAAAGAGATGTTGTTCCAGCCCATATGAGGAACCTTCATTTTCTCTTCCTGCAGCTTTGGTTCAATGGAATAAAAATGCCGGATGCTCCCTTTTACAAGTCCAAGACATTCTGTGTCACCTTCTTCTGAATGTTCAAAAATAATCTGGGAGCCAACACAGATTCCAAACAAATACTTGCCTGCAGCAACCTGGTCGCGTACAAAAATATCATAACCGCTTTTTTTAAGTTCGCTCATGGCATAAGCGTCATCACCGTCGCCGGGGAACATAAAGCGGTCGCAGTTTGCCTTAGCAAGCTCTGCAGGATTTTTGGAAGTAACAAAAGGAATCTTCAAAAAATCCAGAGCCCGTTCAAGACTGGTAATGTTTCCGGCATTAAAATCAATAATTCCAACCATGCCGCTATTATAAAAAAAATCAAGGAAATTGGGAAGATAAATCTTTACGATAGGCTTGGGAATTATAAATGATGTTTATTAAAAATTGGCTTCCGTTCACAAGGCGTGGGCCAAAACCGCGGCTATATTAAATTCTTTACTTTATTCGCTTATTGTGATTAAATGTTCAAAGGCTGAGGGCCGATAATTAATATATGAACTTCAAAGAATTTTTTGCACTTATTGGCAGCATTCTCAAAGATTGGCGGGTTATCGTAACCCTGGTAGTAATGCTCTTTGTAATGTGGGCTGCAAATTTTATTCTTAAATATAAAAAGAAGCCTCGCAGGAAGAAGGAAAAGAAGGCTCAAGCCGCTCCAGCCCCTGCTCCTGAAAAAACAGAAGAAAATAAAGAAGAAGAAGCAAAATAAAATAATTTTTTATCTTTTTTTTTCAAATTCTTCCCAAAAAACTTCCTATTTTCTCGAATTTTTTTGTTAACTATAGTATGGAAAACTTTAGAATTGATGAAGGCGACTGGATTTATGAAGATGATCCTGTGGCAAAGGCCGCTTATGACAATTTTGGTATCCGCTATATGTTTCCCTGGCAAAGGATGGTTGTTGCTAACATTTTAGAGTCTTATGAGTCTATAAAAAATAATGAAGGCCAGACTTTGCCACCGAATGCTTCGGATGATGTATTTTGCAAGGGGCGGCAGATTGTTCTGCTTCCAACCGGGGCGGGTAAGTCTTTATGCTTTCAGGTGCCGGCACTTTTACTTGACGGGCCTACTCTTGTAATCTACCCCCTGCTTGCACTTATGACCGACCAGCAGCGCCGTATGGAAGAAGGCAGCCTGCGCAGCGTTACCTTTAGGGGCGGTCAGAGTCAGGAAGAGAGGGCAGAAAATTTCCGTAAGCTCAAGGAAGGAGCCAAGATTATCCTTGCAAATCCTGAGGTTCTTCAAAGTAAAAGTCTTGTCCGCCAGCTTAAGGATGTCGGGATTTGTCATCTTGCAATTGACGAAGCCCACTGTGTTTCGGAATGGGGAGACTCCTTCAGGCCTTCTTACCTGGGACTTGGCCAGGTTATAAAGGAGCTTAATCCTCCTGTAATTACGGCTTTTACCGCAACGGCCTCTCCCCCGGTTCTTGCCCGTGTAGCAGAAATCCTATTTGACGGTCAGGCCCATATAGTCCGCAGTGAAAGTGACAGACCAAATATTCACTATTATGTAAGAAAAGCGGCGGTAAAGAAAAAGGAAGCCCTGCTGCTTGCCCAAACTGAACTCCGCCCCATGATTATTTTTTGCGGGACCCGGGGAAAAAGCGAAGACATGGCCCGCGAATTAAACTTTTGCTTTGGTCAGGGAACTGCCCAATATTATCACGCAGGTCTTGAAAAAGAAGAAAAAGAAGCCGTGGAACAATGGTTTTATAAAAGCCGGGACGGGATCTTGTGCGCCACCTGTGCCTACGGAATGGGCGTGGACAAAAAGGACATAAAGACTGTCGTTCATCTGGAGGCCTCTGCAACAGCCGAAGCTTATATTCAAGAGGCCGGTCGTGGTGGCCGGGATGGCAGTATTGCCAAAGCAATTCTATTGTGGAGCCTGCAGGATAGTCTTGATTATTCAGTTTACAAGCCGGGAACACGACAGGCAGCCCTACGCGATTTTGCAGAAACGACCAGTTGCCGCAGACAGGTTTTGCTGGATGCCTTGGGAGCAGAGCAGGCGGCCTGCAGTGGCTGCGATATTTGTCAGGGAATAAAATATGATTTATGTGACTGGGAGCTTGCCCATAAAATGATTAAACGAAACCGTAACTATTATAGCAGGGAGGAAATAGAAGCGGCCCTCGGCAATAAAATGAATGATTATTTTCGTAAGGCCCTTGGTCTGAATCTATGGAACCATAATGACAGTGTAGAAACAGTCGAACAACTGATAAAAAGTGGCCGCATAAGGACAGACCGCTTCTTATGGAAGGGCAGGCTAAAAATTGTAGAATCAAAAAAGGCATTGATTAAAAGGGTGGCACCGGAGTAGAAAATGGACGGAGACAGGTTTCTTCAGCTGGCTCCGTCCATTTTCTATGGGAGGGGCCGCCCTTTTAATCCATAATAGTTATTTCTACTCTACGATTCTTAGCCCGGCCTTCTTCTGTATTGTTGGAAGCAACCGGTTCTTTGGATCCCTTGCCCTGTGTAAAGACATGGAACTGGTCTCGAACCCCAAGATCAATCAGATAGGAGGCAACGGCTTCGGCTCTTTCTTCGCTTAGCTTCTGGCGGGCAGAGGCTGTTCCACGGTCGGCACAATGGCCTGTAATCAAAAGGTCGTTGGAATATTTTTTGAGCAGCTCGCCTATTTTTTTAAGCTTTGCCTTTTCGCTGTCCATGAGTCTGTCAGAATCCGGCTCAAACTGAATGTTTTCCATGCTGATAGTAAGACCCTTGTCGCCTTTTTTTACAGAAATGTCTGTAAGCTTGAGTTTGTCCAGGGTGTCCTGCAGCTGCTTTGCGGTAGCTTCATCATTAAGCGAAGTGAACTCTGTAAGCTCTGCGTGGGCGGTTCCTGTAAAGACAAAAAGGTTATTGTAAATGTCTGAAAGCTTAATTAAAAATTCTTCATCGTAGTGGTCCAGAAGGCCCCGGTTGTTATCCCAGTAAAGAGTCTGCTTTGACCAGCCTACAGATTGAGTGAGGGTCTGGCCTGCATAAAGCAGTTCATCACTTGCCTGGTAAGAAAATTCGTACTCAACTAAAATTACATTGAGTTTTTTGCCGTCTATTGTTATGTCTTCTTTGTAGGTATAGGTAGCTTCAAAAGGAAAAATAAGGGCCTTGGACATATTAAAGTCTTTTCTTACATCCTGAACCTCTTTTCCTGTGGCTGTCCAGCTTTCTCCAATTTTGACCTTTTTATCAGGGAAAACCGGAACATTGCGGACGGTGGGCATATATATATCATCAGAAATAGTAAGCTCACCATTTTTCTTGCGGCTGAAAACCGAAGTAGTTTCTTCACCCCAGGAAAGGCTGCGGCCGGTCTGCTGACTGATTGAATTTTCTGTAGTCATGTAGGTGGCGTAAATAAAAGCCTCACCGTCGGATGCAACATTGGTCATGGAAGAAGAAATGCGGTTTATAATTTCGGCATGATGACTTGGAACATTGTTGATGTAAACATCTTCTTCTACAGTTGAAATGTAGCTGCCGGAATTTCCCTTTTTCTGTTTGAATTCAAACTTTACCGACTGGGCAAAGAGTCCCGCACAAAGAGTCAAAAAGAGAGCTGCAATTACAGACTTCTTACAAAAGCTTTTCATGGGCATCCCCCAATAATTAATTATAGAAGAACATTGTTCAGTTTAAGCAGATCTCGGGCTGAATCTACACTGTCGGTTCCATGAAGGTTTTTGATTGGTGCAAATTCTTTATTGCGGTCAACTTCAAAAGCCAGATTGTTGTCCATCATGTGAACCATATCAAGAACCAGAAGTTCAAACTTGTAGCCGTTTGGTTCTGTCGGAGAAACCTTGTTTCCTTCTTCATCGATAAAAGGAATCTTCTTTTCTACAACATGAATTTCAAGGCTCTTGTTTACAATTTCTTCAAGCTTGTCCAGAGAGAAAAGATAATTAAGGATTACGCCAAACTTGTAGGTTAGGCTTCCGTCTGCATCCTTGGCTTCGGCCATCTCTTTGGACATTTCGTAATATTCAACAATAGAAGGCTTGCCGTCTTCAAGACACAAAAGTCCCATCTTTTCGTGGGGTTCTACCTTGCGTACGACTTTGGAAGCACTCTGGTATTTGCCTTCGATTGTAGCTCCGACAAATACAGGATCGGCAATTCTCTGCAAAACATTATCTACGGCAAAAATATTTATCCATTTGATGTTTCTGGCATGAAGGTCCTTGTCTAAGCCTGCCTTTACCATTGATGTAAACCAGCCGCCGTTTCCGTTAGGGGAGGTTGCAAGCCGGCCTTTTTCTTCGAGCAGGAGCTTGCCGTCATAGTCTACGGCACAGGCCATATCCTGAATAAAGAATTTTACATAGTCTTTGTCGTAGCCAAAGTAATTGTGGTCCTTAAAAAAGCTTTGGGTTGCCTGGTCATTTTTTTCGCTGGTCATGATGTAAAGGGGAACATAAACTCCGGCCTCTTTTACTACATCAAGCAGATTGTTTATAAGGCATTCAAAAATATATAATTCGCGGGTAAGGCCGACATTAAAGCAGCCCTTTGGAAGATCAAAGCCAAGTCTTGTTCCCATGCCTCCTGCAAGAAGTACTGCGGCAACCTGGCCTTTTTTTATTGCCTCAAGACCGGCTTTTTTGTAGAGCTCTTTATTCTTTTCTATTTCATCAATGCTGAGGGCCGGAGGAGGAAGAAAACTGCCCCGGCTGGCCTGACTGCTGCTGCCAATTTTTTCAAAATCGCTCCAGTTGATGTTTTCTATCTGTTTGAGGAAGCTTTCTTTTTCGCCTTCGCTAAGGCTGTCAAAATATCTTAAAACCTGACCCTGATTTTTCTCATCCAATAATTTTTTTGCTGCATCAAAAGTTATCATCGCAAAATCTCCTTTTCTATATTATAGCAGAAAAATGGATTTTTATTAATAGGCCGCACTTCAGAGTCTTTTTGAAAACCCTTTTCACTCCTTCGCGCCAAGTTATATTTAAAATATTAAAATATCCATTCTCCTTAAATAATAATCCATAGTTTTTCTGTCAAAAATCCTTTATTATGTTTATATGTTAAACAAAAATACTTTGATAATGTTACTTTTGATTGCTGGAAATATAGTGCTGCTGTTTTTACTCATAGTTCAGGGGTTGCGGTACCGACATGCACTTAAAAAGGCCCGCCAGGATGCTGTAAAACGCTCTAATGCGGTAAAGGGAGGCCAACTGGCAGAACAACTGGCGCCCTTTCTGCCGAATTTCCCCTGTAATCCTGCTGATGCCCACTTTTTAGGCCAGCCTGTAGATTATATAGCCTTCCCGGGCCTCTGCGAAAAAAATACTGTAGATGAAATTCTTTTGATTGAAGTTAAAACAAATACGTCCCAACTTTCCAGCCGCGAAAAAGAAATCCGCGAAGCAGTAAAATCAGGACATATCAGATATGTTGAATATAGAATTAATTAGTCAGCAGTAAAGCGGATTGTTTCCCACTTTTCGTTGAACTTTTCCAGGTCTTCACCAACATCAAGCTTAAGCTCGCCGCCGGCCATTTCTTCTGCTTTATACATTGGAACTGTTGTGCGGAGCTTGTCTGCTTCTAAGTTTACAAAGCCAGGGAAGCGGAAGTCATCAAGGAA
>JAEEGL014723557.1_pt1 | contig 10382 bp, 9 predicted proteins | sample 9134231 | NCBI WGS metagenome assembly JAEEGL01 (sample SAMN16246548, study PRJNA631951) | gut metagenome | biome: gut microbiome; feature: rumen; material: fiber-attached | host: Bos | place: Iran: Karaj | collected 2018-10
ACGGTATTTCAGAAATACGCTCTTTTTTCGCATATGACGATAGCCGAGAACATCGCATTCGGCCTTCGCATCAAGAAGAAATCCGACAGTTACATTAAGGATAAGATCAAATACGCTCTCGATCTCGTAAATCTTTCCGGATACGAGAACCGCATGCCGGATTCACTCTCGGGCGGTCAGCAGCAACGTATCGCCATAGCAAGAGCTATAGTAAACGAGCCAAAGGTTCTTCTTCTTGATGAGCCTCTCGGTGCACTCGATCTGAAGCTTCGTCAGGAGATGCAGTACGAACTTATCCGTCTTAAGAACGAACTCGGTATTACTTTTATATATGTAACGCACGATCAGGAAGAAGCTCTTACAATGTCCGATACGATCGTCGTAATGAACCAGGGATACATCCAGCAGATCGGCACTCCCGAGAATATCTACAATGAGCCCGAAAATGCATTTGTTGCCGATTTTATCGGCGAGAGCAATATCATAGACGGAATAATGCTAGCCGATCGTCTCGTATCGATCGGCGGTCAGAAGTTTGAATGCGTCGACGAGGGTTTTGCCGTAAACGAACCCGTCGATGTAGTCATACGACCCGAGGATGTGGAACTCGGTGAACCTGAAGGCGGACAGACGACAGGAACCGTGACATCAATCATATTCAAAGGCGTACACTATGAGATCCAGGTTGAAAGCGTGATCGGGATCAGGTTTATGGTGCAGACAACGCAGTTCTTCCCCGTCGGCAAAAATGTCGGTATCAACGTTATTCCCGACAACTTCCAGATAATGCACAAGCCTCAGTCCGAGGATGAGGAAAAACTGAATGAACAGTAAAAGATCTCGTGTCCTCGCAATTCCATATATTCTGTGGATCATCGGATTCACCGTAATACCCCTGCTGTTCGTGTTTGCCAAAGCGGTAACTTCACCGGCCGGAGGGTTTACTTTCGATAACCTTATTGCGATCTTTGACCCTGTACACAGAAAATCACTCTTCCTGTCTGTACTTCTCGCTTCAGCCAGCACGGTAATCTGTATACTCGTATCATATCCCGTCGCACTCATTCTCAAAGCCTCAAAGTTTTCCGGAAAAAAGATCCTTATGTTCATAATGATCCTTCCCATGTGGATGAACTTTATACTTCGTATTCTCGCCATACAGATGCTGATCTCCAAAAACGGCATCATCAATCATATTCTTTCTGCCCTCGGCCTTGGCAGGATCAACATCATCAATACCCCCGTAGCCATAGTTCTCGGCATGGTCTATGATTACCTGCCTTATATGCTCCTTCCCGTTCTTAACTGTGTGCTTGCGATACCCGAAGACATTATCGAAGCATCAAGAGATCTCGGCGCGGGACGTCTTCATGTACTGACCAAGATCCTGATACCTCTTTCCCTTTCGGGTATAGGAAGCGGTATCACGATGGTGTTCGTACCTTCCATGACGGAATTCGTTATCGCGAACATCCTCGGCGGAGGAAAGATACAGCTTCTCGGAAACATAATCGAACAGGAATTCTCGGTAACGATGGACCAGAACCTCGGCTCGGGACTGTCGGTAACACTTATGGTATTCGTTCTTCTGACTACTCTGATATTCGGAAGAAAGAACGAAACCGATAAAGGATTTGTATTATGATCGGAAAAGTTCTCAAAAGATCATACATAGCGATCGTGATGCTCTTTTTGTACGCACCGATGCTCGTCCTCATCACTCTCAGTTTCAACGATTCAAGATCAAGAGTGACATGGGGAGGATTTACGCTTCGCTGGTACAAAACACTTTTCGCGAACCACTCATACATGAAAGCTTTCACGACAACGATAGTTCTTGCGGTACTGTCCGCCGCCATTGCGACGGTGATCGGACTGGCTGCAGCGATCGGAATCTCAGCGATGAGAAAAAGGAACGTTCAGATAATGCTTTTCTTTACAAATATACCTCTCGTTAACGCCGATATTGTCACCGGTATCGCTCTGATGCTTTGGTTTGTCAGATTCCTTCCGCTCGGCTTCACGAGTGTTTTATTTGCGCACGTGACATTTAACATGCCATATGTTATTTTATGTATATTACCCAAACTTGAAACAGCTGACATGCATCAGTTTGAAGCGGCACGCGATCTCGGTGCTTCGGTCGCGCAGGCATTTACAAAAGTCATGCTTCCGGATCTTATGCCCGGAATTCTTTCGGGATTTTTCCTGGCCGCAACGATGTCACTCGACGATTTCGTGATAACGTATTTCACCAAGGGACCGGGCGTCAATACCCTCTCGACACTGATATACGGCGAGATACGAAAAGGCATCAAACCCGAGATGTATGCATTGTCATCGATACTGTTTCTGATCGTACTCATAACACTTGTGATAACAAACGTAAAATGGGGATCTTCTTCCCCGGCAGATAACGATAAAAAGGCGGTGTAAACTGAAATGACAAAAGAATCTGTTAAGAAGAAAATCATCTGCGCTCTGCTTGCTCTTGCAATGATCGCAATATGCGGATGCAACGGAGCGGGAAATGTCGAGACTGCCGTTGGCGGCGATCAGGAGCAGAGCCTGACTCTGTTTAACTACGGTGAATACCTCGATCCGGTGATGATCGAAAAGTTCACCAATGAGACGGGTATCAAGATCAACTATGAGGAAGCTTCAACTCCCGAGGAGATGTACACAAAATATATTTCGGGCGGTATCTCATATGATCTTCTTTGTACCTCCGATTATATGGTCAAAAGACTTATAGACGAAGGCGAAGTTCAAAACGTTAACTACAGAGCAATGGAAAACTTTGCGAATATCGATCCCGAATTCTTAAAGCTGTCGGAAAGTTTCGATCCCGGAAACAAATATGCTCTTCCGTACTTCTGGGGAACCGTAGGTATACTTTATAACACCAAGCAGGTTAAGACGCCTGTTGACAGTTGGGATGTTCTGTTTAACGGTGATTATAAGGGACAGATCATAATGCAGGATTCGATGCGTGATTCATTCATGGTCGCGCTCAAATATCTCGGCTACTCTCTTAATACAAAAGATGCGGATAAGATAAGAGAGGCGGCTGACCTTCTCAAATCCCAGAAACCGGACGTGGAAAGCTACCTCGTGGACGAGGCAAGGGATGAGGTTGTTGCCGAGAACGCCGTCATGGCGGTTGTATATTCCGGTGAGGCTTACCTTGGACATTCATACAATCCGGACCTTACATATGTTGTTCCGAAAGAAGGAAGCAATCTGTGGATTGACTCATGGGTAGTGACCAAGAACTGCAAGAACATGGAAGCCGCGGAAAAATTCCTGGATTTCCTGTGTCGTGAAGATGTGGGAACGGCCAACTTTGAATACATCTATTACTCAACACCGAACAAGGCCGTTGTATCGGCAATGGATGCGGAACTATCATCGGATCCCGCGATCGTTCCGGATTATGATTCTTTAAGTAACTGTGAAGTATATGAGGCTCTTGACGAGAAAACGATAGACCTCTACAACGAACTTTGGAAAGAGATCAAATCGGAATAGATCATCTGATCCTTTCCGGGAAACCGATCTTCTTCTGAACTTTTCTGAGAGTCTTTGTCGAAACGTACTGTGCCTTCTCGGCATTGTTCTTTATAACCGAATCGATATAGTCTTTGTTCTTTTCAAGCTCTGCCATCTTCGACTGAAGTGGGCGGAGCTTTTCTACTACGCTCTCACCGACCGCCGTCTTGAAGTCGCCGTAGCCCTTACCGTCAAATTCCGCTTCGATCTCATCGCGGCTCTTGCCTGTGCAGGAACTGTATATATCAATAAGATTGCATATACCCGGCTGTTCTTCGTTGTATCTTACGCATGCAAGCGAATCGGTAACGGCACGCTTAAACTTTCTCATAACGGTATCCGGATCATCCATGAGATAAATGCTCGCATTGGGATTTTCGTCGGACTTGCTCATCTTCTTGGAAGGATCCTGAAGGCTCATGATCTTGGCTCCGACCTTTCCGATATAAGGCTCGGGTATAGTAAACACGTCACCGTAGATCGCATTGAATCTTCCGGCGATATCCCTTGTGAGTTCCAGATGCTGCATCTGATCTATACCGACCGGCACGACGTCGGCCTGATACAGAAGTATATCGGCTGCCATCAGGACAGGATACGTAAACAGACCTGCATTGATATTATCGGCATGCTTCTGGGATTTGTCCTTGAACTGGGTCATCCTCTGAAGCTCCCCCATGTACGTGAAGCAGTTGAGTATCCACGCAAGTTCCGCATGTCCGGATACGTGTGACTGGTAATAAAGGCAGCTTTTCTCGGGATCAAGTCCCGCAGCAATATATAACGAGAGCAGTTTTCTCGCACGGTTTCTCAGTTCCGCGGGATCCTGTCTGACCGTTATCGAATGCATATCGACAACGCAATAGAAACATTCGTATTCATCCGAAAGCTTTACCCAGTTCTGCAAAGCGCCGAGGTAATTTCCAAGCGTAAGATTACCCGTTGCCTGCATTCCCGAAAACAAAACCTTCTTATCCCCTATCATCTTTGATCTTCCTCTTTTCTTTATCATTTTCGGCCGTATTGTTTTCGACCGCGTTTTCTTCGGATGTGAGTATGGCTATGGTACGGTCCGGTACCGTGACCGAATCGACGCCTTCGTCAATCGTTTTATATACTATCCTTCCCGCAGACGTATCACAGGTCAGAAGGCACACCTTCCACTTGAGTCCCTTTGACAGTTTCGGAAGCGCAAACGTGTGATTCTCCCAGTGCATGTTATATGCGACGAAGAAGAAATCATCCTCTTTTATCCTCGAAAGGCGCGCATACTTTCCGCATATCATAAGGCCTATATGACGGAGATGATTGTCAAATCTGGGGTTCCATGCCATATCACCGTGATATGACAGATCCGGGAAACCGCATGCCGCGTAATCCATTATCCTGAATTCCCTCTCGGGATGCAGTACGGGATGTGACATACGTAGTTTAATAAGCAACTTCGTAAAATCATATATCTCCATAGTCGTGTTGTTCTGCTTCCAAACGACCCATCCCGTTTCATTGTCCTGACAGTACGGATTGTTGTTACCGTTCTGAGTATTGCAGAATTCGTCTCCCGCAAGGAGCATCGGAGTACCCTGTGCCAGAAGTACAAACACAAGAGCGTTTTTGATCTGCTTAAGTCGCAGCGATAATATCGACTTCTTTCTTGACATTCCTTCGACACCGCAGTTCCAGCTGTAATTAAAGTTCTCGCCGTCGGTGTTGTCCTCTTTGTTATCCTCGTTGTGTTTGTAATCGTACGACACGAGATCACGGAGCGTGAATCCGCAGTAGTCCGTTATGTAATTGATCGTGTGTACATCTGAAGGATTCAGCCGCTGTCTGTACAAAAAGTCTGCGAGCTGATTTTCGTCACTCTTAAGATATTTGCGACACGTATTCATGAAATCGGAGTTCACGAATGCCATGTTCTTGTTGTATCCGTATTTTCTGTTTACGATCGAATCCTTATCGAAGAACGGATTATATATCTTCCTGTCGCGGAGATATACGTTTGCCGCGATCATATCCATCGGGATATCGGATCCCATCAGGAAGAATCCGTCAACATGATACTGTCTTGCCCAATATTCGAGAATATCCGGAATAAATGCCTTGTTGGCTGTATCCGGGAAGTAGAAACGCATTATGACTTCAATGCCCGAAGCATGAAGAGCCTTAACCATGGACTTGAATTCATTCACGGGATCCCCGTTTGAGTACGAGGCCTTCGGCATATAATAACATCCCGGTGTGAATCCCCAGAAATTGATCCTGCACGAATCATCCGACGGATCGGTTTTGTAATCGATCGAGTCCATCGTTTTCGCTTTACTCTTTCGCGTGATCTCATCGAACTCGTAGCATGGCATGAGAACGATCTGGTTAATTCCGAGATCTTTAAGGTGCGGTATCTTCTCAACGATACCGGCAAACTTTCCGCGGTTCTTTACTTTTGACGATGAATGTGCGGTGAATCCGCGAACATGCAATTGATAAGCGATTATATCGTTAAATGCAAGAGACAGGAGCTTATCATCTCCCCAATCAAAAGAATCGGTGTATATCTTTCCGTTATCGACGGCACCTTTGCCGTCGCCGAATTTTCTCGAAGATGTTGAGTTACGTGCAAATGTATCAAAAACCCTGATACCGTCCGCCTCATAACAGTATGAAATATTCCCGGGAACTTTAACAACGCACGAACAGGTACCGTTTGCGGCCCTGTGAGCATCCATGTTTACATGATCGATCATGTCTCCCTTTTCGTTATATATCAGAAGCTCCAGTGTTCTTTTATACGGAATGCATGTCGTGAACTGAATGCCGTCTGACGAAGGCACAGCTCCCATCGGGTATCCCACCCCGGTAACATGATTCAGTTTTGATCCTTTATAGTCTGTCATATAAGAAAACCGGACTCTCCTCTAAAATAGCGCGAACATTGATATTATAATGAAAACGGCTCTCCATTTCAAGGAAAAGCGGCAATAACATTGATTATTGCCGCAGGTTTTGATATAATTTCCGCGATTCACGCTGATATACGGTATTAAAGGAGATAAACGCAATGGAACACAACGCAGAATATGACGATACGGATATGACCGTTGAACTTGAACTGACCGACGGAAAGAAGGTCATATGCGCCATTGTTACGATACTCACGGTCAACAAAAAAGACTATATAGTTCTACTCCCCCTTGACGAAGACGGAAATTCTTCAGAGGGAGAGGTTTGGTTCTACGGATACAAAGAAGACGAGAATGATCCGAACGTGGAACCTGAACTTACTTATATTTCGGATGACGACGAATATGAAGCCGTTGCCGATGCTTTCGACGAATACCTTGATAACGAGGAATTCGAACTTATGAAGGACGAGTGACGTCCGGCGTTTTTATTCAGTCCCGGTCCGCCTCAGAACCATCCCTTATATCCGTCTACATACGTGTACCGGAATTCATCGTCCGACTTTGTAAGGTATATGATACCCTCTATCAAACCTATTATTGACATAACCCCCGCTCCGACGCCGCATGTCGCAAGAGATATTACAAGCGTTATGATGCCCTCTTTATTGTATCCCAAATAGAATTTGTGAATACCGATACCTCCTACGAATATCGCCAACAGTCCGGCTGCTACTCTGTCTTTGTTTCCCATCTTATTCTCCCTTTCTTAAACAATCCCGGCCGTAGAAGCGGCCTTACTGCAAACAACCTGTCATAGACTTTACAACACATTTATTAACAGGTCTTTTACAGATCATTAAAATCTCATTAAACCTTTACAGAATAACATGTTTTTTTTGATTTGTGATAGAATAATTACAATAGTTTGTTTAACATGCACTCAAAGAGGAGCTTTATGTACAGTATTTGGTATGTGTACATCATTCTTGTTGTTCTGCTGTGGTCAGTAACCAGTCTGATTTACAAGGCCGGTATCCACAAGGAACCCGAAAACCACACCGATCTTAAGTACTCAATATCCGTCGGAATAGTCTTTTTTATAATCTCGATGATATATCTGATAATACGTGATGAACCGTTTTCCATTTGGGAAAGTGCCGTCAGATATTGGCCGATGACATTGTTTGGGATTGTTTATCCGGTGATAAATACTATTTCCTTCAACGGATACAAATACAATGAAGTCACTATCGAATCACCCATCGAAGGAATTAGCGGTGGAACATCCACCATCCTGCTGATCGTTGCATATCTGATACTCGGCCGTGTCGATTCTGTATCCGAACTTCTGACACCTCTCAGAACTACCGGAATGATTTTTATACTGTTCAGTATCATATTGCTGGCATCCACTCGAAATCGGGAGGGGCGACGCAAAGAGCAACAGGGCGACGGCTTACAGAAGACAAGTTGGAAATGGCGCGGACTTGGAACTCTGATCTTTCCGGTATTGTTTGCCATGATCGATTCCGTGGAAACGGTTGTTTCCGGCATTTGTCTGGACAGCACTTACGGTTACTCAATGCCTGAGGGGGACAGTATCATTCTTGTCGGAATGGAATACTCAATATTCTCGCTTGGATGTTGGCTTTACTTACTTATTAAGGAACGCGATATGTACCATCCTCTGAAAAAGGAAAACCTACCCAGGCTCCTCGGATCAGTAACGGACAATATAGGCGTCGTGTTTTACAGTTATGCCATGGCTGTCGATTCCATTTCAACCGACCCCATACTTGCCGTATATCCTGTTGTTTCCATGATCGGCGCCCGTATATTTATGAAAGAAAAAGTAAGTCCGATCCAATACATTACCGTACTCCTGATAGTCACCGGAAGTATTCTTGTTGTTGCCGACACGGTTATCTGAATTTTTCATGAAATCTTTATTCGCCTCAATGAGAGTTGATCTTTTATATATTTATTCTCTTTTGCGGCCTCAACCGCAAATCTCGACGGCCGCTTACCGTGATCGGTACTTACCGTACACATGCAGAGCCGCTCTTTGGCACGCGTCATCGCCACGTACATAAGTCTCCGCTCCTCTTCTGCGTTCCCGGTCATATTTCGATGATGCGGAAACAGTCCTTCCTGAAGACCGATAATAAAAACACACTTAAATTCCAGACCCTTTGACGCATGTGCGGTCATAACCTGCACAAATTCTTTCTTAGCCGGCCCGGGCTTCTTGCCGATTCCGGTTTCTTTCGAATATCCCTCGATCATATCTTCAAGATCACTTATTGCGGCAAGTTTCTCCGGATCGTTTTCGTAATACGCTCTGAGATCTCCGATATAATCTCCGCCGGTTTGCAAAAGGGCCTCCCTCGAAAGCCCCCTTGCCGGATTGTTCATTATGAGATAAATGTCTTTTCTTAAAGCCCTCCCCTCATGAGCCCTTATGTATGCTTCGTGTATCTTATCTCTCATCGAAACGTTCTCTCCTGTCTCGGACAGCATAAGGTCAATTCCTCTTTTCTTCGCAGTATTAATAAACAGTCTCGCGCAGTGTTCACTCCTGTAAAGAACAGCTATATCCCCGGCGTCATAACCGTATTCTTGCGTCAGTGCCTCAATCATGTCACATACATACTCGGCCTGTACATCCGTGCTCTCCGAATTGACGATCAAAACCTCCCCTCCTTCTTTTGACGGAAGATGCCGCTGCATCGGACGCTCTATTCTGTCAACATTGTGTCTTATGACGGTATCTGCAGCTCCTATCACGTTTTCGCAGCACCTGTAGTTCATCGTCAGCGTCACCCTGCGGCATCCGACATACTGATGTATGAACTTTTTCATAAGCTCGGGCCTGCTTCCCCGGAATGCATAGATCGACTGATCATCATCCCCTACCGCAAATACGTTTCTCTCATCCCCGGCCAGAAGACGCAACACATCATACTGTGCCTCGTTTATATCCTGAAACTCATCCACGAGAAAATACCTGTACTTCTTCTGCCACATACGCAGCAGCCCTTCGTGTTTATATAAGATATCGCGGCAACGTATTATCATGTCATCGAAGTCGAGCATGTGTGATTTTCCGACAAGGTCGGTATATGCCGCATGTACCATGCGAAAATCACTTCTTTCGTTTATATCCATCCCGCGTCCCGCTTCGCTGTTTTCGTAAAACGAATCACCGAAATTCTTGAATGCGGATATTATCCCGAGTATCTCGTTGATATTGTCTTCATTGGCAAAGAGGTCCGAAGCAAGCGGAAGCGAACGGATCGCCCGCACAAGAAACAACTTTTGTTCTTCTTCGGTTATAAGCCGTTTTATATTGGGGTCATACTTTTTGAGGATGTCATAGAACACGGCATGAAATGTACCGAATGTTACAGGATATGATCTGCCTTCGATGCGTCTTTCGAATCTTGATTTCATCTGGCGTGCCGCTTTTTTCGAAAATGTTATGACAAGAATGTTTGCCGGATCGATCCCTTTTTCCTCTATCATGATCCGGATCCTTTCCACAAGCAGATGGGTCTTGCCGCTTCCCGGGCCGGCCAGAACAAGCATCGGACCGTTTACGTGATGCGCCGCGATATACTGTTCTTTGTTCAGATTCATGGATATGCCTTTCTTAATATGCTTAACATGATGGTCGAAAATATATTATAATTATCCGAGAAAACAAAAAGGAGCCGAACCGAATATGAAATGGCATCTTTCAGAATACAATCTGTGCACGAAGTTAGTTGATGAAGACAGATGGGTGATAGTCAATCTCTATAAGGGAACCGTAACTCCGATGAATGCCGCCTCTCTCTATGCGATGGCAAATCTGGCTGAACTGCCTGATGACACTCCGATGCTTGCAAAGCTTGCAAAACAGGGGGTTATAACGGATCATGACGA
>JAEEGL014790671.1_pt1 | contig 10382 bp, 9 predicted proteins | sample 9134231 | NCBI WGS metagenome assembly JAEEGL01 (sample SAMN16246548, study PRJNA631951) | gut metagenome | biome: gut microbiome; feature: rumen; material: fiber-attached | host: Bos | place: Iran: Karaj | collected 2018-10
GCTTGAATGCGCGCATCGTGCGCGCTTTTGACGACAACCTGCACTGCATCCTGCAGTGGCTGGCGCGGAGAGTCCAGAGGTGTCTCCCCTACAGGGGAGGTGGCACGAAGTGCCAGAGGGGCTGACCGACAGACCCGGCGTTAGGCCCCTTTGGCGGGGGTCAGGGGGCAGAGCCCCCTTTCTGTACATCTCTTACAGTGGCATTGACGCTACAGCATTCAGCGACCCGTCGGCGGTAATGTGTGCTTCCGTGTATTCGAAATACGCCTGACTTCCGATCATCGCTGCGTTATCTCCGCATAGAGCTATCGGCGGGACATACAGAGTTATCCCGCTCGCTTTGCAGCGCTCCTCCAGCATTTCCCGAAGCCCGGAGTTCGCAGCGACACCGCCGGCCATTGCCGCGGTCTTGTAACCGTACTCGTTCGCAGCTGCGACGAACTTCCCCGTGAGAATATCCGCTACTGTGTACTGGAACGATGCCGCAAGGTCGTTGGTATCGACCTTCTCGCCCTTTTGCTCCGCGTTGTGGACGAGATTTATCACACTCGTCTTCAATCCCGAAAAGCTGAAATCATACGGGTTCGCGGTATGCGGGCGGGGAAGCTTATAGCGCTTGCTATCGCCCACTTTTGCGGCTTTGTCGATATACACACCGCCGGGGTAGGGAAATCCCATAGCGCGGGCGGCCTTGTCAAATGCTTCTCCCGCCGCGTCGTCAAGCGTCCTGCCTATCGTTGAATATTTCGTGTAGCTCTCTACCCGCATTATCTGGGAATGCCCGCCCGATGCGGCAAGACAGATATACGGCGGTTCGAGCTCCGGGTGAGCTAAATAGTTTGCCGCGATATGCCCCTTTATATGGTGCACCGGTATGAGCGGCTTTCCCGAGGCGAATGCAAGGCCTTTCGCGAAGTTCACACCCACCAGCAGCGCCCCGATAAGCCCGGGAGCAAACGTTACCGCGACGGCGTCTATGTCGGAAAGAGTCATTCCCGCAGTCTCTATAGCCTCGTTCACCACGCCGACTATGCTTTCGCAGTGGCGGCGGGAGGCTATCTCGGGGACTACTCCGCCGTATAGCTTATGTTCCTCGACCTGTGAGGCTATTATATTTGACAGTATTCTGCGCCCGTCTTCGACAACGGCAGCTGCCGTCTCGTCACACGAGCTTTCTATCGCAAGTATTTTCATCGGTGATATTTCTACCCCCACCCCAGACCCCTCCACCGGGGGGAGGGGCTTATTATTCTTTTGTGGGGCTGCGCCCCATTATTTCCGGCTGAATCCCAAGTTAAGCGGGTCTCGGTCATATCTTTTGCTGCTCTATCCAGTCGAGCATACTCAGAGCGAGCATCTGCTGACCGCGGGACATATTGTTCACTTTCATAGCTGCTATCTTGCCGACATTTCCCATGTTCTCCATATTCTCCGTGCCTATCAGCAGGGAGTCGGGGGTTATTTTCAGCACTGCGCACAATCTCATTAACACATCTATGCTCGGAACAGATACACCGCGCTCTATGTTCGACAGGTATTTGTCGCTCAGACCCGCACGAGAGTTCACTTCCGACTGTTTAAGTTTTAGCTCTTTGCGGCGTTTTGCTATTCTTTTTCCCAATTCTTTGTAGTCTGTGTACATACAAACCTCTATATATTGTATAGTTATACTATAAGTCGAAATTCGACAGTCAGTATCTTTTTTCGATTTTTTCGGCAATTTCTACGACTTATAATATGATAAAAACCGATTTATAATATTATTTTTGGGTTTCGTCACGATTCGGATATATCCGACGCAGGCGGATACCACAATTTTCAATCGTCAGTTATTCTATGTTCTGTATCTGCTCGCGGATCTTTTCGATCTCGCTTTTCATATCTACAACAAGTTTCGTGATACGAATGTCCTGTGCCTTCGAACCGGTGGTATTTACCTCGCGATTTATCTCCTGGACAAGGAAGTCAAGCTTACGGCCTATCGGTTCGTCGGAAGTCATCATTTCGCGGAACTGTACGAAGTGGGATTTTAGTCTGACCGTTTCTTCATCGACCGCTATCTTCTCGGCGTAAATTCCTGCTTCAAGTAAGATACGCTGTTCGTCGATCTGCTTGTTGTCTAAAATTTCCTGCATTCTGGCGTACAGCTTCTCGCGGTAGGCCGTTACGGTCTCGGGAGCATACTCGCATACCTGTAAGGTCATTTTTTCCACGTTCGCAAGCTTCTCCAGAATATCTTCCTTCATCTTGTTGCCTTCGGTCTCACGCATTGCGACGAAACGTACGAGCGCAGCTTCGGCGGTTTCCTTTACAGCCTCCCATATCTTATCCTCGTCGGCCTCGGCTCTCACAACGTTGAACGCGTCGGTCATACGGAATATCGTAGATATCGTAAGGTCGTCAGTCAGACTGAATTTTTGTCCGGCTTCACGAAGAACGGTAAGGTAATTCTCGACAACGCCCTCATTTATCGAAACCTGTGTCTCGTTGCTGCTGATATTGTATATCGAGAGGGAGACCTCGACCTTTCCGCGGGACATTCTGGATTTCACCAGAGATTTCAGCTTCTCTTCGAGGAACATATACTGCCTCGGAAGCTTGGCGTTGAATTCATAGTATCGGGAATTCACCGAGCGTATCTCGACAAGATACTCTTTTCCGTCGATAATTCTGTGGTCTCTGCCGAAACCGGTCATACTTCTTATCATTTTCTGATTTTCCTTTGCTGTTGTATTTTTCTGTCCCCGGGTTTTCGGGGTAGATTTATTTTAACATGGTTTATTGTTCTTTTTTTCTTCGGCTTGCTGATTATACAGCAGACAGCCTTGGATTGTCAAAGGTACTCCAAATTTTTTTCATTCTGTTATTGGGATGAAAAAATTTTGAAGCCTCCCCCTTGACAATCCAAGCCTGCTGCTGTGTGCGGCAATTAGCCGAAGAAAGGAAAAGAATGATGTAAGGCTCTGCTCACCTGTTGTGAAAAGGAATAACATGCAAGCAGTAGGGCTCCTCTAAAAACCTATTGTCGTTCAGACGTGCCGACATAAAGTCGGCAGATTGTACAAATTTTTCGCAGGCATACTGTCGTATGTCAAGGAAAATTTGTGCAATATGACGGCTTTAGGGTGGTGCGAATGGGCGGCAAGAGGTTTTTAGAGGTGCCCAGTAGTATTTGCGGACAAATAGAGGGGACTATTTGGACGTAAAGTTTTTGTCTGATAAATACTGAAATAGGGTATAGATTTTAGTGTAGGCCGGCGCCGGTAGTGTAGGTTGAAATCTCCGGTGAAGTGCGCACTCTCATCTTCCGAGATAGTCTATCTCGTTATCAAAGTCCATAAGTTCGCCTATTACCGGGACACCGTATTCATCCGTGATATTATCCGCCGAAGAAATAGTGTTATCGAGGCGCCATATTATAAATAAACCTATAATCGAGATAACCGCTCCCGCAGAAGCACCCACAATGGTGAACAGCGTATCGTCCGGAAATTCCGGCTTTTGCGGCTCTATCGGAGTTCTGACTACCTTTGTTTCGGCGTTTGCGTCGTAATCGTCGAGCACTTGCTGTATCAGCTGCAGATACAGCTCGGCAAGCTTGTACGATTCCATTGATGTAGGGCAGTCGAACTTCGCCGTTATCAGCTGTGTGTCGTTTACCTGGCTGACACTGATTATCTTTTCCAACTCGGCATAGGAGAACTGCACGTTGAGGTTCTCATTTATCGCGTCGTACATTTTCGGGCTCGTGAAAAGCAGCGCAGCCATTGCCGCCTTTTCGGACGGGGGCATATCATCGGTGCTTTCTATATAAATATCGGTCGTCGTTACATAATGCTTCGTAAGACCGTAATTTGCCAGAACGTAACCCGATATCGCCATCATTATTACCACGACAAGAGCAACACGCCAGTTGTTCTTTATCGTGTTTAATAACTTTTTGAATTGGTTTCTTTTCAAATTTTTATCTCACTTCTTCTGAAATATATCTTTTTTATTACGTTGCAGATATTTACAGCGCTTTTTTCGCTATCTTTGCACTTACACGCGGATATTGCGGCGGGGTAGGGGAGACCTTTTTTATTATTATCAGATTACGTTTATCGCCGCTCGGGAGTTCGTATTTCTTTACCTCGGCAATTTCGCCGCCCAGTGTCTTTATCGCGTTCTCCGCTGTATCGGTCTCGTCCTTCTCGCCTTTAAGTGCGAGAAACGTTCCCCCCACCGCGACAAACGGAAGACAGTATTCACACAATACGTTCAGCGCTGCGACCGCTCTTGCAACCGCAAGACCAAACTTTTCACGGTATTTCGGATCACGGCCGAGGTCTTCTCCCCGCGCATGGACTGTTTCACAGCTAATGTTAAGAATTTCACAAGCGCTGTTAAGATAAGCGATGCGCTTATTTCCGCTATCAAGCAGGGTAAATTCGAGATCGGGTCGGTAAATTTTCATCGGCAGGGAAGGGAATCCCGCGCCCGCGCCGACATCTATAGTCTTTGTTCCACGTGGAACATCAAACATAGTAAGCGGAAGAATGCTGTCAATGTAGTGCTTTTCTATTATCTCTGAACGTTCGGTTATGCGGGTAAGATTGACATTTTTATTGTATTGCACCATGTAAGCGGCTAGCTTTTCGAAAACCGCGGCCTGCTCGGAGGATATTTTTATTCCCGCATTCGCAAATTCGTCTTTCATTCCTCGCCCTCCTTGTGTTCGTTGGCCGCAAGCCAGATAAGCAGTACAGATACGTCCGCCGGATTAACTCCCGAGATTCGCCCGGCCTGCCCGATGTTCATCGGCTTGTGTTCGTTCAGCTTTTCCTGCGCTTCAAGTCGCAGACCTGAGATCTCACGGTAGTCAATATCCGTGGGAAGCTTCTTGCTTTCAAGCCGTTTCATTTCTTTAATCTTCGTGAGCTGCGTTCTGATGTAACCTTCATACTTGATGTTAGTCTGTATTTTCTCAATTATGTCTGAACGCAATTCCGGAGCATCCGGGTCAAATGCTGCAATATCCTCATAGGAAAGTTGAGGGCGTCGCAGGAGCTCGATGAACTTTACGCCCTGATCTATCGGGGAAGTCCCATGGCTTGTCAGCATCTCCGCAAGTTCAGGTGACGGAGATATGGTTGCTTTTTGTATGCGCTTAGTCTCTTTCTCGACCTGTTTTTTCATTTCAAGGAAACTTTCGTAACGTTCATCGGATATGAGCCCGATCTCGTGGCCAAGCTCTGTAAGTCTTTCCGGCGCGTTATCCTGTCGGAGTATAAGCCTGTATTCACTTCGTGAAGTCATCATACGGTATGGTTCCACACAGCCTTTTGTAACAAGGTCGTCGATAAGAGTTCCGATATAAGAGTTCGAGCGGTCAAGAATTATCTGTTCTTTACCCAATATCTTGCGGGCTGCATTTATTCCCGCTACAAGACCTTGTGCTGCGGCTTCCTCATATCCCGAAGTGGAATTGAACTGACCTGCTCCGTATAAGCCGGAGACTTTCTTTGTTTCAAGAGTAGCGAACAGCTCCAACGGGTCGAGACAGTCATACTCGATTGCATAAGCCGGGCGCATTATCTCGACATTTTCGAGACCTTTTATTGTCCGAAGAAAAGCAAGCTGCACATCTTCCGGCAGCGACGTTGACATTCCCTGAAGATAGTATTCTTCGGTGTCAAGTCCCATTGGTTCCACAAAAAGCTGATGCCTCTCCTTGTCTTTGAAACGCATCAGCTTTGTTTCGATGCTTGGACAATAACGCGGACCAATACCGACGATTTTTCCGGAATACAATGCGGAACGGTCAAGGTTATCAAGTATTATCTTATGCGTCCACTCATTCGTGTATGTCACATAACACTTTACTTTATTTTCGAGCGGGAGCTTGTTATCGAACGAGAATGGCATTATGTTTTCGTCGCCGTCCTGCTCTTCCATTTTTGAGAAATCTATCGACCTTTTGTGTACTCGCGCGGGAGTTCCGGTCTTAAAACGTCTTATCGTCAGTCCGAGATCTTTCAGACTTTCTGTAAGCTCTGTCGAAGGGTTGACATTATCGGGGCCGCTTTTATATGATGTGTCGCCTATAAATATTTCACCGCCGAGGTAAGTTCCGGTTGTAATAATAACAGCTGAAGCTTTGTAATACCCGCCGAGTTTTGTTTCGACGCCCACGACTTTTCCGTTCTCAACTCTAACTGCGGTAACTTCCGCCTGTCGAACATCTAGGTTCGGCTGCATCTCGAGCGTGTGCTTCATATAGCTGTGATATGCCATGCGGTCGGATTGCACACGAAGAGAATGCACCGCGGGACCTTTTCCACGGTTCAGAATACGGGATTGTATGAAAGTTGCATCCGCGGCAATACCCATTTGTCCACCGAGAGCGTCTATCTCGCTTACGAGCTGTCCTTTAGCGGAACCTCCTATGCTCGGGTTGCAGGGCATATTTGCTATTGTGTCGAGCGACAATACAAACACTACGGTTTTCATTCCGAGTCGTGCAGCCGCAAGTGCTGCTTCACAGCCGGCGTGTCCGGCTCCGACCACCGCTACATCGTAATTTTCAAGGTCGTAGATAATAGATCATCTCCGTTTAGTACAGAATGCGCTTACACGCTGTTTTTGAAGACGGCACCAGGGGCATAATGCTTGTCTTTATGTGCCGCGTCCATGCTGCGGTTTTGGCAAGCCGTCAGTGCATTTCTGCACTGTGTGACGCTTGACAAAATTATTTAAAAATGTTCCATGTGGAACATTTTTAATATATTCAACAGATTTGTTCTACGTAGAACATTCGTTACATTTTTGACAAATCTTATTTACCCAGCTACCGACAGGATAGTGTAACAATATTTAATCGTTGTACTTCTTATATCCCGGATGTCTTATGTTCATTTTCCGTCCGACTTCCGAGAGAAAGTCTATACTCTCGCGTGGAATCTCTTTCGCACCGCCAAGCTGTCTTGCAATAAATGCTACCTTTGCGGAATGCTCCAGAGTTTCCATTCTGAAATAAGCAGCCGTCAGATCATTCCCCATTGTAAGAGCTCCGTGGTTCATAAGAAGAATTGTATCATGTTCCGAAAGATAAGGCTCTATGCTTTCGCCGACAGCATCCGTTCCCGGAGTTGCAAACGGCGCACAGGGAACCGAGCCCATAAAAGTTACCGCTTCGGAAAGCGAATAATCGTCAAGTGCGATATGAGCACAGGCAAAAGCTGTCGCATAAGGCGGGTGAGCGTGAACTACCGCGCCGATGTCTGAACGCTCCCGATAGCAGGTCAGGTGCATTCTGAATTCCGAGGAAGGTTTCATTCCCAACGGTGAATTAATGATCTCGCCGTCTTTACTTACTCGTATCATCATTTCCGGAGTCATTTCCCTTTTGCTCACACCGGTCGGTGTAGTCAATATAGAGCCGTCTTCCAGCCGGACCGAAATGTTCCCGTCGTTGGCGGCGACCATTCCCAGAATCCAGAGATCACATCCGACAGAGCAAATTGAAGCGCGGAGTTTTTCTTCTGACATAAGCTGTCCTTTCAAAATTCGATTTACACTATTATTATATAACAATTTTGTCGTATTGTCTATAGATTTTTGTAAAATTTTAAAACAGTCCGCTCAGGCGGACTCATCATGTCAATAAAGTCTGCTCACCGGCGCTAACGCGCTTTCTTTCCGGACATGATAGGGGGACATAGAGCTTGCCTATAAGTGACAGCCGGTTGACATGTCAGCAGATTTAGCTGCACCAAATGACAGTAATATGGTAATCAAATAAGAGGAAGGTATTAAAAATCCGGGGTCATATCAAGATTTTCACAGCCTTTTTTCTGCATAAATCCGTTCAACCCGATATCGGCACAATGTTCCACAACCTTGTCGTATTCAAATGTCGTGAGCTTCCGGTTTATCTCCGGGAATTTCTCCGCCCCGTAGCAAGGAGTATATTGCCGCATTATACTTACGAGCGGCGGGTTCGGTAATTCCCTCAGTTTATCGAGAAGTGTCATACTGTCCCGGTAACATTTCGGAAGTACAAGGTGACGGACGATAACTCCGTTTGTCATAATATCCCCGTCGAACTTTACCTCCGGCTGCTGTTGCAGCATTTCTTTGATTGCGGGATAAGCATACTCAAAATAATCCGGTGCCGCCGAATATTTTCCGGAAAGCACGGGATCAAAATATTTCAAATCGGGCAGGTATATATCTATCAAACCTTCGAGTTTTTTCAGCGTCTCGACTTTTTCATAGCCTCCGCAGTTATACACTACGGGAATACCAAGACTTGATCTGCAATTTTTCAGGACTTCGGCTATTTTATCGGCGAAGTGAGTTCCCGTGACGAGGTTTATATTGTGTGCTCCTTTTTCTTTCAGCTCAAACATTATTTCTTCAAGTCGGGACTCGCTAACTTCCTCGCCTTTCATATTGTGGCTGATCGGATAATTCTGACAGAACACGCAGCGCAGACTGCAGCCGGAAAAAAATATTGCCCCGCTGCCACGGTTTCCCGTAATGCAAGGCTCTTCGCCGAAATGGAGCATATATTTTGCTATTTTTATTTTTTCGCCGCAGCCACAGTATCCCACCGAAACACTTCTGTCGGTACCGCATTCACGAGGGCAGAGCAGGCATATCTTCTTCTTCATAATCTTTAAGCTCCCTTGAAAATTTTTCCGCGCGTTCAAAGGAATATAATATTTCGCCCTGATATTCCGGGTCTTCTCTATAGATATCCGCATCGAAATTAGAAAGAGTGTAGCAGAATGACACCACGGCCGAGTAGCGTTTCATCAGCATGAGCCTGTCCATACAGTTCCAGTAATTTTCGAGTGTATGCTTTTTTAGATATTGCCGTAGCTCGCCGTTCAGGCCATTATATTTGAATACACTCTCGCAGACGCTCGCAAGAGTTGCGACTGCATAATACAGTGAGTAGTTATCCATCACACTTGCGAGATCTCTCATATCGACCGGCGGCAGTTCGGTTTTTGAGAAAGTCGTGATGATATTTATGAACATATTGGCTATCTCAATACCGTTGCCGTTGTAAATTATATCAATAAGGTCCCCCGCGAGAACAGCCAGCTTCTTCTCCTTGTCGAAGATAGCTGTATCAAACACGGTGTTTTTGGAATACAGGTCATATACGGTAAATCCGCCGTAGGTAATAGCGAACAGCGCCGAGAAATTTATCCGCGTTTTGGGATTTGAAAGATCTGCAAGGCATTTCTTTTTTCGCTCGGTGAGTAACTTCTCTATCTGCTCCACCGAAGCGGGGCGGTTATTGAAACGCAGGTTCGTACTGAAACGACGGTAGTTGTATTTGTCGATAAGCTCCTTATACTGCACCGCACTTTTCATTCCGAATTTCATTGCGGAAAGTCTTACCGCTTCGAGAGCTATACGCGCCTTCTTGTTCAGTGAATTTTTTACCGATGGCTTCAGCTCGAACTTTGAGAGGAAGCTTTTCTTTGTGTCCTGCTCATCTGCAACATCATTTAGCATATTCAGATAAGCATGCTCCGGCTCCTTTACATAAGCCTTATCATTTTCACACTTTAAATCACAAATACGGACATAATCGCCGTTGTACATTTTTTTCAGCAGGAATGCCGTTCTGATGATATCACGGTCGCGGTCACGCACACGTCTCAGATACATATTACAGCATTCACCGAAAGTTCTGTCGTTGATGAAAACGAGGTCAAAGAGATCAATACCGAGTTTTTCCGCCGCGTCCCGGCATCTGCTGCCAAAGATATATTCCTTCATTCTTATAAGGTACTCGACGGTATTTCTTTCCGAAAGTATAACTCTCGGGGAGAAAGAAAATGACTTGATACATCTCGGAACATCCGTGACCGAAATTTCCATTTTCATCATTCCTTTCTCCAATATTTTCTTCTTTATTTACCGAACTTATTTCACGGTCTTACTGACAATGAGTCTATCCGATTTTTTATCATATCTGAAATTATCCGATCACCTTTATCGCACCCAGACAATGAATTTTTACAACACGGTTATCGTCTGTATCTGCTGTCTTCTGTAACTGCTCAATATATGGTCTGACAAATTCAGGTCTGCGTTTGCCGAGAACACGAAAGATCTCCGGCGCCTCCATTCTGACTTTATCATCTTCATCATGAAGAAGTTTCTCAAAAACAGGCATATATTCCATATATATATCGGGTGTGTTTGTTGCTATGTTTTCCGAAGCCCATATAAAGCTCAGTCTTACCTTTGCTTCATTATCGGAAGCGAATCGGAAAAGGTTCGCCCAATACGGTTCTATCAATTTATAGTCGCCTCGTCCTATCCTTCCGAGAGTATTGACCGAACGTTCTCTTAAAATCGGTGAAGGACTGTCA
>JAEEGL014996378.1_pt1 | contig 10382 bp, 5 predicted proteins | sample 9134231 | NCBI WGS metagenome assembly JAEEGL01 (sample SAMN16246548, study PRJNA631951) | gut metagenome | biome: gut microbiome; feature: rumen; material: fiber-attached | host: Bos | place: Iran: Karaj | collected 2018-10
AAGCATCATAGTCCGTGTTGGCATTCTTCACTTCATCAAGGGTAGTGAAGATCTCTCTCGGAGGATCGAGCTTAATATGACCGTAAAGCTGTTCCGCCGCTTTTTCAGTATCGAACTCAGTGGGAAGATCGTCTCCGTAACAGGCAGTTCCCGTATTGAAACGTTTCCCCGCGTCCAAAAGTAGGAAAAGGCGCGAAAAGGCAAAGTACCTGTCAACGCATGTAACAGTAAGGGTGTGTTCTCCTGCGGTAAGGGGAACAGAAATGGGACAGCCTGTATCCACATTGTTCTGCACATTGTCCTTCCAGTTCGCCATGTGTTCATCTCTGGCTTCCGCTTCATAAAGATAGTTTTTCCGGTCCAGGGTGATCTTTGCGCGGATCCTACCCACAGAATTAAGTGTGGGGAAACGGTGGATGATGAGGGTGGCAACAGCCTTCTCGTCTGTAACTGAAAATGTGTAGCTTACGCTTGCTCCCTCTTCGTCCAATTGCACAAGATTGCCGTGATCACGTCCGAGACGTGCTATGACCGACACTCTTCCCTTCTCTTTTACGAAATCCGTTCCTTCAATGACGATCCTTCTGTCATCTTCTCTCTTATCGGCTTTCTTTACGGTAACGGGGATCCTGGCCTTTTCGCCTGTTTCAAGGCAGGTCACGTTGATGACACCGGAACAGTCCTTAAAAGACAGGTTCTCAACAAAGATCCTTCTCTCTTCCGCAACCTTTCCTTTTTTGCAGGATATGTTAAGCCACTTGGGTGCGACGATCTCAAAACCGATCTCTCCCATGCCTGCGTTGGCGATCTCTATCCATTTCGTGTTGCAGCCGTTGAAAGAAAGGCTGTCGTCTCCGCTCCAGGTGGTGACCACCATCTTATTCTCATCATAGTTGAAGGGGGGCATACAGGGCGGGAAACATGCCGTTCTCGGAGGCGGAAAATCCTCCGGAGTCAAAATGCCGCTCCATTTGCCTTCAGCCATGACATTGTTGTAGTAATAGATCATCTGCTTCCTTAGACGTTCGAACTTCAAAGAAAGCAAGGTGTATTTGTGGGCTGCCGCTCTTTTCCCCTGCCTCATGCACAGGTTGCTCCTGTCAGCGTAGTAAAACATGGCATTGGAATAGTAGACAGCGTGTATCTTCATGACCACAAGTTCAAAGAAAGCATCCTGCTGTTCCTGTGGCAGGCTCTTCCAAATATCGTTGGCCTTTTTAAATATCTTTTCATAGAACAAAAGCCTGTGGCCGCCTTCGTCTCCGTAACCCTTAAGAGCGAAGTTGTCTATGTCCAGATGCTCGATCTTACGGACGTTTGAGATCTGGTCGAAGTCATTCAGAAGAATGGCAAGACCTCTTAAATCACGCACGAGAAAGCTTGTTCCGAAGGTCTTACTCAGCCAGCTCTTAAGCCAGAGGTCCACATCATCGGTGGAACCTGACTTTTTTCCGGTTTCCCAGGCCAGGTCCGCAAAGAAACTCATCTCTTCTTCAAAGGGTTTCAGTGTTCCGAAGTTTGTCACCCAAAGTTTCCTGATACCCTCGGCATAGGCTTTTCTAAGCTCATTGGCAGTGTGCGCCAGAGGAATGGTGTCGACAAACATATAGGAATTTCCCGGAGGAGCCCAGTAGGAATTGTGGTAATAGATACCGTTTCCGCCCGCTCTGTTCTTTTCCTCTTCATTGGGGTAACGGCGGACATAGCCGTAGTTGTCGTTTACCCACACAAGAGTCACATCCTCGGGTACTTTAAGACCGTTGTCGTAAAGTTCCAGCACTTCCTTATAGGGTACAAAAAGCTTCATAACATCCCCGGAAACCCGGTCTGCTATGATCTTTTCCTGAGTCTCTATTATCTCTTCCAGAAGCTTTGTCTTGGCATCCACCAGAGCTTTTCCCGTGAGGTTCGACAGGTTTCTCACTTCGAAGCCGGAATCGTGGATACCTCGCATTCCCAGGGTGTAGCTCACTTCAAAATCCTTGTTCTGATCCACACTCTCGGACCAGTATTCCTTAAGGATCTCCCTGTTCCTTCCGGGTATGGAGTAATCGTATTCAGCCCCCGCATATCCCTTCTTTGTGACCCAGGGGATCCACTCACGATTGTTGCTCCTCATCAGCATATCGCAGTGGCTGGTTCCCACCACGATACCCATGCGCTCCGCCAGTTCTCCGTTCTCCCTGTTCATATTGAAGGAATTCACATGCATTGCAGGCCAGATATAGTTCATTTTAAGGCGCAGAAGGAGTTCGAAGATCACCGCATAGGTGTTTACCCCGATGGTGTTTTCCCCCATATGGAGGCTCACCCATTTATCCAGTTCTTCTTCGTCGTTTATGAATATGCCGCGGTACTCAACAACAGGATGGTCGGAGGTTTCATAACCATCTACGATCTCCAGTTCCGGTGTCTTCGGAACCGGAACGTCCGCCATAAAATACCAGGGGGAGATGCCCAGCGTCTCGGAAAAGGTGTATATGCCGTAGATGGTACCTCTCCTGTCTGCACCGCGGATCAGAAGCTCGTCGCCTTTGCATTTTAATGTATAGCCTTCCCGGGGCAGGTTTTCGTCACCGTTCACTATCCTGATGACCGCAGCACATTCATTTCCCGCAGTTTCCTTTACATCCATTGCAGTCTCAAAGTCCCGGGCAAGATTGGCCGCCGCAATGCGTACGGCCTCACTTCCGTTGTCTTCAACTACTATTCTGATGCTGTCATATCTCCGAATGATCATGATCCTGCCTCCCGGCACCAAAGACTGTTGTAAAGTTCCTTATTTTTCTATCTCCGAAAGACCTTTGACGCCCAGATCCACAAGGTGCTTGCAATAGTCGTCATTGTTCTTCTTTATGTCTTCCTCGTAAACTTCCAGTTCGGGCATGGAAACCGCAAAGAAATCGTACTCCACCTTGTCGTTAAGATGCTCGTTACCGAAGTCGATGAGGCTCCTCATGGCAGCAAGTGCTTCTTCCTTAAGCCCAAGACGTGCTTTTGCAAGTCCCAGCCAGAAGATGTAATCCGAAGGGATGTCATTGTAGTAACGCACAAGTTCGGGACGAACCTCGCCTTCAGCTGCCTTTTTATAGGCTTCCATGGCTCCGGCCTTGTCTCCCTTGGCTGTCTTTATCTCGCCGATCATGAACCATGCCTTGTTGTCGGGAACGTTAAAGAGCTTACCTTCGCCCAGGTTATCGGGGTAGGTGAAGGTCTTCTCGCAAAGTTCCAGAGCCTTGTCATATTCACCGTTTGCCAGAGCCTTTGAAGAAAGTGCAAAGAGAGCGTTCTTGTACTCGTCCGCGATCTTTCCTTCGCCGCCTTCCCAAACATGGAAAACATGCTTCTTCAGCATTTCATATGCTTCTTCATATTTGCCGTTCATGTTAAGAAGACGAACGTACCTAAGGCACAGAGCGTCTCTCTCTTCAACAAGCTTCTCGTCTCCTTCCATGAGGGAAAGTCGAACCAGCGGATCTGCCCCTACTCTTGCAAGAAGCTGATCCTGCTCCAAAATGAAGCGGCTGTTGTCCGGCTCAAGGGCGCATGCTCTTCCGATGGCATCCAGCGCCTTGGCGGAATTGTGGTTTTTATTGTAATAAACGATGGAGAGATTTCTGTAGACCATGGCAAAGTCAGTTTTTAAAGAAGCTGCCTTTTCCCACTCTCTTTCAGCCTCTGCGTATCTCTTTTTGTCATACAGGATGTTTCCGAGATAGTAAGCTGCCATGGGCATGGAAACCTTCATGTATTCTCCTGCGATCTGAGCTTCCTTTAAAACGCCGATGTCAAAAGCATTGTTGGGGAAACAGAAGTCGGAAGGAAGCTTCTCAGCTTCGGACCATACTTCCACAGCCCCCTGCATATCGCCCGCAACCATGAGGACATGACCTCTCCAGTACTCGATCATGGGATTCTTTAACGGGCATACAGACAGCAGTTCGTAAGCCACTCTGAACAGACCGTTTCTCATGTAAAGTCTCACAAGGTTCAGCCAGTTGTCCGCTCTGTTCCCCATGGCAGAGATAAATTCATCCTTGCCAAGTTTTCTGTAAAGGATACCGAAGGAGAGTCTGTCAATGGCATAGGACTCTTCAAGGAATGCTGTTGTGTCCTTACCCATTGCACGCATGAGTTCCAGTTTCAGGACTCTTGCGTTCATATTGTGCCAGTTGCGGATCAGAGCCTTGTCAACAAATTCAAGTGCTTCCTCAGGTCTTCCCATGATAGAACTTATGGCCGCCATTTCATAGAAAGCGTTTCCTGCGGTCTCGGCTGACCAGGTAGCCTTGTAAAGTGCATCAAATGCTTCGTTAAAGCAACCCTGATCCCTAAGAGCAAGTCCAAGGTTAAAGTAACATTCTCCGCTGTATGGATTGGGATTTCTCCATGTCTGCTTCTTGATCGCGGTCCTGAAGTAGCCTTCCGCTTCCTTCGCCTGGCCGCGGCGCAGTAGAAGAAGTCCGTAGGCATTGTTTAAGCGTATATCCGTCTTATCGCGTTTAAGTCCCTCAAGGTAATAGGCCTCGGGATTTCTTGTGGCATGTCTGTACTGTTCAAGGTGCTGACCTGCAAGGTAAAGTTCCTCCAGGCTCTCGATCTCCTTGGGATCTTTAAGAGGATCCATGGGCGAAGGCACGGGAACATCTGCAGGGATGAACTCCTTGTAGGAGCAAAGGACTTTGTCTCCCGCGGAAACGGTGATGATGTAGTCATGTATGTCTCCCACGGGTTCAATGATGCAGTCCCCGGGCTTAAGATCGTAGTTTTTGCTGAGAATGGTGGACTCTCCGCACTTTACGGACACATTGGCCTTTTCGAATTCTCCTGCGGAGTAGACCCTGAGTTCACCGTCGGAAACACCGATGGTGATGTCCTTGGTGGCATTTGACACTCTTCCCACCTTCTTGTAGGGCATGAAGTACTGGGTGAATGTTTTTTCCTCATTGGGCTTGAGCCATGTGAAATCAGGCTGGTTGTCTGTGTAAACGCCTGTCATGAGTTCGATGTAAGGACCATCTTCGTCTGTGAGGTTCTTGTCCCACATCTTTCCGAAATCGCCGTTCCCCCATGTCCACTGCTTCTTTCCCGGCGAAACATGGTGATCTGCCACATGAAGAAGTCCTGCTTCCCTGCTCTCGTCGTAGTTTCCGATGAAATCAAAATCGGAATGAGCAGCCATATAGGATGTGGGAACCTTAATGTTCTTGTATCTTGAAATGTCGACTCCTGCGGAGTAGTCCACCTTGTAGTACTCTCCCGTAGCAATGGGGAAGGTGGAAACCGCACGTTTTCCGTGGTCCATGACGGCATTAACGTCGGGCGGGAAAACGGAATAGGTGTAGTCGTTTACGGGAACTGCGGGATTTGCCCACCAGAGGAAGGTCTGGGGCAGATCCGTGGGATGGTAGAGCTGTCCCTTAAGCTCAATATATGCCTTGTCGGGATAGAGAGTTATGGCAAGGTTACACTTGGTGCCGTACATTATGTCGGTCTCGCCCACGTAAGCCGTTACGGAACCGTCGGGGTTTTCGGATATGTCGGAATCCACGGGTGAAAATGTGGAAGGTCTGTGGTGCTGAGGCCAGTTAAATTCGATACCGCCGGAGATCCAGGGACCTGCCAGTCCCACAAGGGCAGGCTTTATAACATGGTTGTAATAAACAAAATCATAGCCGTTGGTCTTGTCCAGGGCTCTCTGTATGCGTCCGCCAAGTTCAGGCAGCACCATGACGTAGAGATAGTCGTTTTCAAGGATGATGGCGTTGTATTCCTTCATTTCCTTCTCATCATAGATCTTCTCCGTTACGGGAAGGGGATAAACCCTGCCTGTACTCCCCTGATAGGCTCTCTTTTCCAAAAACACCGGACTCTTTTCCGGTTCTGCGATCCTGTATGTGGGGATCTGCACTTTTTCTCTTCTTACAGTCGCTTTGCTCATAACTTCCTTACCTTCTTTTCCTTTTCTTCGTACTGCCGCTTTTCTCTGAATGAAGCGGACAGGATGATTATACATTTCCGTTTCAATAAAAACCATAATCATTTAATAAATGAGCGGTGAGATCACCTTCACAGGATCCCCAGTCTCTCAAGTTCTTTCATGGTCTCTTCCGGACTCACATGGACTATGCCCGTTCCTCCCAGTTCTCTCCACTGTTTTATGGTCTTTTTGTAATCATCTATGAGGACACAGTCAGGTCCTGTACAGTAATCCTTTTTCTGATCCCTGTAGACAATGTTCATGACAATGTCCTCGGACAAAATCCGCCGCATCCAGGAGATCTTGTCCTCCGCAGCGGTTTTTACGCCCTTGTAGGGCTTAGGGATCCCCGTCAGGATCTCGCAGCGATCGCCGTAAGCCGAACGCACCGCATCGAACATTTCCTTTGCCCCGGGCAGGATCCCCAGTTTGTCATAGAAGTTGTTGATGCCGCTGATCTTTTCCCAGAGCAGTTTTTCGTAGCCTTCGGGCTTCTTGTCGTTCAGGGAATAGGCTTCGATGACGCAAAGGTTTCGGACCACGTTTTCAAAATCCGCCAGCACTCCGTCCATATCAAAATAGATCTTTTTTATATGCATATATCTCCTTATCTTTACATGGGATTTCTGAAATCCAGCAGATCCTTGATCACTTCCCCCGCAATGATGAGGCCTGCGACGGAAGGCACAAAGGATGTGCTTCCGGGAATTGCACGACGGACTTCGCATTTTTCGGCCGTCTCCGGAGGGCAGGTGCACTTGTCGCTGCAGGAGTTTGCAATTTCCGCCATGGGTTTCAGAGGCATTTCCTTTGAATAGACCACCTTCAGATGCTTTATGCCTCTGGCCTTCAGTTCTCTTCTCATCACCTTTGCCAAAGGGCAGACGGAGGTCTTGTATATGTCATCAACCTCGAACATGGCGGGATTCACTTTGTTTCCCGCCCCCATGGAAGAGATGATGGGGACCTCCGCTTTAGCCGCCTGCATCACAAGTTCGATCTTTCCCGTCACGGTGTCTATGGCATCAACCACGTAATCATACCGAAAAAAATTGAATTCGTCTTTCGTATCGGGCGTAAAGAAGGTCTTATATGCATGGACTTCAGCGTCGGGATTTATGTCTTCCACTCTCTCCTTCGCCACGTCCACCTTGTATCTTCCCACAGTGCTGTGAAGGGCTATGATCTGGCGGTTCAGGTTTGTAAGGTTCACCTTGTCGTCATCCACCAGGGTGAGGGTTCCAACCCCGCTTCTTGCAAGGGCTTCCACCACGTATCCTCCTACGCCGCCCACTCCGAACACAGCCACATGGGCTTTTTTCAATTTATCCATATTGTCCTTCCCAAGAAGGATCCTTGTTCTTTGAAACTGATCGGGCATACCGTATCTCCCTGTGTTCTGATTCTTAAAGCACCACAGATTGTAGCAAAAAAAGATCTATAAATCAATCTGCCCCCGGCTCCGCTTTTTTTGATCTCAGAACGCCGTTTTAGGATATTTTTGCGATTTTCACCATATTTTTTTTCAATAGGAAGGATTATAATGTTTTATTGGATTTTGAGGTATTTTTGATCTTTATCATAAAAATTTCGGAGGTCGGTATTATGCCGGAAGTCTTTTATAAATTGGTTATGGCGATCCTGTGGATCCTTGCCGCTCTTGTTGCTTTTGCGGTTCTCTGGGTGATCTTCCTGATGATCAACGCTCTTCTCATCAGTCCCAAGAAGGTTTACCCCAAACATTCCCGTTACCACCGTTTTCTTTTGAATTTTTCGACCATGTTCGCTCTTCCCGGAGCGGGAGTCAGGCTCCACGTCACGGGACTTGACAAGGTTCCCGAAGATTCGCGTTTTGTCATCATGGGAAACCATCGTTCAAAATTCGACCCCATCGTCACATGGTATGTCCTCAGGAAATTTGACGTTTCCTACATTTCAAAGCCCGAGAATTTCAAGGTCTTCTGCTTCGGAAGGATCATCCGCAGATGCTGCTTCCTTCCCATCAACCGCACCGATCCCAGAGAAAGCCTTAAGACTCTGGTGAAGGCATCGGAACTTTTAAAGCAGGACACCGTTTCCGTGGGCATCTATCCCGAAGGCACCAGAAGCAAGACCCTCGAGCTTCTGCCCTTCCACGACGGCACCATGAAAGTGGCTCAGATGGCCAAGGTGCCCATTGTGGTGGTCACCGTCAGAGGTACGGAAAAGATCGCCCGAAATTTCCCTTTAAGGAAAACAGATGTATATGTAGATTTCATAGAGACGATCCCCGTGGATTTTGTCACATCAAATTCATCCCATGTCATCGCCGCAAGAGTGCGCAAGGACATGGAGACCGTGCTGGGAGACAGTTCGGATAAGGAGCACGAAGTTACGGATTCCGACGTAATTTTTAACAATTAAGGTTTTAAGGAGGAGTTATGGCAAAGAACATTATTTTATTCAATCCCTATTCCAACAATAAGAGGGGAAGCGAAACAGCGGAAGAAGCAAAGGCTCTTCTCACAGGAGAAACAGTCCTTGAAGACATTACAAAGATCACGGATATCGTAAAATACATAAATGAAGTTTCTCCCGAGGACAAGCTGATCCTTGTGGGCGGAGACGGTACCATAAACCATCTTGCCAACGATCTTAAGGGACAGGTTCCCATCACCGAGATCCTATACTATGCAGCAGGAACGGGAAATGATTTCAAGACCGACATCGCTCCCGCGGAAGGCATCAAGTTCATTCCGTTAAACAAATACCTTGCAAACCTTCCCACCGTTACGATCAACGGCAAGACGAGTTACTTCATTAACGGCATAGGCTACGGCATCGACGGCTACTGCTGTGAAGTGGGCGACAAATGCCGCGCAGCTTCCGACAAGCCCGTAAACTATGCAGGCATCGCCATTAAAGGTCTCCTCTTCCACTTCAAGCCCAGAAATGCCACAGTCATCGTCGACGGAGTCGAGAAGAATTACAAACATGTATGGCTGGCTCCCACAATGAAAGGTCGTTACTACGGCGGCGGAATGATGGTTGCTCCATCCCAGAGTCGCCTGAATCCCACCAAAGAAGTGTCCACCGTGGTCATGTACGGTTCCGGCAAACTCAAGACTCTCTTGGTCTTCCCCAACATTTTTAAGGGCGAACACATCAAACACACCGAGATGGTGGATGTCATGACAGGTCATGAAGTCACCGTACGTTTTGACTCCCCCTGCGCTCTCCAGATCGACGGAGAGACAGTCCTTAACGTTTCGGAATATACAGTAAGAGCATGAACAGGCGGACCCTTCGGGGTCCGCTTTTATTAATCCTTGCATACCCTCTCCTTTTCATATAAAATACATGATCATTGACTGTGCACGGCACAAAGGAGAAGACTATGCGTACCCTCTGGAAACTCACAAAAGAAGCAGCAAGATACAAAGGACTCTACATCATCGCCATCCTTTCAACCTTCGGGCTTACCGTTGTAAACCTTTCCGCACCGAAAGTCCTGTCATCCATGACCGGACTAGTTGAAAAAGGAGTGGACGAGGCAGCTCTGGTCTCTGTCAGGAATCTTGCATTGATACTGCTGGGACTCTACCTTCTCAGAGTGCTGTTCAGATTTTTGAGCAACTATCTTGCCCACCGTGCGGCCTGGTACCTCGTGGGGGATCTGAGGAGCAGGCTCTATAACAAACTCCAGAGTCTGGATCTCGGTTTCTTTCACGACAAACAGACCGGCGACCTCATGAGTCGCATCGTAAATGACACCAGAGATTTTGAACTGCTCTATGCCCATATGATCCCCGATATCATCACCAATCTCGTTACTTTTGTCGGCGTGCTTGTGATCCTTCTCACCATAAACGCAAAGCTGGCTCTCATTACCTGTGCCCCCATTCCCCTTATCCTTGTATCCGGGGTGATCTTTGCCAAAGTGGTCCGCCCCTTCTTTAAGGCATCTCAAAAGGTCATGGGCGATCTTAACGCACAGCTTCAGGACAGCCTTTCAGGTCTCCACGAGATCCAGGCCTTCGGACAGGAAAAATATGAAGGGGAACGTGTTAAGGCCAAAAGCTTCGAACAGGTCCGTGCCATGCTCAGAGCTCTCAGGGCCAGCGCCATCTTCCATCCCAGCGTGGAACTTCTTTCTTCGGCAGGAACTGTTCTTGTGGTTTTCTTCGGAGGTCTCCTTGCCTATCAGAAACAGCTTTCTGTAGCTGACATAGTCGCTTTCGTGCTCTATCTGTCGCTGTTCTATGCTCCGGTATCCGGTCTCGCAAACCTCCTGGAGAACCTTCAGCAGTCTCTGGCAGGAGCAGAACGTGTCACCCTGATCCTTGACACCCCTTCTGCCATAGAAAATGCCCCCGATGCCACAGATCTTAAAGATGTAAAAGGTGCTGTAAGTTTTGAGAAT
>JAEEGL015785615.1_pt1 | contig 10382 bp, 14 predicted proteins | sample 9134231 | NCBI WGS metagenome assembly JAEEGL01 (sample SAMN16246548, study PRJNA631951) | gut metagenome | biome: gut microbiome; feature: rumen; material: fiber-attached | host: Bos | place: Iran: Karaj | collected 2018-10
GCTCAGTCATGGCCATCACGGTTTCAAAGCCCAGGACCCCTGCTGAACGCATCACATGGAGGTGGCGGTTATCGTGAGAAACCGCTCGGAATTAAAAGTCTCGCACACCTCCATGAACGCATCACATTGTAGTTTTTCATGATAATAGTTTTTAAGTTTTACAGTTTTTGTTAATGGTATTAGAAGGTTAATTAGTTAAAAGTTTTAAGGTTTATGTTTTCCCAGCTGTGTCGTGAGACACTGGCTGGTCCCAACACCTGGCCCGGGTAGGGCGCACAAACAAACTAAAAAGTAAGATTTTTTCATATTTCTTTTTACCACCCCTGCCGTGACCGCACGGGTGGTTTTCTCCGTCAATTCATCATCACAATATAAAATCATCATCACAATGGAGAATGTATTATTCACCGAGTCGCAGTTCGCTGGCACACGGGTATATCATTTCGATGCCCGTGAGGACGTGAAGGGCGACCCCTATTTGCAGATCGTTGAGACCCCCACGGGCGGCGGCAAGGGAAAGCGCCAGCGCATCTTCATCCATGCCAACGACCTTGCCAAGTTCAAGGAGACCGTCTGCAGGGTAATCGACCAGTGCCTGGAGCAGTTCGGGCCAAACGTCAACAAGAGTTAAGGCGCAAAAATGGCGGCAAATCCGTTGCCCGTCATCCGCTTTTTCTCACTAACTTTACAGTGAGTTAATTCACAAGTCAAACCAATAAACCGAACAAGAAATGGAAGAGAAACCTATCATGTTCATGAGTGCTGAAATCGACCAGATTGCAGCAGCTCTCTCGGAGTTCCAGTCCGAGTTGAAGCAACCCGAGTTAAGTAAGGAAGTGAGCGTCAAAACCCGCACGGGCAGCTCGTACACTTTCAAGTATGCCGACCTTTCCACCTGCGTCAAGGCTGCCGTGCCTGCGATGAAGAAGACGGGACTGGCAGTAACCCAGCTCATCATCGGCGGCACGCTGACAACGCTGCTGGTGCACAAGAGCGGCCAATGGTTCAAGAGCGAGTTGCAGATTGGCAATTCGCCCGACTATCAGGCCCTGGGAAGCGCCATCACCTACCTCAAACGCTACAGCTATTGCGCCATCCTCGGCATCGTGGCCGACACTGACGATGACGCCAACGCAGCGTGTGGCAATGAGGCGACCTTCAAGGAACCAGCCAAGCGTTCCGCGTCGAAGAAGTCAAGCGGTGCCACCGCAGTAGCCTTCACGGGTGCTGATTTGAAACAGGCACTCGCCGAGTTGGAGGCCGCGACGAACAATGACGAGTACGCCGCCGTATGGACGAAGTACTCCACGCAGTTCCCAGCCATGTGTGCCAAGGGCACGGAGTTCTACAACGCCTGCATCAAGAAGGCCAACGAGTTGCAGCAGTCATGACGAAGTTAGCCTTGCCAAAATCGCCTGTAGTCTTTAGTGAGAACCCTCACGGCTACAGGCTTGGCACCAAACGCCTGAGCGGTATCACTGGACTCATCCACGCGGTACTCGGCTTGGGCGTTTACCCTGGTGCCAACGATTATGTGTTGCAGGTGGCCATCCCTCGTGCCGGTGCCTACGGTTCAGCCGTGCACCACGCCATCGAGCTGTATGACGAAATCGGCATCAAGCAGGTTGACCAGCCCTCAGTGGAAGTCGAGACAAGGGACTACGGCACGCAGCTGTTCGGTCCCTTCCATGTAGCCAGGGAACTGGAGACATACATCAGGCATCGTGAGGGCTTTGAGCCTGTCGCCAACGAGTACACCGTCAGTGACAACTTTCAGTATGCGTCCAACATTGACAACGTATGGCGCAAGATTGCCACTGGCGGCATCTGGCTGATTGACACCAAGACCAACAACCTCGACTACTACCCTGGTGGAAAGGCAGCCCTTAAACTCTACCTATCGTGGCAGCTGTCAATCTACGCTTACCTGTTCGAGAAGATTACCGGCTTGAAGGTCGAGGGCCTTGCGTGCAACTGGTTGCGTCATGAGAACGGCGAATTTTGGGAGATTGAACGTCAGCCTGACGATTTCGTCAGGGCGTTGCTTGAGAAGACCACCGCGACGTGGGTTGATGGCCACTGGGTATATGAGTGGACTGGCGACCCCGACATGCTGGCGATCATGAAAGGCTCCAACCTCCCCGCCACTGTTCCCGAGCAGCAGATTGTCGGTCCCGACATCATCGAGTCCATCAAGACGCTGCTCATCCGAGAGCAGGAGATGAAAGCCGTCATGGAGGACTTCAAGGCGAAGCTCAAAGCCGCCATGAAGGCGAACGGTTACAAATCCTTTGAGTGCGATGCGTTCAAGGCTACAATCGCCAAGGACAGCGTCGTTACTACTTTCAATAGCAAGAAGTTCAAAGAAGACCATCCCGACCTGTATCACGAGTATTCAAGTGAGAGTGTCCGGGCTGGCGGTTTCACCATTAAACTGAAAGAGAAATGAGCGTTAACAAAGTTATCCTGCTCGGCAATGCCGGCAAGGACCCCGAAATAAGAGAAGTGCAGGGCGTGAAGGTCGCCCAGTTCACATTGGCAACCACCGACCGAGCCTACACCAAGAGCGACGGCACGCAGGTGCCTGAGCGTACCGAGTGGCACAATATCGTCGCTTGGCGAGGCATCGCCTCCGTGTGTGAGCGCTATGTGCGCAAAGGCACGAAGTTGTATATCGAGGGCAAGCTCACCACCCGCTCGTGGGAAGGCCGCGACGGTGTGAAGCATTACCAGACTGAGGTTGTCGTCGAGAACATGGAACTGTGTGACAAGCCGCAGCAATCGCAGCAGCCGCAACAGTACCAGCAGCCCGCCCCCGCTTACCAACCGCAACCTGCATACCAGCAGCCACAAGCGCAGCCTGCGCCCATGCCTGGAAGCCCTGCACCGATGCAGCAACAGTATCAGCAACCGGCACAACCGCCATACCAAGGCCCTGGTGTCAATGACCTGCCGTACTGATGGACTACACCCTAACCAAGAAAGACGGAAAAGTGAGCATGGAGAAGTCCTTCGACTTCCTCTGCTCACTGCTCCGTGACGGGGTCTATGTCCTCTCCATCAAGCGCAAGACCGAGCCGCGCACGGTGAGCCAGAACGCTCTCATGTGGATGTGGTTCAAGTGCTTGGAAGAGAGCACGGGAACTGAAAAACAGGACTGGCACGATTACTACTGCTGCAAGTTCCTGAGGCGTGAGTCGTCATTCAACGGCAAGCGTTTCACGGTAGTTGGCGGCACGAGTACGCTGAACACCGTCCAAATGACGGATTTCATGAACAAGGTCCAGGCGGATGCGGCGACCGAGTGGCAAATCACCCTCCCGCTGCCCGCTGACAGGTTCTACCAAGAGTTTATTCATCACTACCGCTACCGATGAGCCTGCTCACTGACAAACTGAAGCTGCTTGAAGCAAAGCAAGGGCCAAAGCCAAAAGGCCCCATGCGTCTTAGAGTGTACTACGGGTGGGCCAAGCTCAATAAGGTCGTCAAACGGGAGGCACTAACCGTCATTTTCCTTAATGACGATCCCGGCCCGCGCTACAACAAAGACGGCTACGATGGTGTGTCACGCTACATCAACGTCGCCTATAGCCGCGTGCAGACTGCAGGAGAAGAGAGTGACCGCGTGCATGTCAATCGAATGTACTCGGTATATTCAATCTTCATGGATGATAAGTACGTCCAAGGAAGCCTTGAACGTGCGTTACAGGTCAACTACGAGTCAGACCAGTACAATGTCAGTAAAAAAGAGCGAGAGCTTATCAGAGAGAAACTCCGTACGGCTTATTTGGCGAGTCACCCAGGCTACCATGAGCCACACGGAGTACAGTTATTTATTGATTTTAATTATTGAACTAACAATGAAGATTACAAAAGCAAAACTGACCAAAGGCGGCACATTGGAGGTCGCCTTTGTTGACGATGACGGCAACGACGTCGCCATGAAGGGTAAGAACATCGTGCATGACGACCTGCGCCAGCGGCTTGATGCACTCATCCCTTACTTTGCCGAGCTGACCGAACAGCGTGAGGCACCGATGATCGACTGGAGAAATCCCGGCGGCGACGAGACCCAGGAACTGCTGCACCGCATCTCGGTGACTGGAGTTACCGTTACAGGCTCCGACGACCTCGGCAGGCAGTGCGTCCTCGTCGGCAAGCGTACACTGGCCACAAGCAAGGTGCTGAACGTCACCGCACCGCTCACAGGTTTTGACCCCGAGATGGAGTCGTACGAGCGTTGCGAGGACTTGCGTGATACCGTCGATGCGTTTCTCTATGAGTGCAAGCTCTACGTCACCGAGAAGAAGTGGGGCATGGTACAGGCAGAGATACCGTTCGACGGCAACCAGGAAGACCCGTTCAAAGAGGCCCAAGCGACCGCTGACGTAGCCATGCCCGCATGAGACCGTTCTTCGTAACGGAAACCCCCAACACGTTCAAGCTACAGTTCGACTACAACCCACGCATGATTGATGTCGTGAAGCGCATACCCAGCCACCCGCGCTGGGACGGCGTGGACCGTGCATGGATCGTGCAGAAGTCCGACCCGTTCTACCCTCCGAACCGCGACGCACGATGGTATGTTGAGGCCCTCGCACAATGGGCAGTGAACAACCGCTATTGCAGCGACATCAAGCGCCGTGAGGAGGCAAAGGACATCACCTATGAGCTGCCCGAGTTGTCCGGCATCGACGGAGACCACTACATGCTGCTTACCCCATACCAATACCAACTGGAGGGCGTGCAGTATGCCTTGCAGCACCAACGCTGCATCTTCGGCGACCAGCCGGGCCTCGGCAAGACTCTACAGGCGATTTGCGCCGTCATCAAGGCCCACAACGAGGCCGAGAAGTACGGCGAGACATTGCCCACCCTGGTAATATGCCCCGCCAGCCTGAAAATCAACTGGCAGCGTGAGTTCAAGAAGTTCGCAGGGCGTAACGCCATCATCCTCGATGATGACAACCGCTGGAACTGGCACCGCTTCATTGAGATGAAGAAGGCCGACGGCAGTCCCCTGTGCGACGTGTTCATCACCAACTACGAGAGCCTGAAGAAGTTCTTCGTGACGGAGATAAAGGAACACGCCAAACTCACCATGCGCCACATCGTCTTCGATCCCCGCATCAAGCTGTTCAAGTCGGTCATCATCGACGAGAGCCACAAGTGCAAGTCGTCAAAGACGCAGCAGAGCAAGTTCTGCGAGGGCATCTGCAAGGGCAAGAAATGGGTGTTTGAGCTGACTGGTACTCCTGTCGTGAACAACAACACCGACCTCATCCAGCAGCTCAGGATATTGGGCAGGCTTGACGATTTCGGGGGCTACCGGCAATTCGTATCGAGGTACTGCGACGGCCCCAAGCAGTCCAGCAACATGAAGGAGCTGAACTGGCGTCTGTGGAACCTGTGCTTTTTCCGCCGTGAGAAGAAGGCGGTACTGACACAGCTCCCGGACAAGAGCCGCCAGTACATCGAATGCGACATCACCAACCGCACCGAGTATGCCGCTGCCGAGAAGGATGTCATCAACTATCTGCGACAATATAAGAATGCGGATGATGACAAGGTGCAGCGGGCCATGCGCGGGCAGATCATGGTGCAGATGGGTATCCTGAAGCAGATTGCCGCAAGGGGCAAAATCAACGCCGTGGCGGATTTCGTCCACGATGTCATTGACGGTGGTGAGAAGCTGATACTTTTCGCCTACCTCAAGGAGGTTGTGGAGGCGTTGAAGAAGGAGTTCCCCGATGCGGTGACCGTCACCGGCAGCGACAACGTGAGAGAGAAGCAGCGTGCCGTTGACAAGTTCCAGAACGACCCAGGCTGCAAGCTCATCATCCTCAACTACAAGAGCGGCGGCACGGGTTTGACGCTTACCGCCGCAAGCCGTGTGGCGTTTATCGAGTTCCCGTGGACGTATAGCGACTGTGAGCAGGCCGAAGACCGTGCCCACCGCAACGGCCAGAAGAATAACGTCAACTGTTATTACTTCCTTGGCAGCAAGACCATCGACCGCTACATGTATAAGGTCATCCAGACCAAGAAGGACATCGCCAACGAGGTCACGGGAACGACCACGCAGATTGAGGAAGACATCGTTAACATCACTATGAACCTGTTCCGAGACCAGCTTATATGAAACGCTTTCGTGTCGCCAAATCCCCGACTGGAGTCGTCATCCAGGAACGCCAGCAGACCATTTTCGGTGTGCGCTGGTGCTCGCTGTGGAACTTCAGCGGTGAGTGCAAGGGTGACTGCAAGACCATCGTCGAGCTGCTGAACAGGTGCAACGAAACATCACAGGACAATGACTCAAGATGAAATCCTAAAGATAGAACGGGGCTACAGCGAGAGCAAGATACAGCACACTTGCGTGTGTTGGTTCCGTAGCACCTTCCCCCAGGTCGCCGACCTGCTCTTTGCCGTGCCGAATGGCGGGCGCAGGGACAGCCGCACGGGAGCCATGATGAAGTATGAGGGTGCCGTGTCCGGTGTGGCCGACCTGATACTGCTTCATGCCAGCTTCGGGAAGGCGACGCTGTGCATCGAGATGAAGACCCCCAAGCGCAAGGGTGCCAGTGCCGGCTCGCAGAGCCAGAAGCAGAAGGAATGGCAGCAGCTTGTCCAGGTGCACGGCAACGTGTATAAGGTATGCCACGGCATCATTGAGTTTGTGCATGCCGTGTGCGAGTATCTCCACATTGACCCTGCGCCATACGTTCAACAGGTCTTAGACCAATACCCCAAGTACCGATGAAAGGACGATGGATAAAAACTTACGAGTCGCTTCTTGACTGGGAGTTTTTCTTCGATCCGCTAATATTGAGGGCTTGGATATATCTTCTTTTCAAGGCCAATCACAAAGACGTAGTTTGGAAAGGTGTTGAGGTGAAGCGAGGTGAGCTTGTCACGTCATTGTCCACATTGTCGAGAGATTTGAGAATGTCCGTCATGCAAGTCAGGCGGGTTTTGGCGACAATCAAATCAGCAAGCCAAATAACAATCAAATCAACAAACAAATATCGTATCATAACTATTTGTGAATACGAGAAATACCAACAATGTGCTGGCGACAATCAACAAGCAAGCAAACAGCCAAACCGACAATCAAACCAACAACACTATAAGAATAATAAAGAAGATAAAGAAATAATATCTACTAACGTAGATAATATACCCCCTATAAGTCCCCCTGGATTGAAGCCACCGGGAATGAAGGACAAGCCACCCAAAGAGAAGAAATTCTCCTTTGTCGTCGCCCCAGAGTTCGAGGCGGCGTTCTCGGCCTGGTTGGAGTATAAGCACCAGCGCAGGCAGTCATACAAGAGTGACATGTCATTGAAGAGCTGCTACAACAAACTGCTGAAGCTATCGGGCAACGATCCCGAGATTGCTATGGCCATTGTTGAGCAGAGCATGGCCAACAACTGGGCGGGCTTGTTCCCGCTTAAACCAGACTACAATGCAACAACCAAAACTAATCAGCCAGGTAACGACCCGCGACAGCAGGAACGTGCCAACCTTGCAGCAGGAGTCGCAGCAACTATCGCCCGACGTTTTGCAGAAGACGATGCTCGTGAAGCAGCGTTACGGAAGCCGTGAGCAATTCATGCAGACGTTCAACCCGGACACCCAACTGATGGCCGCCAAGAATGAAGAGCGTGCGATATTCGGCACCGCTCCGACTTTGGGCATCATGGCCAAGACCTATGGCGAGAGTTTCCCTGCATCTTGGCTCATGCCGCAGATTTATGACCTCGTCGTATACTGCAATAGCAAAGGAACACTCAACGAGCGCCAGATGGAGTTTCTTGCCGAGGTGATCGCCAAAGAGTACGGCCACCTCAAAGCAAGTGAGCTGCTGCTGTTCTTCTATCGTTTCAAGACCGGCAAGTATGGCCACTTCTACGGTGTCGTTGACCCAATGAGGATTACCGAGGCTCTTGACGTGTTCGTGAATGAGCGCGATGCCAAGATAGCCGCACGTGAGAGCGCCGAGTCCTGGAAAGAGCGTGAGCCGCGACCCGACACCATCAGCCCTGAGGAGTGGTGCCGTCAGGCTGGATTGCCTGAATGTCACACAGCGCTTGAGGCATGGCGGATTGGTAACCGCATCCAAGACCAGATAGAGGGCGTGTTGTGGTTCATCAACGTGTTATGGAGGGCGTTCGCATGATAAAGTGTGTGGTCTATTGGAAGAAGTGCGACCCGAAGGCAATAGCATCCATCCGCAAGAAGTTCAACATCCCAGCATACACCACCATCAACGGCGAAAGCCCGTGCGAGGTGGATGATGAGCAGATGAAACTCTTGCGAGAGGTCGAGTCCCGGGGCTTCCTGCAAATCCGCATGAAAAAATGGTGTAAAAATGGCGAAGTTTTCGTTTGGTAATCTTGTCAAAATTGACTAACTTTACTGATGTAAATGAGACACATTTACACTATAAGTCAAACCAATTAAACAACCGAAAGAGTATGGACAAAATCCAAGAAATCAGCCTGTATCAAATCAGGCCGTCGGCGATGAACCCACGCAAAACCTTCGACCAGGAAGGCTTGCAGGAACTCGCCGACAACATCAAGCGGCAGGGCTTATTGCAGCCCATTACCGTGCGTCCTGCCGACGAGTTGCTCAACAAGGACGGCACCGTATGCTGTTACGAGATTGTATGCGGTGAGCGCCGCTACCGAGCAATGAAGTTGACAGGCAGCAAGACAATCCATTGCATTGTCAAAGAGATGACAGACGAGCAGGCCTTTGATGCGATGATCACCGAGAACCTGCAACGCCAGGACGTTGACCCCACCGAGGAGGCCTTTGCCTTCGCCGAGCTTTCCAAGCGAGGGCAGACCGCCGAGGACATCGCGCTGCGCTTCGGCAAGTCCAAGCGCTTCGTGCTTGAGCGCATCAAGCTGAACGCCCTCATCCCCGAACTCACGTTGAAACTCAAGGAAGGCAAGATGTCAATCAGTGCCGCCATGATTATTTGCAAACTGGGTGAGGAAAGCCAGAAGGACTTCTACAACCGCCACAAGAGCGACAGTTACAGCGTCAACAAGTATGATGCTGAGCGTTTCTGCAATAACCTGTTCTGCTACATCAGCAACAGTGAATGGGAGAAGGGAAATCACCCTGACTTCACAGGCGGCTGCGGCCGCAAGTGCCAACAGTGCGAGTTCAACACCATGAACGCCGGTTGCCTGTTCTACGAGATGAAGGCCGATGACAAGACGGCCAAGTGTACCAACCGTGAGAAATTCCTGGAGAAGAAGATACTCTACTTCTTGGCCGTCATTAACGAGAAGCGAGGCAAGATAGTCAAGGCTGGAGGCACGCTTGAGTTCGGCAAGATTGCCATTGTGAGGAACGTGCAAAGCTATTGCAGGGACACGTCCCAACTCGACAAGCTGATTGACTTGTGCAAGGAGATGGGCTACGAGGTCTTCAACCGAGAGGATGTCTTTGACAGCTACTCCTGGTATGACGAGAACGACGAGCGGCTGAAAGAGAAGCTCGCTAATCATGAGGTTTACGAGTGTTTCGACATCAGTTGCTTCTATGATGGAGTTGACCTGAACAAGCGCTATTACTCCTTCAAGAAAGACCTGGCAGGAACTGACAACGAGACCCTCAAGGAGAGTGCCGAGGCGCAGCAGCTTGCCGAGAAACTCAAGAAAGCCGAGACCAAGTGCAAGGAGCGCAGGGCGCAGGCCTACAAGAAACTCTTTGAGTGGGATGTTGACAAGTTGAGTGACAAGCCGCTCACCGAGAAAGAGATCAACGTCCTTGCGGCCTTCATGCTCAAGCGTGGCTACTATTACCTGCGAGACAAGATGCTTGGCCACTCCGTGATACCGCCCATTGGTGAGGCGCTGAAGTTCGTGAAGAAGAACCCCGACAAGCGCAACATCATCATCCGCGACTACCTGCGAGACATGCTCGACGAGTTGGACCAGAGCCTCCAGTGTGATGCCCACCGCGACATTGCGAGTGAGTGGTTTACCAAGGAGGCCATCAAGATTGAGATGGACCACGGCGATGACTTGAGCAAAAAGACCTCGAAGATAGCGCAGCAGCTTGACGACATGGGCTACACCCGTGACGGCAAGAAGAAGCCCGAGAAGAAGTCCAGGTCCACCAAGAAGGACAAGAAATAATCATCATGTATCCTGTGCGAGTGTCGGCATCCGTGTCGGCACTTGCCTTTGTGAACTATGAAAAGATTTACTTCAAGACTGTCGCCAGAGCGTCAGCAAATCTTCTGCTCATACGTTGACCACGTCACAGCCAAAGGTGCAGGTTCCTATGACCGCACGCTTGGATATGTATTCTCATTCCTCTGCGAGGTTGAAGACATCACCAAGAGGGGCTACAACGAA
>JAEEGL016837274.1_pt1 | contig 10382 bp, 9 predicted proteins | sample 9134231 | NCBI WGS metagenome assembly JAEEGL01 (sample SAMN16246548, study PRJNA631951) | gut metagenome | biome: gut microbiome; feature: rumen; material: fiber-attached | host: Bos | place: Iran: Karaj | collected 2018-10
TCGCAGGTCCCGCCTTCGCAGACCGCTGCTCCATGGAGATGCGCAACGTCATCATCATCGAGACCGTCAAGGACCCGCAGACCAACAAGGTCAAGGAGACCCTCCGCACCGAGATCCCCATCAACACGTTCCTCAGCGACAACTACAACGGCACCACTGGCAACAGCGGAAGCGGTTCGAACGGCGGTTCGCAGAATGGCGGCGGCACGAACACCGGCGACAACGGTGGCGGTAACAACGGCGGCGGCACGACCGACCCTGACTACGGCGACATCGGCGACGGTAACTAATTAATTAAAGAAAAATCAAGCGTATGAGAACAAATCGTTTTATTGAGATTGCGGTGAAGGTTGTAGTAGCCGCGCTCACAGCGTTTCTGACGGCCATTACGACCACGAGTTGCATGGGTCACGGGCCAATCGTATTTTAATAAAAGAAGCAAGCCCGCAGTGATTGCGAGCTTGTTTTTTGGGTTTTTATGAGAAAAACGCGTTTTCCTTTGGTTCTTTGCTCACTTATTCGTAACTTTTTCGCAAGCGAAGAAGTTACTTTCACTCGAAAATGAAAAGAAAAAGTGTTTTTCTTTTGCATTTTGCTCGTTTATTCGTAACTTTGCACAAGCAAAACTTAAAAACAATGAAATATAGCAAACTGATATGAGTGAAAAAGACATAGAGGGAAAGAAGATTTTAGAGAGGGCTGACAAGATTACGAATAGACTCTTCAAGGCTCTTTACAGTGAAGAAGATGGTGACGTTATAGACTACCCTACATTAATGTGTGCTTTGACGAAGTTCTCGGCAACTGTTCTGCTTGCGGTCCAAGAATTAGGGGAAAGAATTGATGTCGAAGACGACTTCATAAAAACCGTAAAGGAAGTCAAGGCTACTATGGGCAAGGATATGAAGGTACAGAAAATCAAGGAAGAGCGTGACCAAATCAAGTTGAGGATTAAAGAGAATGAAATGAAGATCAAATATATTGAAATGAAAATAAAGGAGAATGAAATGAAGATAAATGAGATGAAACAAAAGCGAGACGAAGCACTTCTGAGAATGTCAGCGCAGTATAAGGATAAGTTGAACTGAATACGAGACTGATATGAAACTGATCAAAGGAGTTTATTTGAGTATTTTCGAGCGAGAACTCACCACCCCCAAGGATAACTGCCGGGTTTGAGTGTCACAAGTGTTCCATTCGTGGCGCTCATTTGTACCACCCCAGGAGCTATCTGCCGTGTGATCTGAAACTCCGTCCAGCCGAGTGCTTGCAACGTAGCCCATGCGGTAGCACCACCCTCAATGATGAGGTGGTCGGGGCGATGGTTGCTGACTAACCGCTTGGCCATCTCTGCCATCACACGACGCAGATGGACGGCAACCTCCTTGCCCGTGCGGTGGGTATGGGGAATGGTGAGGATGAGACTGTGCTGCTGCTCATACGCCGTCGTATCCCAAAGGTCGAGATTGCTGGAGCCATCGTAGACAGCGCGAGGTATGGGTGAAATGGGGATGCCGAGCTCTAAGGGTTTGCTTTGCGTCGAGCCGCAGAGGATGAGGGTGTTATCGGGGGCTTGGATGATAGGTATAGGGTGTTTGGCGATAGATTTTTTTAATCGCCCACACCCTATACCTATCATCTCGCTAAACAAATCGGCCGCGCCAGCGAAGATGGTCTTGCCATCATCGTATTGCTGAATGACCTTACGGATATCCTCCTCACTCTCGGCATCGGGCATGATGATGCCCTTAGCCTCAGCATCGGGGAAACGCTCGCTAAGCACAGAGGTCTTGGCAGGAAACTCCGGGTCGAACGAGAAATCGGTTTCGGCTAAAGGCACTTTTCTCACCTCTTGCTTCTCACCTCTCACCTCTTTTATATAGTACACACCATTGCGAATGATACGTCCCTTCGACGGATTGGCAGGCAGGTAGACACAACGTGGAAGACCCGTTGACGCCATCAATGCCTGTAGTTCGGCCACCACATGCCCGCGCAGGGCGGAGTCGGTCTTTTTAAAGAGGTGAGAGGTGAGAGGTGAGAGGTGAGAAGTAAGAGGTGAGAGGTGAGAGGCGATGCGGCGGGTTTCGGCAAGGGCCTCCGCTTCGCTCATGGAGCGGGTGTCGGTAGCAATGACGGTAGTTCCGCTTGTTGCCGTGACGCGGCAACAGGTAGGACCGCCGCAGACTAAACGGACGTCAGCACCATGCGTAAAAGCGATACCCGCTATCTCCGCAGCCCCCGTAATATCGTCAGCAATAACTATCATGGCTCTCACCACTCACCTTTGACCTTCTACCTTCGACCTTTGACTTTTGACCTCTTCGATAGATTGCCATGCGGGTGGCGTAATCGATGCTCAGCGTCATCGCGCTATCGTTGGCAATGCCCTTGCCTGCCACGTCGAAAGCAGTACCATGATCGACACTGACGCGGATGATGGGCAATCCCAGGGTGATGTTCACACCAGAGGCACTCTCCATCTTGCCCGTTTCCTTGTTCCAGTTGAAGGCACACACCTTCAAGGGAATATGTCCCTGGTCGTGATACATGGCCACGCAACCGTCGAACTTACCGCATTTGGCCTTGGCGAAGATGCTGTCGGGCGGAACGGGACCCTCTACGTCGAAGCCGCGCTGTTGTAGTTCCTCGATGGCAGGGATAATCTCCTGAGCTTCCTCATAGCCGAACATACCGTTCTCGCTGGAGTGAGGATTGAGTCCTGCCACACCGATGTGGGGCTTCTCAATGCCAAACTGGCGGCAGGCATCGGCAATCAGTTCCACACACTCTATAACGCGGGCCTTCTTCACCAGGTCGCAGGCCTTACGCAAAGGAACGTGCGTCGATACGTGGATGACGCGGATATTCTCATCGGCCAGCATCATGGCGTACTTCTTGGTGTTGGTGAAGGTGGCGTAAATCTCCGTATGTCCGTCGTAGTGATGACCGGCCAGATTCAGCGCCTCCTTGTTCAGCGGAGCCGTAACGGTGCCATCTACCTCTTCGGCCATAGCCAATTCGATGGCTTTCTTGATGTATTGGAAAGCGGCGTTGCCACACTGAGGCTGCACCTTACCGAATTCGAAGGTCGCGAGGTCGACACACTGGAGGTCGAGTACGTCAATGGTGCCGAACTCAAACCTGGCATCCTTCACGCTTTGCACCGCATGGACCTGCAGGTTGAAGCCCAGCAGCTGAACGGCCTGGCGCATGATGGCAGCATCGCCAGTGACGATAGGGCGGCACTTCTCGTAAGTTTCTTGTCTGTTCAGGGCGCGAACGGTAATCTCAGGACCGATGCCTGCCGGGTCGCCCATGGTGATTGCTAATATTGGTTTCATATCTTTTATCTTTTTACTTTTTTACCTTTTTCTTCTCCTCCAAATGGCCGTATATCGTCAGCTCTTTGTCGGCCAGCGGCGTCCTGAAGAAGTAGCTGGCGACGTAACCCACCACGAGGACAATGAGATGGCTATACACACCTAACATATATTTATGGTGCGAAAAGTTCCAGTCGCCCAAGTCGAGCAACGTTTCCTTGACACCTGTTCCGTGAATGTCAACCTTCGTGGAGGTCAGCACAGCATAGGCCGTATAGAGCACGGCTGCCGCGATGCCGATGTACAGCCCTTGCTTGTTGGCGCGACGACTGAACAAGCCGAGGATGAAGATGCCCACGATGCCTGCGGAGAAGATGGCGTAGAGCGAGAACAGGGCACCCAGCACCCCTTCGCCTCCCCAGAAGATGTAGAGACACGCCACACCGATGGCGCCGATACCAGCCATTACCACCATCCACTTGCCAAAGCGCAGCTGCTGCTGGTCGGTGGCATCCTTGCGGAAACGCTTGTAATAGTCCTGTAGGGCAATGGCCGAGAGGCAGTTGAGGTCGCTGTCCAATGACGAGATGGCCGCTGCCGCCAGTGCTGCAATGATAAGTCCGCGAATGCCGACAGGCAGTTCGTGGGCGATGAAATAGGGGAATACCTCGTCGGCCTTGATACCCTCAGGGAGCAAGGGTGCCCCCTGAGCATGATAGTAGGCAAACAGGGCTGTTCCGATGAACATGAACAGCGCCCAGATGGGAACCGACATCAGCACCCCGATATAAGCGGCTTTTTTCGCCTCGTGGTCGTTCTTGGCAGCCAGATAGCGCTGTACGATGGTTTGGTCGGTACCATACTTCTGCAAGGCATAGAAGATGCCGTTGAGCACCATCACGATAAATGTCAGCTGCGTCAAGTCCCAGTCGTAGGGACCAAAGCTGATCTTGTCGTATTCCGAGGCAATGCGGAAGGTCTCTGCAGGACCTCCGTCGATGCCGAACAGCAGGATGCCGATGCAGATAATGCCGCCACCGATGAGCAGGAAACCCTGTGCCACGTCCATCCACACGATAGCCTCCATGCCGCCAAACAGCGTCAGGATGATGATGGTGATGCCCAGCACGAGCACGATGCCATAGATATTGATGTTGAGGAACGTCGCCAACGCCATCGAGACGAGGAAGAATACCGTTCCTGCCTTGGAGAAATGGCCAAGGGTAAAGGCAAACGACGAATAGAGACGGGCAAAGAGTCCGAAGCGACGCTCGAAGTATTCGTAGGTGGAGAGTCGGATGACCTTACGGAACAAGGGTACGATGATGCCGATGAGCGCTACCAGCACGATGGGAACCATCAGTCCCTGCACCAACAGAATCCAGTTGTCTGCGTATGCAGCACCCGGGTAGGCAAGGAATGTCACGCTCGATATCAGTGTGGCGAATATCGAGATGCCCACCGCCCAGGCAGGAATCTTGCCGCCTCCTGCAAAGTATTGCGAGGTGTCCTTCTGCTTGTGGGCGAAGTAGATGCCTGTGCCAATGGCCGCAAGAATGGACAACAATACGATGATATAGTCTATGATGTGCATTGCGGAAATATGTTATGACAAAAGGGCTTCGACCTTATCAACTATCGCTTGTTCTTCCTCAGCGGAAAGACGCGTCAGCGGCATGAGCATCCACGGCTCGCAGAGTCCCTTCGTCTGCATCATCACCTTCAGCGCAGTAAGACTCTGACCGAGCGTGCGGTCTTTCTGATAGATTTTCGCTATCTCGTTGGTCTCGTCCTGCAGGCGGTTGGCTGTCGTCCTATCGCCAGCAACAGCAGCGTCGAACAGCTGCCGGAACATCTCAGGCACGAAATTGCCCGTAGAGGGCACAATGCCGTTGCCACCAAGTTCCAATGAGTGGGCCGACTGTGCTGCCCATCCGCAGAAGTAGGCAAAGTCGTCGTGCGTCTTGGTAATCTCGATACACTGTGCCATGCGTTCCAGGTCGCGCTCTGAATCCTTCAGCCCTACAATGTTGGGATGGTCGGCCAATTTCCTGATAACATCCACGGGGATGGACATGTGGGTGGTTGCCAGGATGTTGTAGAGCATCAGCGGACCCGTGATGCAATCGGCCAGCGTCTTGTAATACTCGTACATCTGCTCTGGCGTCAGTGCATAATAGGTAGGCAATGTAGCCACAATGACATCGGCACCCAAGGCCGTGTATACCTCAGCCTGGCGCACCTGCTCAGCGAAGCAGTTGCCCGTCAGACCAGCGTAGATCAGAATACGTCCGTCGGCAGCCTTGACAGCCGTCTCCACAAACAGCTGACCATCAGCCTGACTGACGCTGTTGCCCTCGCCTGTAGTTCCCATCAGCAGAGGCGATACCTTGTTTTGTGCGAAAAAATCGATAATGCGCTGAACGGCCTCTGTGTCGAGCCGTCCATCCTGCGTGACTGGCGTAACCATCGGCACCACCACACCGCGATAATTGCTGTTGTTCATAAGCCTTTTTTGTATATTACAATCTTTTTCCCTTGATGGAGATAGATGCCCTTTGGCCTCAACCCAGTGACGCGGCGGCCTTGCAGGTCGTAATAGGCGTGGTCGGACGTATTCTGGACGTCGTTTTTTACGTTGTTTATGCCTACGGTGGGAGCCTCAACGAAATCGAAGGACACACTACCGTCTTCGCTCTCGGTGATGTTGTGCAGCTCGACTTTCAGGGAGTCGCCGCTATAGAATACGTAGTTGGGCAGTTCCTTTTGAAGAGTCAGCTCGGTCACAGCACTGTCGCCAGGGAAAGGGGCACTGGCCATACTCGCCTTCCATTCTGCCTGGGTATGTGGCCCGCCGCTTCTTGCCAGATTTATATTGATGAGCAGTCCGCTGGCAGGTACGACGGCAACGGCTGGATGACCAACTGTATTGTTCGGGGAGTCTGTCATGTTTATTTCCGAATAGGGATAGGCCACATGGTAAACCAAGAGTCCATGTCCCACGGCATATTTGTTGAGTCCCCGCTTCTGGATGTTCTCCATGACGATATACTCGTTGTCGTTGCTGTCGTTGACAATCTTGTATGCCGTTCCGCCATCCTCCCACGGCTGCAGCAGGTTGACTTGCTTAGGAGCACTGATAGGTTCCATCTGGCTCCAGCCCATCACTTCCCGTTCCCAGGCATTATAGGGGGACGGTGCAAAACCATTACGGTTGTAGAGGCCGTAGTCCATGATGCTCCACGACTCCATACCCTGATTGTCGGCATAGGTGCCGGTGGTCTGATAGAGGTCGGGCAGTCCCATGCAATGCGACATCTCGTGGATAAAGGTGCCAGTGCCGTTGATGTACTGCGAGTAGTCGTAGGTTGCAGACTTGGCAGGGTTGAACAGCTCCGAACAGCAGTTGAAGAACGTAATCCTCATGTCGCTGTCAATACCTAAATTGATTCTGGAGGCCTTGGCCCAGATGGTGCTATTTTCTCCACCTTGGTTCTGACCGTAGCCAGCAAAGATGATGCATACCAACTCCACGTTGCCGTCTTTGTCGTTGTCGTAGAGCGACCAGTCGGCTACAGAGTCCTTTACAGCCTGATAGGCGTTCTGGCATAACTGGTAGAATTTTTCGTCGTTGCCACTCTTGTTCGTCCCCCCATAGTAAGCCATATCCTGAGGCAGCTTGACGGGACCGACGACATCAAACTGGGGAGTGAACAGTCCGTTGCTGCACGTGTTGAAATACTGTCTGACGCTACACAGTTGCAGGGTGTTGTTGTTGCCAAAATCCACGATTTCATCGCCATTCAGATACTGGTCGAAGGCTAATTTCGGCTCGTTAACGATGAAGTCAACGTCCTGATAGGCAGCCAGGATGGTCAGTATCCGAGGCGAGCCAGCGTGCGGCAAATATTTGCTACTCGCGGAGATGCTCATCGCGCGCCGTTCTGCCTGCGCCCGTTGCCCCTGCTGGTGAAACAAGGCGCGACGCGTAGCCTGCTGTTGAACCAGCTGTTGTTCCTTGCTATCGCGAAGCTGGGCCTCATGAGCCAGCACATCGGAAGCCGTCAGTTCACCTTTGTCATCAATGACAGCCACGAAATATCCCTGGCGCGTAGGGATTACCAACGTGCCGTCGGCAGTCTCCATCCAGTGATAGTATTCGTCACCAAACTGTTCGACAGTCAACATCGTGCCATCGGCCTGAGTAACGGTAAACGTTCCTCGCAGTGCAGGAGCAGCCCACATGGCTGTTGCAGCAATGAGAGTCAGGAGCAGGGTAAAAAACGGTCGTTTCATATCTTTTGTAGTTTTATGTTTATAATTACTGATGTGGGTTATACGCGGCCTTGTTCGTGGTAGCTGTAATAGGCACCGTCAGTAATGATGACATGGTCGAGAAAACGGATGCGCATCAACTGGCAGGCGCGCTGGAGGCTGATGGTCAGGTCGTCGTCCATATGACTGGGACGCAGTGAACCTGAAGGATGGTTGTGGCAAACAGCGAGGATGGTAGCATTGCAGAGTACAGCCTCTTTGATGACGAGGCGAACGTCGACGCTGACCTCGCTGATGCCTCCACGGGCAATGAACATCTTCTTGATGAGACGGTGGTTCTGATTCATGAGCAACAGCCAGAACTCTTCGACGTCTTTATCCTGTAGCAGAGGATGCATGTGGTTGTAGATGAGCGTCGCCGTGCCTAAGTCAGGCCGTTCTTCTGGCTTTCCAGCCTGTCTGCGCTTACCCAGTTCGCAGGCAGCAAGGATGGTGATGGCCTTCGCCTCGCCTACTCCATTATACTCGCAAAGGTCGCGAATGGTGAGTTTGCCCAAGGTATTCAGGTTGTTGTTGCAGTCAGCCAGGATATGCCTCATCAGCGAGACGGCATCCTCCTTCGTGGAACCTGAACCAACCAGTATAGCCAGTAACTCGGCATCAGTCAGTGCCGATGGACCGAGGCGCATGAGTTTCTCGCGCGGACGGTCTTCTTCTGCCCACTGGTTGATGTTCAGCTTATCCATGTTTTTTGGTAAACAACGACTCTAGGAAGCCCACGCCATAGCCAATGAGCTGGATGAAGGCTGCCGGAATGGATTTGAGTCCTACCATCACGCTCTTGTTGCGGATAGTGGAGTCGATGAAAATCAGGGCGCTATACAATATAAGAGGTATAAGCGCCAACACGGAGAACACGGAGAGTAACAGGAGCCCAGCGACACCTATCGTGAAGACTGCCGGCAGGGCGTGAACGGGCTTCAAGGCCTCAGGATATTTGCGCCAGAGATTGATGCGGGCATAGCCGCTGTTGTAGACCTGTCGCCAGAAACGACGGAAGTCCGTGCGGCGCTTGTGCCACAACCAGGCATCAGGGAACAGACGACAGCTGTAACCGTTCTTGTAGATGCGGAGGCTGAAATCGATATCCTCACCATAGAGCGACATCTTCGAGAAGCGCTCCTTCGTGAAACCGCCTAACTGCAGATAAACCTCGCGACGTACGCCAAGGTTGAACGAGCGGGGATAGAACTTCTTGTCGAGCTGTTTTTTGCCACCACGAATGCCACCCGTCGTAAAGAACGAGGTCATGGCATACGAAATCGCTTTCTGAATGTCAGAGAACGACTCATGGGCAGCATCGGGACCGCCCCAGGCATCAGTAGGCTGGCGCTTCAGTTCGTCATCGATAGCCTGCATAAATCCCGTAGGTGTGACGGCATCAGAGTCGAGAATGATGACATACTCGCCCTGAGCACGCTCTACGCCATAGTTGCGGCTCTGTCCAGGACCGCTATTCTCCTTGAAGTAATAATGCAAATCAAGGATGTCTGCGTACTTGTCGCAAACATCCTTGCAGGGAATCTGTGAACCGTCTTCCACTATCACCACCTCGAAGTCGCGTAGTGTCTGGGAGCCAAGGCTCTCCAGCAACTCATCCACCTCGTCAGGACGGTTGAAGACAGGAACGATAATGCTATATTTCATTACTCCTTAGCGCGAGCCAGATAAGAACCGTCGCGGGTGTCGACCTGAATGAGGTCACCCTCGTTGATGAACAGGGGAACGCGAACCTCGACACCAGTCTCCAGCGTAGCGGGCTTCAGGGTGTTGGTAGCAGTGTCGCCCTTGATACCGGGCTCAGAGTGGGTCACCTTCAGGATGGTCTTAACGGGCATCTCAGCATAGAGAATAGTACCGTCGGTAGTATCGCTGACAACTGATACGACATCGCCTTCCTTCATGTACTCATGGCCAATAACGAGGTCGTTGGCAATGGGAATCTGCTCGAAGGTCTCCTGATTCATGAAGATGCGACCTTCCTGATCCTCATAAAGGTACTGATAGTCGCGGTGTTCGATGACTACGTCCTCCAGTTTCTCACCGATGTTGTAGCGGCGCTCCAGCACACGGCCGTCGCTGACGTTCTTCAGCTTGATGTTCATGATGGTGTTACCCTTACCAGGCTTGCGGTGCTGGAAGTCAATACAAACCCAAATGCCACCGTCCATACGAATGGCTGTTCCTTTCTTAATGTCTTGTGAATTAATCATAAAAAATAGCTATTTAATAATGTATTGTTCTCAAAATCGTGTGCAAAGGTACGAATAAGTGAGCAAAAAGCAAAGGAAAATCTTGTTTTTCTTTGTTTTTTCGAACGAAAGTACCTTCTCCGGGGGGAGAAAGGTACGAATTTTCCGTGAAAAATGAATAAAATATTGAGAAAAATCGCTTAAAACTTGCACAATTAGAAAAAAATATGTAATTTTGCAGCCCGAAACTCTGATTTTCGGAGATTGTATTGTCGAATCACAACAAATAAAATAAGGATAAAACAATGAAAAGAACATTTCAGCCGCACAATCGTCGCCGCGTAAACAAGCATGGCTTCCGCGAGCGCATGGCAACAAAGAATGGTCGTCGCGTACTGGCTTCTCGCCGCGCTAAGGGCCGTAAGAAGTTAACTGTATCTGACGAGCATCAAGGACAGTAATTTCAAGCTAGTCTTCTATCTGCTTTGGGTGTATTTTATAAGACATATACCCAATTTTTTTGTTGTATCAA
>JAEEGL010833849.1_pt1 | contig 10381 bp, 4 predicted proteins | sample 9134231 | NCBI WGS metagenome assembly JAEEGL01 (sample SAMN16246548, study PRJNA631951) | gut metagenome | biome: gut microbiome; feature: rumen; material: fiber-attached | host: Bos | place: Iran: Karaj | collected 2018-10
CTATTGGGTTGATTTAAATAATTTTTCGATTAAACTATAAAAAAAGGATTACTAAAAAAACTGATTGTCTTTATGATCAGTTTAAAGACCGTATTCATCAATCAACCATTTCCAGGAATCGCCATGTCCCAGCCGCTCAACAACGACTTCAATAGCGCCCAGAATTCTTCTGATTCCAATATGCAAAACGTCAATAATTTTGACGCTGATTTTCAATCCTCTCAAGTCAACGATACAGAGAAAATAGACGATAAAGTCCAGATAAATGATACGCTTCAAACAGAAAGGCAAGATTCGCTTCCAACCTACAACGAGCAAACCAGTCTTGCTCCTGAAGTTAATATGCCGGAACAGAATCTGTTGATTCTACCAGAAGAACGTCCTGTTAGCGCAGACGTCTCCAGTAACGAAATGAATGCGAACACGGCAGGCAGCAATTTGCCAGTTGATACGTTCAAAGAAAATACAGCAAACATTCCTCTATCCAACGAAGAAATCCAAAAAAAGATTGACGCAGTCAAGAGATTTGCTTTCTGTCAAAAAGGATATGAAAAGATCCCCGTATATCCATACGTTGTTGCGCTGACAGGTCATCGAGACGCTCATACGGAATCCGTTAAAGAAACAGCCCAAAAGCAGCTTCACGCTCTCGCCCAAGCCTGGGATAAGGCATGCGACGCCAAAGCGTTGAATAATTATCTTTGTAACAAGTCATGCAAAAACAACTGCATTTCAAAATTATGCGATAGTACAAGGAAAACCGCGCCATTAATTGTTCTGATTGGATTGAATGACGGCAAATCGGGAAAACTCTGGTCTGACATTGCTTTTTATTTGCGCGATATCAAGAAATTCAATATCAAAGTTGTTGCCGTAACCAGCATGCCGCTTAAGTACCTGGATTTTTCTCAATCTGACAATAACATAGATCTAAATAAAATTGACGGATTAATTGAACTTCCAGTTGAAGACGACGTCCAGTGCATACTCGAAAACATTGAGAATCTGGGAACCGTCTGTAATAATAACGAACAACAAAACTACGACTGGATTAAGAGAGTCTTATTAAACAATTTTCTTCTCGATTATCAATTTAGCGAATACCGTAAATTCATGTGCATTCATTCACATACATTATTTGCTCTGGCAGATAATATAGAGTCAATGAGAAATGGCTGGAATTCTTTTAACAACAGTATTAACAACTATATTGTAACAACTGACCAAATCAGAACGCCCCTTCCCGATAATCATAACAGCAGTTTTTTGGGTAACTTCAAATCAAAAGTTGAAACTCTTCAATTACTAAATGAATTAATATACAAAGTTGTCGAGTATAAAAGACTACAAAACGCATCGTCAGAAGATTCTCAACAATTGCAAAAATCTTTTGATAAATTGCAACAAACGATTGTCGGTTTGAAAGAAGAATCTATGGTTAATTCTCGAACAGAGAAAATGATCAGATATAAACTGTTTGGCAATATTGAATCCCGATTTAATCCCCTCAATGAAAGCAACGGCATCAGTTTCACGTCTATTGGCCCGATAGTCTGCATTCAAACATCGCGGGAAAACGCGAATAACAAGAATAACTCGCTTGATAATCCCAAATATCCTGTCAGTATAATTGTTAAAGATCAGCCAGACGATAATGAATTCGGACTTACCAAATTAATTAATTCCAATTCAACAATTGATCAGTTTCCTGAAGTAAAAAATGTACTTACAAAATTGGGAAATCTGAATAAATGCATTATTAACAATATCTCGTATATTCAGAATTCAATTAACTCAGGCATTCAAACAACGCCTGCAGATAAGAATCCTTTATACCAGCATTATCTTTATGCTAATGCGTTATCTGACAATTATTATTCATGGATGAAAAATTCAACTCGTCTTTCTGCTTGTATTGGATTTACTGCCCTGCTTTTATTTTATATTCTATTAATCGCTGTTCATTATAATTCATATACTATTCTATGCGGCGTTTTGTTTTCTGTGTTTACAGCGTCCTTTTTCGTTTCCAGATTTTACTTTAAATCGAAAGATTTCCATACATACTTCCATTATTTTAGAGCGCTGGCAGATGGCTTGCAAATTCAATATTGCTGGAAAACAGTAGAAAGCCCTGAAGACGCAGCAGGCCATTATTATATACACCAAATCAGCGACGTTGCATGGCTCCGGGCAGCTCTCAACAGTTTAGGCGTTACATTCTATTCCAGTTCTAATGTCGAAACAAATAATGACAGCGATAACGATCAACAATCCCAACTGATACAGTTGGCTTACGATATGTGGGACAAATGTTTTTGGGTAAAAAAACATTGGGTAGATGCAAAACTTGTCAAACTGACTGGTGAAAATAAATCTGTTAAAGATAAATTCAAAGACAGGATAGAATACGGTCTAAATTGTCTGTCGCCTTTTGGGGGGCTATTAGCAACTATTGTTTATTTTCTTATATTGCCGTCAACATTGCAATACATCTTTTCAGAAGCTTCGTCCTGGCTGTATAAAACTGATATGTTTCTCGCCAGAAGTCTCAATTATATTAAAATGAAAGATGGCGCGCATTTCATTCTAAACTGGATAAGCGACAAACTAAGCTGCGCCGATACGCTTCTCTCCAGCTTTTCGTTCTATAATTATGTCAAGAGTTGTATAAACTGCTTGTTGTCTATCCTGTTTCATCCCATTACATACAATATGTTTATCTTCGCTATAGTATTAACTACAGTTGTACTAATGGTGTATAATTCATATCGCATATCCTCGCTTAAAGATCTGGATATAAAAAGAAGGAGACAACTGCTTTATCCTTTCCAACGAGCCCGCTTGTTGCTTAACATCTATTTAGCCAATATGAGTAAAGCAATTAACGCTCTGAAAGCAGTAAAAAAGACAGACGTTGCTCTTATTACGCAAGATATCGAACAAGATGCGCCAAACGACAAACAAGATGAGTCAAACGACAATGCCAATTGGGCAATAATTGTTAATTCATATAATAATTTTCTAAAAGTGTTGGAAGGTCTTGGCAGTATTGAATTGGCAATTAGCTCTGAATGGCTCTTAGGAGTCAAAAAACGACAATTTGAATTAGAGATTCCTTATAAAAAAGCATTTCAGAAATTCCCCGGTAAAAGAAAGGGTTCTGTTTAATACTCATAACAGTGTAAGCAACCTTCAAAATGATTTAGTTCTGTATCAAAGCGATTGCTCTGTTTTCCCCGATTCAAAAACGGAGCAATCGCGGGAACCCGCTGCGGCTCAAACATGAAGTTCGTCAGTCTGCCGGTTCAGTCTTTTACGATGCGATAGCCCAGGGCGTAAACCGCTTTAAGCGTTTCCATAGCGGTGTCGCGATCGTACTTCTTTTCGCTTTCCGGCAAGTCGGCGTACGGAATCAGGCAAGGATGAAGCTTTTTCGCGTCGTCCCGTTGAGGACCGTAAGTCCAGCCGTCGTTGAGACGATTTTGCGCCCAGTGATCGTGAGCGTTTTCCGCCAACTTCTCCGTCAGTTCGTCAATCTCCGGCGGCAAAACCACCGAGGACGTTTCAACAGGTTTTGGGGTGTAGTTTTCTGTCATGATCAAACTCCTTTATATTGAATTAATACCTTTTTGAAATACATTCACTAATATTCTATAGTCATTACGTCAAGTCCTTACCCTTTGTTTGAAGAACCGTTTTCATCCTCATCCAACTGAACCAATTCGTTTTTAACTATATTGAGAAATGCTTCGTATTCTCCTGGATGAAGCTCGTTGAGTTTTTCAAAAACTGAATATGATTCTTGAAGCAATTCTTTGCAACGAGAATTGTCGTGAAAATCGTCCTTGTAAGTATTCGCCAGAAGTAAGAACAACCCCCCCGCGGCTCTGAGCGATTCCTCTGATTCAGTCATACTTCGACAAATAGTTAAAGCTTCATTTAACTCCGCTTTAGCCAGGTCTTCCTGCTTCTCACTAAGGTGAACTACGCTAATTTCGCTTAATACCTTTACAATTTGGGGCTTAAATGCGCCTGGAATCTCGCTGTCCAAATAACGAAAAGCTTCCAACGCATTTGTTAAAAAAACATCTGATTCTGTTAAATCCTTCTCATCTTGAGAATCACGATAGACGTTCAAAAATAAGCTTCCCAAATTCATTAGAGTCTTGGCAATATCGCCATCACAGGATCGGGGTAATTCTTTATCCTGTTCTCGAAAATATCTCAGAGCATCGGATAACTCCTTTATTGCCTCATCAGTTCTACCTGTATGCATAAAAGCATTCCCACGATTGAGATGAGTCAACCCCAGTTCACGTTTAAATGCGCCGGGATTATCCTGTTCCAATTGTCTATAGACGCCTAAAGCTTTCTTTAGAAAATCCTCTGATTCTGCTATATATTCCTCAGTTTGATAATTTAAATACATGTTGAAAAATAAAACCCCCAAATCCAATTGAATCTTGGCAATATCATCCTCAAAGGATCCGGGGTACTCTTTATTCAGCTCCTGCATTCTATCAAGGACATCAAGGAAATCTGCCTTTGCTTCGGAAAAAAAGGCTCTTTCCATGTTCAAAAGCGCGCGGTTAAGCAATGGCATTGTACAATAGTACCTTGCTTCCAATTCGTTGGGATGGTCTTTAATGTAACTTCCATAGATGTCTAACGCCTCAGATAATTCTTCTTCGCTTTTTTCAAAACGTCTCATATCCAGGTGCAATAACCCCAGATCGTTTAATATGCTTGCATATACCTCTGGTCTCTTGTGATATAAACTTCTGGAAATATCAAGAGCCTCAGAAAACTCTTTCTCAGCTTGCTTCTTCTGAGGTAAACAATGAATGGTTCCCAGGTTATATAGAGTTGTCGCCAAAAGAAATTCATACCGTTCTTTATCTTCAAAGCTGTCTCGATTATTGCGAAGCGCATTCAGGGCTTCTGTATAACCGCGCTCGCAAATGTGATGATCATTGATCGACGCTCCAAAAGCAGCCAAAGCGCGATAGATTTTAACTCGATCGTCCGGCTTAAGACTGGATAAATCCAATGTGAAATACTCATCCAGACTCTTTCCGTTTTTGTATAAATTCCACAAATACAGATTAAAGTCTGATTTATCCGACATATGCTTCAAGACGTCTGGATTCAAGAAGAATTCATTGAGTTCAGACCACTTTTGAAGCTGAGACAATTGCCACGGGATTTCGTCACATTGCCGCTCTACGCTTCCGAAGTTTTTCATGTACTCAACAATCAGACCGCGAACATTTGGAATGTTAGCTCCATACCTGTTTTCAGCGGCAGAGGCAATAAGATCGTGCGAAAACTGGTTCAGCTCGCCTCGTTCAATAAAATGGCTGTCCAGGGAATACGAAATCTGCTTCCAATTAAAAAGCGAGAAATTGCCATCGTCAGATTTAAAAAAGAATTTTATGAATTTCTCTAGCAGTTTATTAATTAAATGTCTGGAAGTTTTTGTTTGTAATTGTCTGGCAGCTTCGATTTGACGATTGGCAATGCCAATCAATTCTTCATTTGACAACCCGGAATGCGACGCGGCAAGCGCAGTTAACGCTCCTGAAACTTTACTTGAACCATAACTCTCTTCCAAACGTTTCAACACGCATTCAAAAAACTCTTCTTTGCTGATAGTATCCACGTATGAACGAATGTATCGGGAAAGTTTCTTATGTTCCCCATAATAGCACATTTCATCCAACAATGTACGCAGAACAACAGGGCTTTGAGATTCTTTATCATTTACAATTCGATTAAATGGCCTTTTATCTAATTTACGACCGCGATCGCCCAAATATCTATCTATAATCTCTCTAATTTGTTCCTTGTTCAGCGGTTCAACATTCATTGTTTCAGCGCCAAGGGCTTTAAGACTATCATTCGTTCTATCGTCTTCCCATGTTGTAAAGATCGCTTTAACATATTGATATTGCGACAATTTGGGAACCCATTGAAGCTCTTTGCTGTTTTGAAAATCCGAAATCTGGTTGATTCCATCCAATATCAACACAATTCTTTCATCCGGATTTGCCTTATGCCTCTCACGCAAGGCTCTTTGAAATATGCCGTGATATTTATCATACCATTTCTCCGGTTGATCCTCTTTTCCTTTCGGCTTATTCTCAGATTCCAACTCCAATATAATTTCCCAATCATCATCTCCATCTTTTATCAAGTCAGGGTTGAGCTGAACAATAAGCAATTTCAGAATATCTTCCGGGTTGAAGCTCTTTTCTGAGGCGCCAACAAAGCAATAAATAAATTTCAAATCGGGACGCGTTCCCATCCAGTTTGCAACAAGCGAAGACTTTCCGTTGCCGCGTTCGCCAGTAATTGCAAAATACTGCGTACGGCTGTCCATAAAATCATTTATTATTTCATAGTCATCCAAGCGGGGTACGTATAGCTTCTGCTTTCGCTCGATAAAGAAATCCTGCTGAACCATTTGGCGTTCATACCACGTTGCCTTGAATTTGAATAATTTGTCAACAACGTTTCTCTTGAGAAACGATTCCACCATCGCTCCCATTTCTTCAACAGAATCATATTCATTAACAAAGACGGAATCGCAATTCTTTTTCGATTTAATTTCTTCTTTAAGACGGTTCAATTTCTTTTTGTTTTCGGATGATTCTTCTATTGGAGATTTTGATTTTTCAATCTCTGATTGCATAATCTCGGAACGAAGACAAAAACAGGAAATCCTCTGTTTCGGTTCGCGCAAGACGCCGTACTGCATCTCAATTTCCGTCATGCTCAAGTTATTCTTGACGTCGTCTTCCAATAACGGAAAACCTTTTCTCATCTTGGGATTCCTCTTAAAGTCAATCAATTTCGGCTTTGAACCATAACGATAACCTATCAAACCGAGAAAAACATTGCACGTTTGGATAGTTTCCAGACAGACTTCCATTGTTTTCCCGGTGGTTTCCTGAAATTTAGTAACGCCCCAGCGCAAATCAAGCGGAATAAAATCAACGCCGAGTTCCTGACAATACTTTTTAACGCTGGGAAAAACCGTTTCAGCCAAATACTGGCGTTCATCCTGCATATCAAGAAAAGTCGATGAAACAAAAACGCGCAATTCTCGGTTCTTAATATTGTTATTGGGATCGAAGTTCTGGTTTGCCATAATTGATTGGGTTTGTTTGTTGATGGTTGAGGTTCTTGCTGGAATATACCAACATAATCAATATTTAATATAACGAAATCGCAGATTAAAAGCAATCGAGTCCATAAAATTTTTTAAAAAATCGCAAAAATATTATCAATTGCCTTCACCCTGTCTTGCTATTTTCACTATCCATGATAAATTTAAAGAAACGGGAATAGATTATTTAATTGACACTCTAACAAAAAGCAATCATTATGAACGAAACATCCATCGACACTGCTAATAATACTGATAACAATTCAGATAACAATCCATTGCCCATAGCTTCTCTGTGCTATACAGAACGAAACGGGAAAAGAATCCCGGTTTTTCCTTACGTCATTGCTTTTACCGGTCATCGTAAGTTCGCCAAGCCGGGCGAAGTTGAAGGATTGCACGGCTATACCGAAGAAGAAATTAAGGATCGGTTTAAAAACGAACTGGAAGCTCTCGCAAAATTATGGAAAAAGAAATCTGGCGGGTACGCGCCGCTGATTCTCTTAACCGGGTTAGCGGAAGGCGCAGATCAGATTGTCGCTCAGGCGGCTTTGGAATTAAAAGACCTCAACGTTAAAATCATCGCGGTTTTGCCGATGGATCGCGATACATTTGAACTGACAATTGAATCGGAAAACGCTCAACAAACATACCGAAACCTTTTAAAGCAGGTTGACGACATATATGAGCTTCCTCTGGAAAATGAAGTTCGCGGTCATGAAGCGGAATTGAAAAACAAATCCAACGAAGCCGAAAAGTTGCGTCAAATTCAATATCGCCATCAAGCGGAGTTCATCTCCTTGCACAGTCATATCCATTTTGTTTTCTGGGACGGCGTGATTGCAGACTCTAAAGGCGGAGGAACGTCTGAAACGGTCATGTTCAAATTGCAAGGGAATGTCAATCAGAAAAGCGCTACAAACCTGCTAACCTTTTCTTCCATTGGACCGGTCGTCCAGTTCCTCTTGCCGCGCAATGACGCCGCCAATCTAAACGACCGTCTGTCCGACGATCTGAATTGGAATTCTATTCCTGTTTTTTACTGGACAAGAGAAATACTGCGAAAATTGGGCGCGTCCAAGCCCGACAGAACCATTATGGTCGAAGCCAATCGACTTCATAGTTCTGTTGCCCAATATAAAGACGTTCAGGACGTTATAAGCCGTATTGGAGCGTTAAACATTCAGGGCGCAAACATCTATAAAAAATCTTCACAAAAGAACAAAGAAAAGAAACAAAAATCGTTAGACTCTCTGTTTGGAATCGGCAAATTGCCGGAAGAACGAGCGCCTGAAGAAATCCAAACAATCAGAGACAATGTAACTCAATATCTTGATTCGGGAACGAACGTCTTTATCGATCATTATGTCATTGCAGACATATTGGCGTCTAAATTTAAGTCGAGAACTCGCGCTACAGTGGTTTGTTACGCCATTGCATTTGGTCTTTTCATTCTGTTTTCCGGTCTTCTTAACCTTTTAGGGGTGTTTTCTCACAGCAACGCAGCCGCATATAACGCTTTTTCCAAGCTGCTGGTTTATTGTTACGAAGGCGCTTTATTTGCCTCGGCTGGAATTTTTATTATCTTCTGTCTTATAAAATACCATTACAAATATCACTATTACCGCGCGATTGCTGAAGCGTTAAGAATTCAAATATTCTGGCGCATTGCTTTACTGCCCGGGTGCGTTTCCGGATTCTACCGTTCACATCAGATTTTTAAAACAGAATGGATCAGAGCGACAATCAACAGTCTGGACGTTCTCATACCCGCTCCACAAGAGGAATCATTGGAATCGTCTTGCAAAAGAATTGACTTCGTAAAAGAAAAATGGATAAAAGGACAACAGAAATTCTTCACAGACAGAATTCTAAAGAAGCGTCAAACGTCATGGATTGGCAAATTCTCTAATCCAATTCCATTATTCCTTCTAACTCTCTTGGCATTAGGCACGGCTCCATTTTGGAATCAAATGCAGCAATCAACTCTTGGCTGGGCTGGCAGTTCGCCATTTTGGCATTACGCGTTTATTGTCGTTCGAGTCATAATCGCGATCGCAGTTGCTGCTTATGTTTGCTTGACAATTATCGCTCAAAAACCTATTCAAGAAGCTGAAGCCAACCGATACGAACGAGAATTGTTCCCATTTGATCGCGCCATGTTATTGCTGTCCAATAATTCATCTGGCAATCTTCAGGACGAGATCGAACAAAAAAAGGAGATCAAACAAAAACAGGAGATTCTTCGTCAACTTGGAGAAGAAGCGCTCGCGGGAAATTCCGATTGGCTGCTGTCAGTTGTTAAACGCGAACTATCTTTTCGCAACGTTAAACTCGGCGGCAAGTAAAACGCCGTTTATTCGGCGACTTAACGCCTGACCGTCTGAAAACCCGTCAAAACCTCGGCAAGTCGTCATTTTCAGACGGCGAAGCGGGAACGGTTGGCAGAGGCGTTTCTACGCCGGGGAGGTTGTTGCGTTCTTCCTCGAGTTTGCGGTTTGTTTCAATCGCGTCAAAGTTGAGCATTAGCACGTCTTTGTTCGGGTCAAGTCGGGACGAAGCCGCCAGAATGTCGATTTTCTCGTCGTTGGACATGCCAATCGTCTGATTCTCCTTGACGTCTTCCGGGTGCGTCAGATAAAAATGAGCAAAATTGAACAGATGTTCATACACCCATTGAGGATTTTGTCCCTGTCCGGTCGTTTCCAGTTCCTTAACGCCAAACGCTTCCAGCCCGCGCGTCGTCATGATAAACTGGCTGCTGTTACGCGCCATTAAAGGAATAAAAGAAATCCAAAGTTCAATCGGCAGCGCATCGCGGGAGGCTTCCTGAGAATGAGCGACAAATTCTTCCGGTTTATGTACGCAACCGGGCGCGCCCTGATTGTCCGCCTTGCCGCCTGTCCAAAGAACGGCAATTGGAGAAATCCCGGAATTGGCGCAGACGGCAGCCGTCAATTGAGTCAGTCGTAACGCAACGTCAACCGCGCCGGCGGATTCGTCCAGAACGCCGACAATAATATGACTGGAATGTTTTTGGATTTCCAGAGCCGCCTCCGGCCAATACCATGCCAAAGAACACGGAGCGCGAAGAAGTTCTGTTGGAATCGTCCCTTCAAGAAGCGTTACGGCGTACGTTGCATTGCCGCTGCGAAACGTAAGTTTATTGTCCTCGCATTTCAGATTGTCAATCGGCTCAACGTCGTA
>JAEEGL010901049.1_pt1 | contig 10381 bp, 10 predicted proteins | sample 9134231 | NCBI WGS metagenome assembly JAEEGL01 (sample SAMN16246548, study PRJNA631951) | gut metagenome | biome: gut microbiome; feature: rumen; material: fiber-attached | host: Bos | place: Iran: Karaj | collected 2018-10
GCACCGCCGTGAGCGCGATGCTGGACGGCAACCGTCCCTTCATGTTCGAGGTGCAGGCCCTCGTCTCCTCCGCCGTGTACGGCACGGCCCAGCGCAGCGCGACAGGTTTCGACGTGCGCCGGCTGAACATGCTCCTGGCGGTGCTGGAGCGCCGCGCGGGCTTCAAACTCAGCCAGAAGGACGTGTTCCTGAACATGGCCGGCGGCCTGCGCATCACCGACCCGGCCTGTGACCTGGCGGTGATCTGTGCCGTCCTGTCGTCGAACTTCGACTATGCCATTCCCGGCGACGTGTGCTTCGCCGGCGAGGTGGGTCTCAGCGGCGAGATCCGTCCCGTCTCCCAGGCCGAAAGGCGCGCCGTCGAGGCGGCCCGCCTGGGCTTCCGCCGCATCTTCGTGTCGGCCTACACCCGCTTCGACCGCAAGCCCGAGGGCATCGAGGTGGTGAAGGTGGCCGACATCCCCGCCCTCGTCAAATCCCTGTTCCGCTGATGATTACCATGAAAAAGGTGAACCGGGTCCTGTTTCCGGTGCTGGCCCTGATTGCCGTCTTCCTGATCTTCAACCGTCCGAAAACCTTCTCGAAGGAGGAACGGACGATCATCCGCCAGTCGGATTCCGTGATGTACGTGACCGTCTGGCCGGAGGACAGCGTGGTCCTGCGCACGCCCTGCACGGACCTGACCAAGGCCGAACTCAAGTCCAGGGACCTCAGGACGCTGACGGCGAAGATGCTCAGGACGCTCCGTTCCCCGCAGCACGACGGCGTGGGCATCGCCGCGCCGCAGGTGGGCGTGAGCAAGCGCATCATCTGGGTCCAGCGCCTGGACAAGGAGGGCGGGCCTTTCGAGTGCTACCTGAATCCGCACATCGACAGCCTGTACGGGCAGGTCGGCAAGGGCCCGGAGGGTTGTCTTTCCGTGCCGCCCATGCGCGGGCTCGTTCCCCGCTACACGGATGTCATCGTTTCCTATGTCCATCCGGAAACGCTTGAGGCAAGGCGAGATACGGTTACCGGTTATACGGCCGTCATCTTCCAGCACGAATGCGACCACCTGGACGGCATCCTGTACATCGACAAGGCCGACACGGTGTACGTCTCTTCTTCCTGGGAGGCTGAACGCCGCATCTACGATTACGCCAAACCGGAGTGGTGGCCGCTCCGGTAGGCTTTCCCCTGCCAGGTCCCGCGTTCGGCGAGACGGCGGTCGAGCATGCCTGAAAACTCCGAAGCCTTGACGCCCCAGCCGGGAACGGCGAGAAAGCGGGGCGGGACGCTGGCTGCCAGTCGGCCGACGGCGATGCCGGGCCGCAGGCGCTCCAGCAGGTCGGCAAGCAGGTCGATGTAGCCGTCCAGCGTCCAACGGACGAAATCCTCCGGCCGGGTGGCGAATTCCGCCGCCATCGGCGTTCCTTTCAGCAGTTGCAACTGGTGGAACTTGACGCTGTCCAGGGGAAGTGCGTTCATCCTTTCCACATCTTCCAGCAGGGTTTCCCGCGTCTCTCCCGGCAGGCCCGGGATGAAGTGTCCGCACACGGGGATGCCGCGCGCGGCCGTTTCCCGGACGGCCCGCTCCGCGCAGGCGAAATCGTGTCCCCGGTGCACCCGGAGCAGGGTTTCGTCCCGGCACGACTCGATTCCGTACTCGAGGCGCGGGCACCCGAGGGAGGCGATGTAATCCAGTTTCTCCGCATCCACGCAGTCCGGCCGCGTGCCGATGACGATGCCGGACACCGCCGGATGGGCGAGCGCTTCCCCGTACGCCTCTTTCAAGCGTTCCAGCGGGGCGAAGGTGTTGGAATAGGACTGGAAATAAGCCAGATACGGTCCTTCGGTCCGGCCCCGCGCCGCGTGGAACGCGATGCCTTCGTCCAGTTGGCGGGTGATGCTCTTGGACGGGGAACCGTAGGCGGGATGGAACGCGGCGTTGTCGCAGAACGTGCACCGGCCCGGACACGAAAATCCTGCGTCCAGTACGAGTTTCAGCCCGGGTTCCCGGGCGGCGCGGTACCGTTTCCCGTTCCAATCCATATGACAAAGTAAAAGATTATTTTTATATTTGTAAAGAGTTGTCCATTAATCTGATAAAATCACTGAAACTATGGCTGAGGTTCTAGAGAAGGGATATGCGGTCTATCCGTCGGTCAAACTGCAGAGAGTTGACTCGAAGACCGGCAAGTTGGTCTTCGTGAAAGAGTTGTTATTCGGCGACTACATCCAGCCGACCATTCTGAAGAGGACCGGCGACTACTCGAGGGTGGTGGTCGACGGCGTCGAGTACATCCGGGTCCGGTGCCGGGGCTACAGCGGCATCATCAAGGAGTCCGACATGCAGCCCCAGCGCATTCTCGAGGTCAACTTCATCGACGTCGGACAGGGGGACGGCTGTCATATCGCGACCCCGGACGACCGGCATTTCCTGATCGACGCGGGCCAGTCAGAAAACATGTACCGTTTCCTGAAATGGCGTTTCAACCTGAAGAGCGCCTACATAGCCCCGCCGCCGTTCACGGTCGTCATCTCACATCCGGACGCAGACCACTATCAGGGATTCGGGTCCGTCTTCTCCCCGCCTGAGGAAGAGGAACTCGCCCAGAAGTTCGAGATCGAGAAGGTCTATCACAACGGGCTGGTGGAAGTGAAGACGAAGGCGAAGAAACCGGGTCACCCGACGGCCCAGGAGAAACTGGAGTCGCTGGGTACGGTGATCGAACCCGAGGGGATGGATTACAAGAAGTATATCACGGACCTGTGCGACACGGACGAGGATTATCAGAAACGTGTCCAGGACGAAGGATCCGCAGAATACGTAGAAGTGCTGGAAAAGACCGACGCTCCCAAGGAGGCGTTGCGGCTCGGCTCCAAGCCCATCTATGACGACGGAAAAGGCCTGAAGATGGAGATCGTGGGCCCCGTGCCCGAGCGCATCGACGGAAAGGACGCCCTTCCCGCCTTCGGTGGGGACAAGGGGAAGACGAAGAACGGCAATTCGGTGATCATCCTGCTGACGATGGGCCACCTGAGACTCCTGCTTGGAGGCGACCTGAACAAGGAGTCGGAAAACTACCTGATCAAGAAGTACTCCGATGTCGACCTCGACTTTGTCAAGAAGCAGTTGGGCAAGAAACTCAGCGACGGAGAGCGGCGGGTTTTTGAAGACGATTACCGGAAGGCGATAGACCTTACGTCCGCAGCGTTGGGCGTCGACATCGCAAAGTCCTGCCACCACGGCAGTTCCGAATTCACGGACGAGTTCCTGCAGGTGCTCAGCCCGATCGTGACGGTCATCTCCAGCGGCGACGAGGAGTCCTTCTCCCATCCCCGTCCCGACACGCTCGGGGCCATCGGCAAGCACAGCCGCGGGAATCGCCCGCTGATCTTCTCCACGGAACTGGCCCGGTCGACCCCAGAATTCATCGAACTCTCCAAACTCAAGGATTCTCCCAAGAAGCGCGAGCGCGTGGTGACGGTCTATGGCATGATCAATGTCCGGACGGACGGCGAATATGTCGTCATCGCCCAGAAACTGGAGAAGCCCGCCGGGAAGAGCAACTGGGACATCCACCGGTTGAAATGGAACGGGAAAGAATTCGAATACATCATGGACAATTGACGGCCCCTATCCCTGCATCCGCACGGTGACGGGTTTGTGGGACAGGATCTCGAAGAAACCGGCCTTGCAAGAGTCGGAGAGGGGGAGTTGACTGCCCGCGACGGTCACTTTCCCTCCCTTCAGTCCCTCGACCTTGTCGACGTTGACCAGAAATGAACGGTGGATGCGGCAGAACCGGTCGAAGGGGAGTTGCTTCTCCAGAGCCTTGAGCGTCATCAGCACCATCGGCGCCGATCCGTCGGCCAGGTGGATGACGACGTAGTCGCCGTCGCTCTGCACGTACAGGATGTCGTCCAGACGCAACTGTTTTTTCATCAGGTCGACCTTGACGGTTATGGAGTCCTGCTGCGGCGCCGGTTTTTTCAGGGCGTCCACCTGCCCTTTCAGGTCCTGCACGTCGCGGGCGAGCGTCCGGTTTTTCTTTTCGGCCTCGTGGTAGCGGAACGCGGCGACGCGCCATTCGTCCGACATGCCCACGGCCAGGGCGATGAACGTGGTGACCAGTTGCAGGACGGACATCATGACCAGTTGGGACAGGGAGACCCCGAAGCCCAGATAATCCCGGACCGTGACTCCGTCGCCGATCTCGAAGCGGTTGAAGACCGCATGCTGGAAATACTGAACGCCCAGGCCGACAAGGAAGACGGTCAGGCTGAGAAGCACATACGTCCCGACCATGCCTTTCACGAAAAAGCGGTCGATGAGGAAACAGCGCTGTATCAGATATATGCCTGCATTGACCAGGATGATGCAGGCGTAAAAGGCATACGCCCACCACGGTAGGACGAGGTGCCCGAGCATATAGGGCAGCGTCGTGGGAATGACGAGCAGCGCCAGCAGGACGCAGAAGAAGATGAGCAGCCGTTTGCGTGACATAAGCAGTCCGTTGTCACGCAAAGATAGTCAATTTTTAGAATGAAAAGCCCAGATTGATGTACACGCCGAAGGTGCCGTCCTGCGGATCCATCGGGCGTCCGAACTCGACCGCCGTGATGAAATTGCGGTTCATCGCGAACCAGAATCCGCCGCCCGCGCTGCCGTGGAGCCGTTCGCGCGTGGCGATGTCCGGGTCGAAAATGCTCCGGTAGGGGCCGGCCGTCACGCCGTCCATCGTCTTTTCGACGGTGACGCCTCCCAGGGCGGACTGCTGCTCCAACTTGTACGGCTGCACGGCCGCTCCTGCATCGCCGAAGCCCACCAGCCCCAGTTCGAAGTTCTGCTTCAGGAGCCGGAAACGCGCCACGCAAAGGCGCAGGTCGGCGGAAGTCCAGGCGACGCCGTTGCCCGTGATGCGGCTTCCGAACGAGCCGCGCATCGCGAAGGCGGGCAGGGCGTAGAAGGGGAGCGAACCGGCCACCAGGCCCGAGTAGCAGAACTGGTAGGCCAACGTGATCCGGCCGGGCCACAACGGGATGTACTGCCGGAAATCGGCGGAAAGGACCATCGAGCCCCGGACGCCCTCCGAAATGCTGGCCCCTGCGGTGGCGGTCACCGACGCGAAGAGTCCCCGGGCGGGGTTGGGTTCGAAATCCCGCGTATCGTATACCAGTCCTCCCTTCAGTTCCGTACAGTGGCCGTGCAGGTCCATCTCCGGGATCAACCCGTTCTCCACGTATTGGTGAAAGAGGGATTCGCGGCCGTCGTAGGATTTGAAGGAAACGTCCGAGTAGCGCTGCCAGGAATAACTGAAGCCTCCGAGCCAGGTCAGTCCGTCCGCCACGCGTCCTTGCAGGTCGAGCGACGCCCGCAGTTTCCGCTGGTGGTCGGCATAAAAGGCGATCCCTTCCGTACCGTCCGCGGATTTGTGCAGGTCCAGGTCGGCGTGATAGGGCGATGCCGCCCCGTTGAAACCATAGAAGCCGCAGAGGGGATTGTCCATGTATTCCAGGCCTGCCGTCACGCGAAGGCCCGGGACCAGGTACTTGGAATCGTAATTCATGGCCGCCTGCTTCGCCCCGCGGGTATAGTAGTTTATGTTGGCCGTGAACTTGTGCCGGTAGTTGGGATACATGCTTCCGTCGCCATAGTCGAACACCTGCGCCATCGCCCCGACCAGGAATCCGAAGTCGTTGTTGTAAGTGAAGGCGGGCAGGACACCGACGCTCCACCCCGACTTGGCGACCTCCTTCCTGAGGGGGATGACGACGGGATCGTTCCGGTCGTCCGACGGTGCGGTCCGGTCGTTGTCGGCAAAGGCCGGAATGCCGAAGGAAAGCAGGGCAAGGAGCAGGAGGGCGGGATGGAATCGTTTCATGGCTGTTTCGTGTTTGTTTTCGCCACAAAAGTACTCCCGCCCGCGTCATTTCAGGAATTTAATCGGTGAACGGGCCTTTTTGTCGGTGAACGGGGCGGTCATCCTTTTCCGGCCAAGGTCCGTTTATTTTGAAAAAAGCATTATCTTTGCAGACGGAATTCTAAATTGAAAGAACGTTATGAATCTTCGTGACATCAAGAAAGACATCGAGTATGTGATCGGTGCATTCGTGGACGACTGCGCCCTGTTCCTCTCCACCCATCCGGGCAAGAACGCGGACGGGATCGCGAACCTGATCGACGGCGCCGTCGACCTGTTCAACGACCTCCGCGACAAGTTGGCCCACCCCGAGGGAAACAAGAAGGCCTTCTACAACGGCGTCCGCAAGGAATTGCTCGAGAAGACCGACGCGCTCTACGACAAGTTGAGCGAAGCGGTCAAGTCGGGTCTCGCCGAATAAGCGTGCTCCATATGAAAAAAGGTGTCCGGACGACCTCCGGGCACCTTTCGTGCGTCTAGGGCGTTCTTCAGAACGACCACTTGTAGGCGATCCCTGCGGAAATCTGGTTGCCCGTATGCCAGGTGATGGACTTGAGGACGAGTCCGTGCTCCTTCCAACTGTCGGAGCCTTCGCGGTTGGTGTCGATCTCCTTCTTGTTGTAATGGTCGCCGATCAGGTAGAAATCCAGTTCGTGGGCCTTGCTGAACTTCACCGTCACGCCCGCCTGGACACGGTAGCGGTCGGCATAAGCATGCCTGTAGCCCAGGAACACCTCGTCCGTGTACCGGTCCTTGTTCTTTTCGGCCGAAGGGTTGTAAGTCGCCGAATAGGAGGCGTCGTTGAGGGCGTTGCGCATCTCGAGGGCGACGTAGGGGATCGTCTTTCCCCAGCCGCGGTACTTGACCGACAACTTGGACTTGAGGGCGAGGGCGGTCTTCGGGGACTGGTACAGGTTCACGTCGTCCGTGCGTCCGGTCATCCGGAAGGTCTCCTTGAGGCCGAACTGCCAGTCGCCGGCCTGGAGGGTGCCCGTGGCGAAGAACTGGCCGCGGTGGCGGGGCGTCCATTCGTTGGCCTTCGCTTCGGAGTCGAACTTGCAGCGTTCGATGAACTCGTATTCGGCTCCCACCTTCAGGAAGGAGGTCACCTTGTATTCCAGCCCGATGCCGGAGTAGGAGCGCATCACGTCCTCGGAATCGAAGTAGCGGCGGAACTCCTCGTGGGCGGTCAGGTGCAGGCCCTTCGCCAGTTTGGCGTCGACCTCCACGGTGGCGCGGGCGCTGAAGGAGAGCCCCTCGTCCACCGTTTCCTGCGCAAAGGCGGCCGCGGGGACCGCCAGGGCGAAAAGAAGGATGAACTTTCTCATTGCTCGACGAAGTCTTTGGCCCGGGTGAGTTGGTCGATGGAACCGGTCTCGTCCTTGCCCAGGGTGTAGTAGATCTTGATGTAGGCGGCGTCCCGGAGGAAGTCCACGTGCCCGACCTCCAGGTTGTCCACCTTCACGCCCACCCGGTTTTCCAGGTCGGCGACGAGTTCGGCCCGGCGCTCCGGGACGATGAGGTCGATCCGGTCGTAAAGGACGAGTTTGGTGGAGGTGTGGTGCAGGAGCCTTTCGCTTTCCAGCACCCAGATCAGGGCCACCACGAGCAGGTTCGACAGCACCGTGACGAGGGTTGCGCCGAGGTTCAGGGCATAGTGGGGATTGTCGCCCGTCGCGCCCACCACGCGGTACAGCGGGGCGAGGCCGTTCATCGCCGCGATGGCGATGATCACGAACAGGTAGGTCATCTCCCGGATGGGTACGGTCTCCGTGCGGTACCGGATGACGCCGAAGATGGCGAAGAGGCCCAGGGTGAGGCCCACGCCCACTTCCACGTTGCCCATGATGTACAGGAGCATGAGCATCGCGGTGGAGAACACCATGAACGTGAAGTAGTAGTCGCGCCTACGGCTTTTCCTGTAATAGAAGAACTGGACGAGGACCCAGCACACGGCCAGGTTCAGGAAGAACCGGATCGCGAGTTCCGTCAGGCTCTGGGTCGTGGTCATCATCGCGTCGGCGATGGACTGGACGTCGAAGATCTCTTCGTCGGCGAGGGTGTACTCGCCGATGTCTTGCATGGATATCATTGTACGGTGATTTTATGTCGGATGGTCTTTTCGATCTGGCGCACCTTCACCTTGAACCGGTTCGACTTGGCCGAAGGGTCGGTCAGGGTGACGGCGATGCAGTATTTGCTGATGCGGGCGGTCTTCACCCGGTGGTCGAGCAGGATGCGCTTCATCGCGCTGGCCGCATGCCCGTCCTGCTTGAGTTCGATGATGACGGCGTCCCCGAGGGAAGCCGTCCGTCCCGTACGGAAGTTCCTGAAAAAGAGTTCCGTGTCGATGGTGATGCGTTCCGTCCGCTCCGGATTGACGAGGGTGATCCTCCGGAAGACCGTCTCCAGGGCGGGGCTCAGTTCGTCGGCCCGGAAGTCGGAATGGCCGTCAAGGTAGCGGCAGGCGTCGGCGTCGGCGCGGAAGTCCGGCAGTTCCTCCATCGGGATGCCGGTGCGCTTCTTCTTCGTGCGCCCGCGGTTGTTTTTCCGCTTGATCTCCAGGAAGGCCTGCCCGGAATTCACGTAGGCGCGGGTGCGGACCTTCTGCCGGCGGAGCCGCTTGTTGTGGTGGTCCGAGAACATCCGGAGCCCTTCCGTGTCGAAATACACCGAGTCGTAAGGGCTGATGCGCGCTCCGTCCGCGACGAGCGCCCGGTAACCTGCGGCGGCCGCGTCTCGGAGGACGCCCGCGAGGGTGGCTTCGTCCGTGAGGTACTTGGTGTCGATCCGGTTCATCAGGCGCACGGCGTCCATCTCCTCCAGGGTGATGGGCGCGAGGGCGCCGAGCGGGCCGGCCAGGGAGATATGGATGTCGTCAGGCATCCTCGGTGATATACTCGAACACCTTGATCGAAAGGAGTTTTCCCTTCGCGTTGTAACTGTACTGGGTCTTCTTGCGGCCGAACTCGTTGTACTCGAACTTCTTGACCGTCTGGAGCCGGTTCCGTTCATCGTATACCGACTCCCGGGAAACCTTCCCGTCGGCCCCGTACTCGAAGCGCTTGCGCCACTTCTGCCCGTCGGAGCCGTATTCGATCTCCTCGATCTTCTTCCCGTCGGGATTGTAGGTCGTGACGTGGTCCAGCACTTTCTTTCCGCTCCGCGGTTCGGTGTTCCACTCCTTGATGACCAGGTTCTTCTTGTTGATCTTCGGGGTGGCGGTATTCTGGGCGCCCGCGGGCAGGACGAGGGCGAGCGCAAAGACGATCAGGGTCAGCAACTTCTTCATAGCCTACAAATATAATCATTTTTTACCAACGGCCGCCTCCGCTGCCGCCACTGTAGGAGGAAAGCGTGCAGGAACTGCCTCCGGATACGGAAGGCGCGTCCCAATACAGGCCGCCGAACCGTTCGGCCCCTCCGTCGACCGTCACCCCGGACTTGGCCGCCGACAGGGACGGTGCCGACAGGATCAGGGTGAGATTGCTCACCGACGGCGTCTTGAAGGCGCAGAGGGCGTTTCCGTCGCCGTCGAGCAGCGCATAGACCGTTCCTGCCTTGACGGTTCCGGCCGACCGGCAGGCCTGGCTGAGGGAGGCCCCTCTTTCCAGTCCGCCCACGGCGATGACCGTACCGCCGGTGAGATACAGTTTCTTCTGCGCCTCGGAGTTTGCGTCGACGGCCATTTCCGCACCACCGCCGCCGATGGCGTATACGAGGCCGTCCTTGATGAACAGGTTGCCGTTGGCGTCCAGGCCGTCGTTGCCGGTGGACTGGGCGAAGACCGCCCCGCCGTCGACGGTGAAGTCGCCGCCGGCATTGATGGCGTCGTCGCTGGAACAGGCGTACACTTCGCCGCCGGTGACCTGGATGACCCCCTTGGCCTCGATGGCTTCGTGCCGGGCGCTTTTCACCGTGACCTTGCCGCCGGAGACGTACAGGTTGCCGTCGAACTTGATGCCCTTGGAGGCGACGGAATTGTCGCTGGAGGAACTTTGGTCGCCGCCGGGCCAACCGCCACCACCGGGGCGCCCGCCACCGCCGGGCCCGAACCCTCCGCCGGAGGAACTGGTGCCGTAGTTGTCTCCGGTAACATTGACCGTGACGGTGCCGCCCTTGAAATATGCGACGTTGTCACCACTGATGCCCTTGGCGCCCGTGCCGGTGCTGGTGATGTCCAGCACGCCGTCCACCATCTCGAAGCGGAGGTCCGCCTTGATGCCGGCGACGCCGGTGAGTTCGCCGTCCACTTCCCCCGCGGAACCCGTCGTCCTGATGGTGGTCACGCCGCCGCCGAAATACACCAGCGTGTCGGAGGAAAAGCCTTTCTTCCCCGTGCCGGAGACTTCGACGTCGATGGTCCCTTCGCTGACGATGACGGCTTCCTTGCCCCGCACGCCGTGACCGGCGCTGGACGTGACCCTGATGGCGGGGGCATCCATGAAGCGGACGTAGTCGTCGGAGGTGATGCC
>JAEEGL011106024.1_pt1 | contig 10381 bp, 6 predicted proteins | sample 9134231 | NCBI WGS metagenome assembly JAEEGL01 (sample SAMN16246548, study PRJNA631951) | gut metagenome | biome: gut microbiome; feature: rumen; material: fiber-attached | host: Bos | place: Iran: Karaj | collected 2018-10
CGTAACAAAAAAAGGAGAAAAGGTAACACTTTACAGGATAACCAATCCTAACGGCATGATAGCAGAGGTCATAGATTACGGCGCTATATTAAAATCGCTCTTTGTACCCGACAGGAACGGGAAAACGGCTGATGTAGTGCTTGGATTTGATGATGTGGCATCATATCAGGTAAACCCTTCATTCTTCGGAAGCACTATCGGAAGGAACGCAAATCGTATCGCCGGTGCACAGTTCTGCATAAACGGGGAGCTTTATACTCTGGCTAAAAATGACAACGGACATAATAACCTTCACAGTGACTTTGAGACCTGCTTCAATAAGAAGATGTTTACCGCAGAGGTACTTGAAGATGAGAACGCCGTAAAGTTCTCGCTTGAAAGCCCGGACATGGATCAGGGCTTCCCCGGGAACTTAAAGGCTGATGTCATCTACAGACTGACTGAAAACAACGGACTTGAGATAGAATACTTTGCGGTATCCGACAAGGACACCGTATACAACCCCACTAATCATTCGTATTTTAACCTTAAGGGACATGACTCGGGATCGGCCATGAGCCATAAACTTTGGATAAACGCAAAAGAATATACTCCCGCCGACAATGAAAGCATCCCTACGGGAGAGCTGGCAACGGTAGCGGGAACTCCGTTTGATTTCACTACCGCCATTGTTATCGGGGACAGGATCAATGACGACTTTGAGCAGCTTCGTTTCGGCGGCGGATACGATCACAACTTTGTACTCGATAAGGCAAAGGGAAAGCTTGAACAGATAGCCGTTCTTTCAGAGGAAGAGAGCGGGAGACGTATGTCCGTATATACCGATCTTCCCGGAGTACAGTTCTATGCAGGTAATTTCATAGTTAACCAGACAGGAAAGGGCGGAGTAAAGTATTCACGCAGATGCGGAGTATGTCTTGAAACGCAGTATTTCCCCAATTCCATAAATGAGAAGAATTTCGAATCACCGCTTCTTAAGGCTGGAGAAGAGTTCCACAGCATAACAAAGTATGTATTTTCAACAGAGAACGGAAAATAAGGCAGTAAAGAACTGCAGAGGACTGGATAAAGAAAGAGCTTCAGAGGTAGATTATGGATATAAACAGGCCTATGATGGAAATACCGGCGGATTTTACGGAGCCGGGGATACTCTATGAAAAACTTAAAAAGAGAATACAGCAATATCACCCTTCATCCGACTTGGAGCTTGTAGACAAGGCTTATAAGCTTGCATATGAGGCACATAAGGATCAAAAGAGAAAATCGGGGGAGCCCTATATCATACACCCTGTATGCGTAGCACTGATATTGGCGGATTTTGAGCTTGATATCGAGAGCATAGTTGCGGGTTTGCTGCATGACGTTGTCGAGGATACCGTCGTTACTCAGGAGGAGCTTGAAAAAGAGTTCGGTTCTGAGATAGCGCTTCTGGTGGACGGTGTCACGAAACTTACAAAACTCAATTATTCTGCGGATAAGGTTGAGCTTCAGGCGGAAAACTTAAGAAAGATGTTCCTTGCCATGGCAAAGGATATCCGTGTCATCCTCATAAAGCTTGCCGACCGCCTTCACAATATGCGTACACTGAAATATCAGCCGCCTCACAAGCAGTATGAAAAGGCGAGAGAGACGATGGACATCTATGCTCCCATAGCCCAGAGGCTCGGTATTTCAAAGATCAAGATAGAACTGGACGATCTTTCTCTCCAGTATATAGAACCGAGTGTATATAAGGAACTTTCCGAGAATGTTGCGAAGAAGCTTGCCGATCAGGAGGATTTCATCCACGAGATCACTGAAGAGGTAAGCAACCACATCAAGGATGCGAATATTGACGCGAAGGTAAACGGCAGGGTAAAGCATCTCTTCAGCATTTACAAAAAGATGGTGACACAGAACAAGACGCTTGATCAGGTTTACGATCTTTTTGCCGTCAGGATAATAGTAAACGATATTAAGGACTGCTATGCGGCTCTCGGCGTGATCCATGAAATGTACAAGCCCATTCCGGGACGTTTCAAGGATTATATTGCAATGCCCAAGCCAAATATGTATCAGTCCCTTCATACAACGCTCATCAGCCACAGCGGTCAGCCCTTCGAGATCCAGATAAGGACCTTCGACATGCACCGTACCGCGGAATACGGTATCGCAGCTCACTGGAAATACAAGGTCGATCCCGAAGGAAAGCTGAGTCCGGATTCCGAAGAGGAAAAGCTTACATGGCTTCGCCAGATACTGGAATGGCAGCAGGATCTTTCCGATAACAAGGAATTCCTGATGCTCTTAAAGGATGACCTTAACCTCTTCTCGGACAGCGTATTCTGTTTTACGCCTACCGGTGAGGTAAAGAACCTGACGGTAGGATCGACGCCGATAGATTTTGCCTATAGCATACACAGTGCGGTCGGAAACAAGATGATAGGAGCCAGAGTCAACAACAAGATGGTTCCGAACGATTACGTTATCCAGAACGGCGATCAGATCGAGATCATCACATCGGCCAACTCAAAGGGACCGTCACTCGACTGGCTTAAGATAGTAAAGACCACACAGGCAAAGAATAAGATCAACCAGTGGTTTAAGTCGGAAAACCGTGAGGACAACATACAGAGAGGAAAGGACATGTTCCTTGCCCTTTGCAAATCAAAGGGAATACAGCCTTCGGACCTTTTAAAGCCCGAGTATCAGGATGTTGTTATCAAGAAATACGGTTACAAGGACTGGGATAACATTTATGCATCCATAGGACACGGGGCGCTCAAGGAAGGTCAGGTCTTATCCAGGCTCCAGGATGAATACGATAAGCGTCATCCTCATGAGATGACTGATGAGGAGCTTTTGGAAACGCTTCCCGACAAGAAGGCGAAAAAGCCGGAGGTTATCGTTAAGGGCAGTGTCATAGTTCAGGGAGTAAACGATGTTGCCGTACATTTCTCGAAATGCTGCTCACCCGTAAGGGGAGATGAGATAGTCGGCTTCACGACCAGAGGACGTGGCGTATCCGTACACAGAACGGACTGCCATAACATACTCTGTCTCTCCGAGATGGAAAGAAAGCGCCTTCAGCCGTTGGAGTGGAATACGGCCGAGGATCCCAAGGAGGATAAGCTGTTCCTTGCAGAGGTAAGTATTTACGCAAAGAACAGACCCGGAGTATTGCTGGGCGTATCCAAGGTGCTTACCGAAAACAACATAACGATCTCATCTGTAAATGCCCGTGCAGGCAAACAGGATACCGCAACCATAACCGTAAGCTTTAATATAAAGGATACCGAGACTCTTAACATGATCATATCAAAGCTTAAGAATGTGGAAAGTGTAATAGCGGTAGACAGAGCCATGGGAGGCTGAGATGAGAACAGAACAAATGGAACTCGGCACTATGCAGGTCAATTGTTATATAGTCTGGGATCCGGATATAAAAAAAGCATATGTTATCGATCCGGGCGATTGTGCCGATAAAGTATATGACAGGCTTAACGAACTTGGACTGTCCTGCGGGGCAATATTGCTCACACATGGGCATTTCGATCATATCACGGGAGTAAACGAACTGAAAAAGCTGACCGGCGCAGAAATCTATGCCGGCAGGAAAGAAGCCGTACTTTTAGCGGATGACGATCTTAATGTTTCGAAAAGGGTAAGACGGCCGGTTACCGTTACTCCGGACAGGCTTCTTGATGACGGAGAGGTCGTAGAAACATTCGGAATGAGCTTTAAAACGATTTTTACCGCAGGACACACAAAGGGAAGCGTATGCTTCTACTTTGAAAAGGATGATGTCATCTTTTGCGGAGATACACTGTTCAAACGCGGTATAGGAAGAACGGACCTTCCTACCGGGAGCGAGGAAGAATTGTATTATTCCATAACGCATAAGCTTTTGACACTTCCGGGGAACACCCGGTGTTATCCCGGACATGGGGAGGCTACCGATATTGCAAGTGAAAGTAAATATTTCAGGGCTTGATCTTTCGCAGGAAGTCGGTCCTTTGATCAGATCCTTTTTCCCAAAGACCGATATTGAGATAAACTACGGCGGGAAAGAGGAGGCCGCGGAGGTTCCGGAGGAAAACTTCGTCATAGATCTTGAACTTGACGATCTTTGGTTTAAGATCTTCTTAAACGGAGAACCGGTCAGGGAAGAGTCCTTTACATATGTGGATGTTCCCGACAGTAACATGGTCTATGAAAAACGAAAGAAAAGAGCATATAAGAATCAGCTTTTAAGAGGCTTGTACAGAGAGCTTTCAAAAAAGACCGGACGGACTCTGCCATGGGGTATACTTACGGGTGTGCGACCTACGAAATTATGTTTCGAACGGCTTAAGAACAATACCGTAGGGAATATTTCCTATATGATGGACGAATATCTGTGTTCGCCCAGGAAAGCGGGAATGGCACAGAAGGTTGCGGCAAGGGAACTGGAGCTGCTCGGAAGTATCGACTATAAGAACGGTTACAGTCTCTATGTGGGTATACCGTTCTGTCCGAGCATATGTAATTACTGTTCCTTCGGTTCTCATCCGATAGACAGGTTCGCCAGTATGGTGCAGGATTATATAGACGCGCTTAAAAAGGAGATTGAGAGCACCTGCAGTCTGTTAAAGGATAAAAAGCTCCAGACGGTATATTTCGGCGGCGGAACACCTACAGCAGTCACAACCGGTCAGTTAAAATCGGTAATCGATAAGGTTAAGGAATGCTTTGATATGGAAGGTGTCCTGGAGTTTACGGTAGAAGCGGGACGACCGGACAGCATTGATGAAGAAAAGCTTCTGATGCTTAAGGAAGAGGGGATAACGAGGATATCGATCAATCCCCAGTCCATGAGGCAGAAAACGCTTGATCTTATAGGCAGACGCCATACCGCAGAGCAGACGGTCGAAGCCTTTATGCTCGCAAGAAAAGCAGGCTTTGACAATATAAACATGGATCTTATCGCGGGGCTGAGCGGTGAGGTTTTCGAAGATATGCAATACACTCTTGATGAGGTCGGAAAGCTTTCTCCCGATTCGATAACGGTTCATACACTGGCGTTGAAAAGGGCGGCAAAGCTGACAACCGAAAAAGAGAATTACAGCAGTATGGAGGCAAAGGATGTGGCTCGGATGGTTGAGTACGCCGCAGACTTTTGCATGGACAGGGGCTATGAACCGTATTATCTTTACCGCCAGAAGAATATGACGGAAAATCTTGAAAACATCGGTTATGCCCACAGAGGGAAGGAAGGCCTTTATAATATCCTGATCATGGAAGAGGTTCAGATGATACTTGCTTTGGGAGCCGGAGCTTCTTCGAAATTCATTGACAGGAACATGACAAACGGAAGACGTTTCGGCAGAGTGGAGAATGTAAAGAATGTTGCCGAATACATCAGCAGGATAAATGAAATGGCTGAGCGTAAGAAAAACGCTTTTTAAAGAGGAGTTTTAGTATATGTACAGGGGTAAAAAAGAGCTTTTGTCTCTTTTCAGTGTGGAGGATGATGTCTTCGGAAACGAGACGGAATCCGATATGGACCTGGAAAAGGCGGCTTTAGAGGATACTGAAGAAGCGATCGATCATGGGATACTGGTTGCCAATCTGGCGTTGCGGCTTGCGGAGGAGCTCGGGTTTGACAGTGAGTTCAGGAGCAGGGTTGCGGATGCCGGTATAGTGCATGACATAGGAAAGCTTCAGATAAGCGGACTGCTTTACGGACGTAAGGAAGGTGTGCTGAGGATAGAGGAGATCAAATACGTCAGACGACATCCCACCCTCGGTTACAATTTCTTAAGCAAGAAAAAAATAGGTGATGAGGAGTTTAGGAACATGATCCTTCATCATCATGAGAACTTTGACGGTTCGGGGTATCCCGATAACATAAAGGGCGAGATGATACCGGTCGGTTCAAGGATACTGAGAATATGCGATGTTTATGCGGCGCTTGTATCGGAACGTCCCTACAGGCCGGCATTTGAAAAAGACAACGCAATGGAGCTTATGATCGACGAGGTAAAGAATTTCGACATGACATTTTTCCTTGCTTTCATGAGGGTTGTGCATGCGGATGATTTCGCAAGCATAGATGATTATATCAAGAGGTGTAATTCCAAGGTACACGTAAAATCCAAAAGATTGCAGTAAAAAAAGGAGACCGCGGCGGTCTCCTTTTTTACTGCATCCATATTGTTACCGGTGCTTAGAAATTTCTAAGCTTAAAGTGCATCCATATGTTATCGGTGCTTAGAAATTTCTTAACGCGGCGTCGAGACAAAGTCTCGACTATATCGCTATAATTTCTAAGCTTCCAAAGCCTGCTTGATATCGGCAATAATGTCGTCGACATCCTCGATACCTACCGAGAAACGGATAAGATCGGGATCTACTCCGGCCTCTCGTAACTGATCGTCGCTTAACTGACGGTGGGTATGGCTTGCGGGATGAAGGATACAGGTCTTTGCGTCAGCTACATGAGTAACGATCGATGCAAACTTGAGGTTATCCATGAACTTAATTGCTGCTTCCCTGCCGCCCTTTACCGCAAAGGCGATAACTCCGCACGATCCCTTCGGGAGATATTTCTGCTGAAGTGCGTGGCACTTGTCATTTTCAAGATCGGGATAATGAACCCACTTGACTTTGTCATTGCTCTCAAGGAATTTAGCAACAGCGAGAGCGTTGCTGCAATGTCTCTGCATACGTACATGCAAGGTCTCAAGACCAAGATTGATATAGAATGCATTCATGGGTGACTGTATAGAGCCGAGGTCGCGCATGAGCTGCGAGGTTGCTTTTGTGATATATGCTGCCTTTCCGAATTTGGTGGCATAGGTTAAGCCGTGATAGCTCTCATCGGGAGTACAGAGTCCGGGGAATTTCTCGGCATGAGCCATCCAGTCAAAGTTTCCGCTGTCAACGATAGCGCCGCCGACAGAAACTGCCTGACCGTCCATGTACTTTGTGGTTGAATGGGTAACGATGTCACAGCCCCATTCGAAAGGACGGCAGTTAACGGGAGTTGCAAATGTGTTGTCCATAATAAGCGGAATGCCGTTCCTGTGAGCTACATTGGCAAATCTTTCTATATCAAAAACATTTACCGTAGGATTGGTTATAGTCTCACCGAAGATACATTTTGTATTGGGTCTGATAAGCTTCTCAAGTTCCTCTTCGGAAATGTCGTTATCGACAAATGTACATTCGATGCCCATCTTTTTCATGGTTACGCCGAAAAGGTTGTAGGTTCCTCCGTATATGGAAGAAGAGGAGATGAAATGATCTCCGGTCTCGCAGATATTAAATACCGCATAGAAATTGGCAGCCTGTCCCGAAGAAGTGAGCATTGCAGCCACACCGCCCTCAAGTGCGGCAATCTTGGAAGCGACAAGGTCGTTTGTCGGATTCTGGAGACGGGTGTAAAAATATCCCGAAGCCTCTAAGTCAAAGAGCTTTCCCATCTGTTCACTGGTATCATACTTGAAAGTGGTACTCTGGTAAATGGGAACCTGACGGGGTTCACCCTGCTTAGGCACATAGCCTGCCTGTACACATTTTGTGTCAACTGTGGAATTCATAATGATCCTCCTGGTGTTTTATATTTGAAATCTTTTCATAATACCTTACATGGTAATCGTAATAAGTCTTTAACCTGTTGTTTGAAATGAGACTGTCCACCTTGCAGGACAGCTCCATGTCGTCGAGGAACAGGTTTACAAGGTTTGTGTTATAACGTGTTCCGGAGAATGTGATAAGCTCCGAAAGCACGATTGAAAAATCTTTCGGTTCCTTATAGCATCTTCCGATACTGTCGGTTCCGGCATTTAATGCGTCGCATATGGCAAGTATGTCGCAGACGATACGGAGCGGTGAATTGGACATATCGACATTTTCGGGATATCCGTCCGTCTGGTCATAATATTTGTGATGTCCGAGTACGGGTTCCCTGTAGATGGAAAGTTCTCCGGTAAAAAGCTCGGCACCAAGCTCGGTATGCTTCCTTAAGACGTAACGCTCGGTTTCGTCAAGAGCCCTGTACTGAATGCCTTTTATGCTGCACAGGCGGTTAAGGCCGACGTCATGGAAGAGAGCGCATTTCCTGATAAATCTTATTACGTCGAGTCTTCCTGCGGGCCGCTTAAAGTTCTTAAGACAATTCTCAACCGAGTTCAGCAATATCGGCTGATGCAGATAAAGGCTTTCAGTGATGAGTGCGGCAAGGTCTGAGGATAGATATGCGTCAAAGAAGGTCAGAGGCTGCCTGTTTATGAGCATTTCCGTGATAAAATCCTCTTTTTCCTGCGCACCGCTTATGTAATTGATGGCGAAGAAACACCATTCACATGCGGATTCATAGATAAGATGGGAGAATATCCCATGCTCCGACAGTGTGATATAATAGGAATTAAGCTCATTCATAAGCTTTTTACGCATGGAACCGCACATTTCGGAGAGAATGTCTATCTTATCAAGCCACTTGATCATGGCTATGGGAATCTTGGTTTCGAAGTAGAAATCGTCAAGGTTCATCTTTGAAGCTGATGACAGCGGGGGCTCGACAGCTCTCCTTTTGTAATAGAAATCCATCATGTAGTTGACGGCGTCGATATATGAGGTTGAGCCTTCGAGTATCAGTGCGTGCTGATAGGACAGGATGGTGGATACCGGGATCTTTGTTACATCATTATCAAAAGCCTTTACGGAATCATCGTACACGCTGTGGGCGACCTTGATGAAAGCGGATTTTGTTTCGGGATCCGCGCTGTCTATCCTGTATTCTATCCAGAGCCAGTTCTGCTTGATGAGCTCAACGCTGAGCCTTATGTCCTCGTTCCCGCCGTCTATCCTTTGGACTAAGGGCGAATTGTAAAAAGAAAGCACCTCAAGGAGATAGTCAAGAGCCTCGGAAGCCGTAATGGTATATTTGGTTTCCATGATGGGCAGAACACAGCACAGATTATAGTAGGCTTCGAAAAACAGCTTTCTGACGGAAATCTCCGGGATGATGTTGTAATTTCCTTTGTAATCCAGGACTTCCCTGAAGCAGTTAAGGGCTTTTATATAGTTTTCGTCATAGTACATCTTTACCGTAGCCGAGTACAGCTTGCCAAGATCGTTCAGGATCGGAATGAGCCTTAACAGATCGTGCCTTTCACGGTAAAATACCGCAAGCTTTTCGAGCGTATTGCAGCTGATAAAGACATCTCGTTCGGAATCGGAGGCGTTTTTGCAGTCTTCGTGGAAAAAAGCTTCGGCGTATTCATAGGTAAGCTTGTTGTCCGAAAAAAGCACGTTGGAGATAAGGGCGCCGGTCTCGGTATTTACATCATATGCGACCCTTAATGTGTCAGAACGCTCTTTAAAGACTGAGATCCATTCGTCTTCTGAAGAAGCGGTACTCATTTTTATATTAAGGTCGTTGAGTATCCTGCGCTGATTCCTGTAAGAACTGTAAACAGCTCTTATCAGTGCCGGATTCAGGCTTTCCTTCTTCATGGCGTTCCTCCTTGACTGTTTTGGACGCTCCGTGTCCGCTTTTTTGTGCGGATAGCAACTATTCCCAATTATACCAATTACAAGGGCATTAGTCAATCAGTAAAAAATACAGGTAAAACTTTTGGAAGTGTTTGACTTATTCCGAAAAAAATATTATAATACCTCAAAAGGGAGAAATAGCTTGTTTTTTTGGAGAAGGTAATTATATGGCAGAAATAAGGATTGTTTCCGTAAGGAAAATTAAAATAGGCTCAAAGGTTCAATGCGATATATTTTCAAAGGACGGAGCACTTATCTTAAAAAAGGGCAACATCATGACCGAGGACGCACTTAAGCGTCTTGAGTCGCTGGGTGTTACCAGGGTTCTTGTTGAGGCAGGGACTGTTGAGCTTGTTGATGAGCATCCGGAAGCGGCAAAAAAGAACCTGCCTTCGGATAATATAGATAAGTACAGCGAGAACTTTATCCTTAAGAAGGAGTTTGAACAGGGGAAGGCTGCCCTTTTGAACAAGGATGTGGACGGTGCGCATGACGTCGCGGTTTCAATGACCGACAAGCTCCTTACCAGCGGATCCATAAAAAAGGAGCTTGAAGAGTTAAAGTACGGAACGGAAGGCGTGGTAACACACAGCCTGAACACCGCAGTGCTTGCCGGAGCCATCGGTATCGACAACGGCTTCAGGAAAGAAACGATAGAAGAGCTTGTTGTGGGAGGCATGCTTCATGACATAGGTAAGCTCTTCATAGATCCTGCGGTACTTAATAAACAGGGACGCCTTACCGATGCCGAATATGCGATCATGAAGACCCATGCCGAGGAGGGCTACAAAAAGCTTTGCGATAATAAGGGCGTGACTCAGAACGTACGACTGATGGCTTTCCAGCATCATGAAAATAATGA
>JAEEGL011605971.1_pt1 | contig 10381 bp, 6 predicted proteins | sample 9134231 | NCBI WGS metagenome assembly JAEEGL01 (sample SAMN16246548, study PRJNA631951) | gut metagenome | biome: gut microbiome; feature: rumen; material: fiber-attached | host: Bos | place: Iran: Karaj | collected 2018-10
ACCGTGTTGTTGAGCGTATGCGCGAAGTACTTGCCGTCCTTGCCGTTAACACGTATGCGAAGTCTTCTTGCCTGCGCGTCGCCGAGGTTTGAGCAGCTTCCCACTTCAAAATATTTCTTCTGTCTCGGAGACCATGCTTCCACATCAAATGATTTTACCTTCAGGTCCGCAAGATCTCCCGAACAGCACTCAAGCGTGCGGACGGGGATATCCATCGAGCGGAACAAATCGACTGTATTCTGCCAGAGCATGTCGCACCACCTCGGGCTGTCCTCGGGCTTACATACAACGATCCTCTCCTGCTTCTCAACCTGATGTATGCGATACACTCCGCGCTCCTCTATGCCGTGGGCACCCTTTTCCTTCCTGAAGCAGGGACTGTAGCTCGTGAGCGTCTGAGGGAGCTTGTCTTCATCTATTATCTGGTCGATGAACTTACCGATCATCGAATGCTCACTCGTTCCGATAAGGAACAGATCCTCGCCTTCGATCTTGTACATCATCGCATCCATCTCGGCAAAGCTCATGACTCCGGTAACGACGTTACTCCTGATCATGAACGGAGGTACGCAGTATGTGAATCCTCTGTCTATCATAAAATCCCTTGCGTAGCTTATCACCGCCGAATGAAGTCTTGCGATGTCACCCATGAGATAATAGAATCCGTTTCCGGCAACCCTGCCTGCGGCATCAAGATCGATGCCGTCAAATCTCTCCATTATCTCGGTATGATACGGTATCTCAAAATCCGGAACAACGGGTTCTCCGTACTTTGTCACTTCGACGTTCTCGCTGTCATCCTTTCCTATCGGAACACTCGGGTCGATGATGTTCGGGATGACGTACATGATCTTCTGGATCTGCTCGGCGATCGGGCCTTCCTGCGCTTCGAGCTCGGCCAGGCGTGCCGCATCCTTTGCGACCTCTTCCTTGACCTTCTCGGCTTCTTCCTTCTTGCCGTCCTTCATGAGAGCGCCGATCTGCTTGCTGAGGGTATTCTTCTTGTTACGAAGATCATCCGCCTCCTGCTGCATCGTCCTTCGCTTCTCATCAAGCGCGATGACCTCATCGACCATCGGTATCTTCTCATCCTGAAATTTATTCTTGATATTCTGTTTTACGATATCCGGGTTCTCCCGGAGGAATTTCATGTCTAACATAATGTCTCCTTACATCTCCTCAATTTCCGCATGGTAAGTCTGAAGTGATTTTACCTCACCGGCGCCCTTCTTGCGTGCCCTTATACCTGCAATGCTTGCCTTTGCCGCAGCCATCGTCGTTACATAAGGGATACCTGCCTTAATGACGCTCTTTCTGATATATGAATCGTCCATTGCACCCTTCTTGTCATCGGGCGTGTTGATAACGATCGATACCTCTTTGTTTGTGATCGCATCGAGGACATTCGGACGTCCCTGCTGAAGTTTGTATATCTTAGTAGCCTCTATTCCGGCTCCAACGATCATATCGTATGTACCGCCTGTTGCGATGATGGAAAATCCGCAGTCAGCAAAGCCCTCCGCTACCTCGATAAGCTCCGCTTTATCCCTGTCGTTAACGGAGATGAGTACGGTTCCGTCAAGCGGCAGACTTGTCTGCGTCGCCTCTTCCGCCTTGAAGAATGCCTCTCCGAAATCGCTCGCCATACCGAGCACTTCACCCGTCGATCTCATCTCGGGTCCGAGAAGCGGATCAACTTCCTGGAACATATTGAACGGGAATACGGCTTCCTTGACACCGCAGTGATTGAACTTCTTTTCGCGAAGCGCGGACACCGGTGAAGGGTTGCCCGTTAACGGCATCGTGATTATCTCGGTCGCAAGAGGGACCATTCCGATGTTACATACCTTTGAAACAAGAGGCACGGTACGTGATGCTCTCGGATTTGCCTCAAGAACATATACCGTATCGCCTTCGATCGCATACTGCATGTTCATAAGGCCCTTGACGTTCATTTCCTTTGCGATCTTTCTTGTGTAATCCTTGATGATCTCGACGTTCTTTGCGGAGATGTTCTTCGAAGGAAGAACACACGCGCTGTCACCCGAGTGAATACCGGCACGCTCGATGTGCTCCATTACTGCGGGAACGAATACGTTCTCACCGTCGGAGATAGCATCAGCCTCACACTCGAGAGCGTTGTTTAAGAACCTGTCTATAAGGATCGGCCTGTCGGGTGTCACACCGACCGCAGCCGCCATATACACTTTCATGTGCTCGTCGTCATGAACGACTTCCATGCCCCGTCCGCCGAGAACATACGAAGGACGGACCATAAGGGGATATCCAATCTTTGCGGCGATTGCAAGGGCATCATCGACGGTAACGGCCATTCCGGATTCGGGCATCGGAATGCCGAGCTTATCCATCATAGCCCGGAACAGATCTCTGTCCTCCGCCATATCGATCGTCTCGGGAGTCGTACCGAGAATGTTGACTCCGTTCTTCTTAAGCTGAGCCGCAAGGTTGAGCGGTGTCTGTCCGCCGAACTGCGCGATAACGCCGACCGGCTTTTCCTTATCGTGTATGGACAGAACATCTTCAAGTGTCAACGGCTCGAAATAAAGCTTGTCGGACGTATCGTAATCGGTCGATACGGTCTCCGGGTTGCAGTTGACTATTATCGTCTCGAATCCGAGCTTCTTAAGAGCCATGGCCGCATGTACGCAGCAGTAATCGAACTCGATGCCCTGACCGATCCTGTTGGGACCTCCGCCGAGGATCATGATCTTCTTCCTGTCGGAAACCTTTGATTTCTCTTTAATGTTATACGAACTGTAGTAGTATGCGCTGTCCTTTGTGCCGCTTACATGAACGCCTTCCCACTCTTCAACGATACCCGCATTAATCCTCGCATTTCTGATATCGTCTTCCGGCACACCGAGGATCTGTGACAGATACTTATCCGCAAACCCGTCCTTCTTGGCCTGTTCCAGTACCTCGATCGGAGGAACGCTTCCGGCATATGATTTTAACTTCTCTTCCTCATCGACGAGTTCCTTCATCTGTTCGAGGAAATACGGTTTGATCTTCGTTATGTCATACAGCTCGTTAAGGTCGGCTCCTTTGCGGATCGCCTCATACATGATGAACTGTCTCTCGCTCGAAGGCGTATGGAGCATATTCGTCAGTTCCTTAAGTGAAAGCTCTCCGAAGTTCTTGGCTCCGCCGAGTCCGTAACGTCCGATCTCAAGCGAACGGATCGCTTTCTGGAACGCTTCCTTGTATGTCTTGCCTATAGACATTACTTCACCGACCGCACGCATCTGTGTACCGAGCTTGTCCTGTGAACCTTTGAACTTCTCGAATGCCCATCTTGCAAACTTTATAACTACATAGTCACCGTTGGGAACGTACTTGTCGAGTGTTCCGTACTTGCCGCATTCTATATCGCAAAGATCAAGCCCCGCCGCGAGCATTGCCGATACGAGCGCGATAGGGAATCCTGTTGCCTTTGATGCAAGAGCCGATGACCTTGATGTTCTCGGATTGATCTCAATGACTATGATCCTGCCGTCCTGAGTGTTTCTTGCAAACTGTACGTTCGTACCGCCTATGACCTCGATCGCATCGACGATCCTGTAAGCCTGGCGCTGAAGTTCGGCCTGAACGTCCTCAGGAATAGTGAGCATCGGTGCAGAGCAGAAGCTGTCTCCGGTATGGACACCGAGTGGATCGATGTTCTCAATGAAGCAGACCGTTATCATCTTGCCGGTCGAATCCCTTACTACTTCAAGCTCAAGTTCCTCCCAGCCGAGAACCGATTCCTCAACAAGGACCTGGCCTACAAGCGACGCCGCAAGACCTCTCTCGCAAACGGTCTTGAGTTCCTCAACGTTATATACGAGTCCGCCTCCGGCTCCTCCCATTGTGTAAGCGGGACGAAGTACAACGGGGTAACCGAGCTTATCCGCGATCGCGAGAGCATCGTCAACCGAATATGCAACTTCGCTTCGTGCCATCTCGATGCCGAGTGAATTCATGAGTTCCTTGAACTCTATTCTGTCCTCACCTCGCTCGATCGCATCGACCTGAACTCCGATGACTTTTACTCCGTACTTGTCAAGCACACCCTTCTTGTACAGTTCGGAAGCAAGGTTTAGTCCCGTCTGTCCTCCGAGATTCGGAAGAAGTCCGTCGGGACGTTCCTTTTCGATTATCTGTGTAAGCCTCTCAACGTTAAGGGGCTCGATATACGTAACATCGGCAGTCGTGGGATCGGTCATGATCGTTGCCGGATTGGAGTTTACGAGCACTATCTCATACCCGAGCTTTTTAAGCGCTTTGCAGGCCTGGGTACCTGAGTAGTCGAACTCGCAAGCCTGGCCGATTATGATCGGACCGCTGCCTATGATCAGGATCTTGTTAACGTCGTCTCTTTTCTTCATGTTTTGTGTAGCCTTCCTTACTGATACTCTTATCCGTTTATAAAGATTTCGGAGGCTCTTGCGACCTCCGAAATCAATGAATCACTATTACTTTTTCTCTTTGTTGTTGAGTTTCGGGACCATCACGCAGCTGATTATGAGAGCTATAACGTAGAGCGCCCCGGTCACGTATAACACCGTCTGGTATCCGACCGGATTGACGTCCGCCGAATCACCGTTTGAAAGAATGATCTCCTTGAACTCTCCGACGTGATTGACAATAGCCGTTGCCATCTGGTTACCCGTCAGTCCCGCGATAGCCCATGCGGATAAGCACATTCCGTGAACCGAACTGATCTTACCCATACCGAAATGATCGGACAGGAGCGTCGGAACATTGGGGAATCCTCCGCCGTATCCGGCATTGACCATGATCAGGAGTGCAACACACAGGATAGCAAGCGCGGGAACTTCGGCTCCCTTTACTATTCCCTGCGTAGCAACAACGAGTACCGTAAACGCGATCGACAGGATAAAGATCAGCTTATAGATCGTATTCCTGTCTTTTAATGTATCGGCCCAGGCCGAAAATCCCAAACGTCCGGCTGCATTGGCTATAGCCGTGACCGTTGCCAGCGTCGCACACACACCGACGGATAAACCTACCGACTTGAAGATCATCTTCTCCTGAGAGATAAGTGCAAGACCGCAGGCGATATTGATGTAGAACATCAGCCATATGCCGATGAACGTCTTGTTTCCGAAAGATGTTTTGAAATTGCTTGCAAGCGTTGCAAAGAATTCCTTTATGCCGCCTTCGGAATGAGCCTCGACCCATGTTGAAGGCTTCTTTAATAAGAGGTGTCCGATAAACATCATAACGCAGTACACGCCGCCCATGATGAAGAACATAGGTGCCGGGTTATCGTCAAACGCGTTGAGGATAGACTGCATTATCGGGCTTGCTATAGCCTTTGCCAGTCCGAATCCGGCAACCGCAAGACCCGCTGCAAGACCTTTCTTGTCTTCGAACCAGAGCATCAGTGTCTTGACCGGTGACAGATATCCGGTTCCGAGACCTATACCCATGATGCATCCGTAGAATATGAGTATAACGGGAAGCGACTTGATCATGATACCGAATCCGGTTCCCACCATTCCGACCGTAAAGCAAACCGTTGCGATGAGCGAAGATCTGTGGATGTTCTTCTCAACAACGTCGCCGAGAAATGCCGCGCTCATTCCGAGGAAGAAGATCGCAAGCGAGAATGCCCATTCCGTAGCGGATTTGGTCGCACCGATATAACCGGCGATCTCCGTGGAAAAAGTCGACCAGCAGTATACAGTACCGATACTGCAATGAAGCAGAAGTGCGGGAATCGCGCCGCGAACCCATTTGTTTTCCATGATGTTACCTCTCTTTACCACATATAAATATGAATCTAAACAAACATAACCATTATAAATTACGGTATCAAAAAATCAAGACCGTTTGGGGAAAAATCAGAAGTCGTCTTCATCGCCGTAAAGGTCATAACTTATCTCGTCAAGCTCGGCATGAACGAACTCGGGCCAGCTGTACTGGTTCATGTAATCACCGAGATATTTGTACTTGGATTCCTTACCGTTTTCGAGCCAGTCATACAGATCACATTCGATCTTGTCCTTGGCGATCGACATGCTGCCTCTCTGCTTGATTATGATACCGTCGAGCTTTAAAGCGGAAAGCGTATTCTGAAGATCCTGTCTGAGGTTTCGAAGGTATGACAGCTTTTTGTCGGGATCGGAATCATCTTCCCAAAGTGCCGCCAGTATCTCACCGTTCGTAGTCTGTGCTCCTTTGTTGTTCACGAGCACCGCCACCATCTCTTTGGTCCTCTTGTACTTGAAGTCTACGGGATTGCCGTCGACAAACAGTTCGAAATCCCCGAACGTCTGGGCGAACACCCTTTTATACTTCTTGCTGATCTCGGGATAGCGAAGATTGGCCATCTCGTCCGATACCGCACCCTCGGTGCCCGGTTTTTTCAGAAATCCGCTCGCATGGATCTGAAGGGCCTCAAACGCCTTGTCGGTGTGTTCCGAGATATATACGAGATTGATATGCGGGTTCAGATCGATAAGGTATTTACCGAGATCGATCCCCGACAGTTCACTCATCAGAACCTCAAGAAACGCCACGTCTATTTCTTCCTCACGGGCCTTGGCCAGAGCGGCAAGAGGGTCGTCGAAATAATAAACCGTCGAATCCGGGGCCGTCTTTTCGAGGATCGATCTGATCGCATCAAGTGATTTTTTATCCGTATCTACTGCTATTATCCTCAACCGGCACCTCCCTTTGGCAGGACCACGCTTCTGACAGACTGCTCTTTTCTCTGCTGAGGCGTCATACCGAGCGGATCCGGTTCACCTACCACGAGCGTATCTCCGTCGTTAAGTGCCGCTTCATGAAGGGGTCCCGAATTCATGTCACTGATGACAAGTGCTGCAAATCTGTCGTAGTTATCATCATCTATGACCGGAAAATGATATTTCATCCTGTACCAGTGATCCGGATCGTAGCCTGCAGTCCCGATATAGAGCCTGTCCGCCGTCGCGGCAACCTCGTCACATCCGGCACATGTTCCGGCTTCGAGTCCCGAATCTTCGCAAAAGAGCGTTGCATAAGCTTTGAGGACTCTGTCCCTTACGGTCTCGTCGCTGTTGTCCCTGTTCTTCCTTCCGGTCGGAGTATCCATAACCGAATAATAGAAATCCTGAGCTTCGGCATTGCCTTCGAAATTCACGATCGATTCATAGAATCGCCTTATATCGATATCATTAACGGATAATGCCATGATTGTTTCTCCTTATCGCGTCCCTTATAATAAAAGTGCCCTGAAGATCAGGGCACTTATGTTATTATGGTCGCTTGACCATTAGAATCGACTTCGTCGATAGGTCTCGCGGTGCAGCCGGGTTCCTCCCACTTCGTGGGCCCCTCCTACCGGCATACTACGGCCTCGGCGTACCGCAATTACTGCAGAACTTACCGCTGTTGACGGTTCCGCATGAACATGTCCACTCTGCTGCCGGTGCGCTCTTGCCGCAGTTACCGCAGAACTTGCCCGTATTGACCGAACCGCATTCGCACGTCCATGATCCGGCTGCCGGTGCTGCCGCCGCGGGGGCGGGTGCTGCCTGAGCGGGAGCCGCCTGCTGCTGAGCCCCTGCCATCTGATATAACTGGCTTGCATTCATTCCGCCTGCGCCTGCTGCCATGTTCATTCCGGCAAATGCCATCATGGGACCCGCGGAAGTGTTGCTTGCAGCAGCCTTCATCGCATCGGCCTGTGCACCAACGAGTGTTGCCGCACCCATGCTCGGATCGCGCATAACGGCTGCCTTCTGAAGGTCTCTTATCATCTGCTCCTGGTCTTCGGGAGCCGTTACCGAACTTACACCGAACGATACGATCCTGATACCGCGAAGCTCTCTCCACTTCTTGGTCAGAACTTCGTTGAGGGCATCAGCCATTTCCTCTGTATGACCGGGAAGTGCGCTGTATCTGATACCCATATCGCTGATCTTTGCGAAAGCAGGCTGAAGAGCCGTAAGCAGTTCACTCTTAAGCTGTCCGTCTATCTCTTCTCTGTTGTAGCTTTCCGTTACGTTTCCCGCAACGTTTGTATAGAACAGAATGGGATCTTCAACTTTGTATGAATATTCCCCGTGACAACGGATCGTGATATCGACATCAAGTCCGATGTTCTTGTCAACAACACGGAATGGAACGGGATTGGCCGTACCGTACTTGTTACCGGGAATCTCCTTCGTGTTAACGTAGTATACTCTCTGATCCTTGCCCGTATCTCCGCCGAACGTGAATCTCTTACCGATCTGCTTGAAAGTCTCAACGATGGAATCGGAAAGCTTTCCGTAGAAGATACTCGGCTCTGTTGATGTGTCGTAAACATATTCGCCGGGCTCGGCACAAAGATCAACGACCTTGCCCTGCTCAACGATAAGCATGCACTGTCCGTCGGCAACCGCGATGACCGAACCGTTGCTTATGATATTGTCATGACCTTTTGTGTTGGAAGAACGCTTACCGTCGATCTTCTTCTCACCTCTTTTAATGATCACATCCGCGGGAATAGCCTCACAATAAAAGAACTCTTTCCACTGGTCGGCAAGTGCCCCGCCGGCTGCGCCCGCAATAGCTTGAATTAATCCCATTAGAAAATCCTCCTTACATGTGTGCTGTTGGCAGACCAACGCAAATATTTTACCACAAAATCAAAAGTGTATCAATCTGATCGATCGCCCGATCTTCGGAACCTTGCGAATAAACCGCCGGACTTTCCCCTGCCTTCGTTTAGTACATCGCGGAGCTCGTATTTCGTGTCCTCGATACAGTCTTTCTCGTACACCTTGAATGAGCGCATGAGTTTCCTGTCTTTTAGCAGTTTGTTATACTCCCTGTCATACTGAGCATAGTACGTATCCATCTTTCCGCGTACCAGCTTTCTGAATCTCTCGTCACTTTCGAAATCCTCGGCGACTATATGGGCATGCTGATACAGGATCATAAAATCCTCCAGCCTGTATACGATCCCGAACCTGTTCGGATTGCATCTTTCAAGCGCATGCCACGCTTTGGCCGGCTCGTCGAAGAAGCAGTACAGTTTTCCGAGTTGAAGATATATCCATGTGTAATAATCCGAATCCTCGTCCGTCTGGGATGCGAGCCTGTAGTACATGTCGAAAGCCTTCTGATATTCTCCCGTAAGGTAATGATCAAGTGCCGTCGACAGTCTCTCACTCATCGACATATTCCCGGTCTCGGCTTTGCTCTTCGGCTCTTTAAGGCCGAACCCTTCGTACTGCTTGTGTATTTCCCTTGCACGCTCTTCGGGTTTCTCGTATTCCTCGATAAGCTCGTCGATATCATCCGCGCCTGCGGGAAGACTTTGACGGAATGACTCGTATTTCCTGCGTCCCATCTCAAGGCACGTTTCCTCATACTCTTCAAACACCTGTGCCACGCTGGCCTTTGCAGCGGCGACAGCCTGTCTGTGCGTATCGGCAAATTCGCTGTCTATGCGGCTGCGGAAATATATGCGAAGATGTCTGTCATATTTCTTCATCTTCTCGTCAACGAGCGCATGTCCGAGGTGCAGGAAGAAATCCCTCTCGTCTTCTATGAACCCGAGATTGACCCTGTAGTAGAGCATCACCGCACGTTCGTAATTGCCCATGAAATAATATGTCTCGGCAAGCGTGAACACGGTATGCGTGTATTCCGGAAGAGTATGATCCATGTATCTGATGACTTTCTCGAGTCGGACCGTTGCCTCCTCGAATCTGTCCAGTTTACGGTAGTAAAGAGCTTCGTTTATAAGCTGTGCTATGGCAGCATCATCCATCCTGTTCTCGTCGACTTCCATGATAAGGTCGACCGCCTGCTCAAATGTAAACTCCGACCCGTCTCCGGGTTCATCGTGAAAAACGGACAGCCCGCTCTCATCCGCAAATATCCTCAGAGCGTACCCCGCCAGAACGGAATTGACCTCTTCAAGTTCCATATTGAAATAATCGTCGGAAATATTGGCATCGAGCCGATACCATTTGCGATATGCGTCATTGATGAGCCGGATCAGCGCAGCTTCCGCTGAATCCTCGGCGAACCACATCACTGCCTCACTCTCGATATCCCAGTTTCTGATGGGTGAATCCTTCTTGACTTCTTTGGTCAAAACGTCCAATCTGACGGAATGGTCCATCCCGAGTAAGATCAGTGAATCACGCTCAAATACGTACTTTGCACACGATCCGTATCCCGGGTCAATGGCCGAGATCGTCTGGAAAACCCTGATATCGAGTTGTCTGTACAGTTCAAAGCAGATCATATGATATAATAATAAGACCAAAATATTCCAAAATCAATGACATTCTGTTAAAATACCGATTGGAAGGAACAGTATCATGAATAAAGACAATAACAGCAATATAGATATATCTGTAGTCATTCC
>JAEEGL011686964.1_pt1 | contig 10381 bp, 10 predicted proteins | sample 9134231 | NCBI WGS metagenome assembly JAEEGL01 (sample SAMN16246548, study PRJNA631951) | gut metagenome | biome: gut microbiome; feature: rumen; material: fiber-attached | host: Bos | place: Iran: Karaj | collected 2018-10
AATACTCATAGTCCTAGAAACTTAGAAATAACAGTTGAAAAGATTTGGGAAGATGAACCAGAAGATAGTCTTGCTAATATCTACGGACATGTTAGTGAAATTGAAGTTAAATTAGTAGGTAAAGTTGGAGAAACTACTTACGTTAATGAAACTAAGACATTGACAAAAGATGAAGAAGGCAATTGGTCATATACATTTACTGATTTACCTGAATATCGTGATGGTATGCAAATTGCTTATAGTGCTGATGAAGTTAATGTTAAAGATTACGATAAAGATATAACTTCAACAATTGATAAGGAAACTGGTAAGATTACATTTACAATTACCAATACTTATAAACCTGAAGATTATACTGAAATTAGTGGTACTAAGACTTGGGAAGATGATGATGATAGAGATGGTGTAAGACCAGATGAAATCGTTATCAACGTATATGATCAATTTGAAAATAAGGTAGCTAGCAAGAATGTTAGTGAAGATGATGATTGGGCATATACATTCAAATTACCTAAATATGGATATTCAGCTGAAATAAATGATTATGTTGAATTAGAATATACGGTAGTTGAAGAAACAGTCGACGGTTATGAAACTGAAGTCGATGGTTATGATGTAACTAATACACATGAAATTGCTACAGTATCATTCAATATAACCAAGATTTGGACTGATAATAGTGATAACGATGGTATGAGACCAGATTCTATTACGGTACGTATTATCGATGCTGATACGAAAGAAGAAGCTGCTAGTGCAATACTTACAGCTGATGAAAATTGGTATCATGCATTCAAAGACTTACCAAAATATAAGAATGGTGGCGAAGTAATCAATTACGAAATTATTGAAGATGAGGTTCCTGGATATACTTATACAGTTAGACCTACAGAAGATAATAATGGCGTTGATTATGAACTTGAGAATACTCACGTTGATGAATTTGCTAAAATAGTAATCAAGAAGATTTGGGATGATTATGATGATGTTTCACAAATCAGACCAGATGAGATAACAGTCGATATTTTAGCAGACGAAAAAGTTGTTAAGACGGTTACAATCAAACGTACTGATGGATGGGAAATGACAATTACTGATCTTCCTAAATTCAAAGGTGGAATTGAAATTGTTTACGATGTATCTGAACGTGCAATAGCTGAATATGAAACTTACTATGCTAAGGATGGTAATACATTTACAATTACTAACCATCATGAGTTAGGTAAGGGTGGCGATACTCCAGAAGAATTACCACCACAAACAGGTGTTGCTAAGAAGAATCCATCAACATTCATCGTATTATTCAACATGTTAAGTTTCGCATTCGTTCTTAGAAGAACTAAAGAATATTAATATATAAAATACACTTTCATGTAAAGTGTATTTTATTTTTACAAAAAAGAGAATTATTTAAAGTCAATTATTGACAAATTTAGCATAATGTTTTATTATAGAAAGCAATTTTAATGGTTCGAGATGGGGGATTTGATTGAAAAGAAAATTTTTAGGAATAAACTTGTTTGTGTTAGTTTTCCTAATTGGTATTATATCTTTTCCATCATTAGTATTTGCTGAAGACAGAGATTTACCTTCTTCATCTGACGACAACCAAACCGAAAGTAATTCATATGAAGCGCATCAAGTAGCAGTGAGAATCACGAAAGTTGATGAAAATAATGAACCATTAAAAGGCGCTACGCTTCAAATATTGGATGCTGATGGTGAGGTAGTTGAAGAATGGATTTCTGACGGTCAAGTATACGAAATACTTTTACCTGAAGGAGAGTATGTTTTACATGAAGTAGAAGCTCCTGAAGGTTATGAAGTAGCTAGTGACCAAGCATTTACGGTAGAGGCAGTATTAAATACAATCAATGCCGATACTGATCATGATGATGAGATATGCGATCACTATGGTGGAATACCTTTATACTATGTTGAGGTAGAAAGCCAAGGAGTAAAACAACAACAAGAAGTTTATTGTATTAATCAAGGTTGGGAAGAACCAGATGGGATCAATTATAATGGCCAAGTAGTAACCGTTGATAATATTACCACATTTGTTCCTGACTATGACAAAACAATGTCAAGAGAAGAATTATATGATAAAGTACTAGATATTATTTATCATCGTAGTAAGGCAAGCGAAGCATTTCCTGATTTATCTAATGTTGAAATTAGATATATTACCGAAACGGCTTTGAAGAATTACACTTCAGCAGAATATGAAAGTCCTAATGGAAAAAATCCTGATGGTAGTTACATTATGACAAAGATTATGCGTGAATATACGTATGATCCAACAGTCAATAGTCAATATCGTGTAACGCCAGGTTTGGGAGATTCATTTGGTAATTTAGCAAAACACTGGTGGGTATACCATAGAAATAATGGAGCCAGAGTACCTATTCCAGCAAAATATGCTGAATTATACTACTACTTAATAAGAGATGATGACCATCATCCAAGTGATATGCATCTATATGTATATTCAACTGGTGAAACGACTGTCGATGGTGAAAGCTATCAAAATTTACTTGGTGTAACATGGTTTAATCCATATGATGATAATCATGTAATTGAATTATCATTAACAGATCTTTATAGTACTGAAACAACCGACATTTCTATTACTAAGATTTGGGATGACGAAGATAATCAAGATGGACTACGTCCAGATGAGATTGAAGTTACATTAAGTAATGGCACAACAGTATCACTTAATGAAGAAAATGATTGGAGTGCGACAGTTGAAGATTTACCAGTATATGAAAATGGTGAAAAGATTACTTATACTTGGAGCGAAGTAAGTGTTCCAGGATATGAACTTGTCGGAAACGAAACAAATGGTTATGTAACAACTTTAACAAATAGACATGTTCCTGAACTTACAGAAATTACAATTGTTAAAATTTGGGATGATTTTGATGATGTATCACAAATTAGACCAGATGAAATTACAATCGATATTTTGGTAGATAATGAAATTATTGAGACAATCGTTATTAAAAATACTGACGGTTGGGAAATGACAATCACTGATCTTCCTAAATTTAAAAATGGAATTGAAATTGTCTACGATGTATCTGAACATGCGATTAAAGAATATGATACATATTATGCTAAGAATGGTAATACATTTACAATTACTAACCATCATGAGTTAGGTAAAGGTGGCGATACTCCTGAAGAATTCCCACCACAAACGGGTATCAATAAGAATAATCAGATTACCTTTATTATTCTATTAAATATGTTAGGTGTATCATTTGTTCTTAGAAGAACTAGAGAATATTAAAAAGAGTTAAAATAACTCTTTTTTTTATGCTTCATATAATATAGTGGTGATAAGGTGAAACCAATTATTGGAATTATTATGCGTATGGGGAAATCCCCAAGCAATTTATCTATTACGTATCTTTATGATGATATTAATAGAGCAATTTATAAAAGTGGTGGAATTCCTATAGGAATAGATCCTAATCATATTGGTGATTATTTAGATATTTGTAATGGTTTTATTATACCGGGTGGTGATGAAATCGTAGATAGCGATCTACTAGCAATTAAAAAAATTACTGAAAAGAATATCCCACTATTAGGTATTTGTTTAGGAATGCAAGAGATTGGTTCATATTATAATGGAATGATTATTGATATTAAAGAACATAAGACAACTGATTTACATGAGATTATCATTAAACCCAATAGTCTTTTATTTAAAATATTGGGTTGTGAAAGAACATTGGTTAATTCACGCCATAAATCGGCTTTAATATATAGCAATATGATTGTTAGCGCCATAGCTAATGATAATACTATTGAATGTATTGAAGACGATAAAAAGAAATTCTTATTGGGTATTCAATGGCATCCTGAAAATATGTATGATAAGGATTTAAATTCACGTAAGATATTTGACTATTTTATTAAAGTGTGTAATGATATTAATAATGATTAGGTGATATATATGAGAATAGGATTATTTGATTCAGGTATTGGTGGATTAACCGTTTTAAAGACATTGTTAAAAAAGTATCCCAATAATGAATATATCTATTATGGCGATACTTTAAATATCCCATATGGTGATAAAGCAAAGGAAGAATTACTAGCTTTAGCAAGAGAGAATGTTAAATTTTTAATTAGTAAAAAAGTCGATATGATTATTGTGGCTTGTGGAACCGTTTCTTCCAATTGTCTAGATGTATTAAAGAAAGAAAATAATATACCAATTATTAGTATTTTAGAGCCGATAATTTCGTATCTAAATAATTGTAATTATCAAAATGTTTTAGTAATGGCAACACATGCGACGATTAATTCACATATATTTAAGAGAATGGTCTATAAAAATATTTATGAGTTAGAAACGCCAAAATTAGTACCAATAATTGAAAGTGAAGATTATACTAATTTAGATTCTGTCTTACACACTTATTTAGATGAATATAACGGTAAAATTGATGCCTTGGTTTTAGGTTGTACGCATTATCCAATCATTAAAGATAAGATATCATCATTTATCAAAAGTGATATCCTTGATATGAGTGAATTTATAGAAATAGATAATGGTGTATTAGCAGGCTTAGAAATATACTTTAGTAAATTATCTAATAGTGTCATAAGCAACACTAAAAAGATTTTAAATAAGGATGATATTGTTATAAAATTAAAAAAGTAACGTTTTCGCTACTTGATAGTTATGAGTAAATATACTATAATTAAATAGAGGTGTAATATGGAAAATATAAAAATACCAGAACATGTAGGAATTATCTTAGATGGTAATGGCAGATGGGCTAAAGAACGCGGCTTAAAAAGAACGGCTGGTCATTTAGCCGGTTATAAAAATTTACTTAAACTTAGTAAACATGTTCTTAATAGAGGAACAAAATATTTGAGTGTTTTTGCTTTTTCAACGGAGAATTTTAATCGCCCCAAAGAAGAAGTTGATTATTTGATGGATTTATTTATGAAAGGATTCAATCAAGATCGTGGTTATTTTGCTAAAGAAAATATTAAGGTAGTTTTCTCTGGAAGAAGAGATAGACTTAGTGATAAAGTGTTAGATGCGATGGATAAAATGATGGAAGAAACTAAAGATAATACTTTAGGGACATTAAATATTTGTCTAAATTATGGTGGTAGAGCTGAGATTGTCGATGCAGTCAACAGAATTATTAACGATAATATATCTGAAATAAATGAAGATACATTTAAAAAATACTTATATCATGATTTACCTGATATTGATTTTATGATTAGAACGAGCGGTGAAGTTAGAATTAGTAATTTTATGTTATGGCAAATATCGTATGCTGAACTATACTTTCCAAAATGTTATTTTCCAGACTTCAATGAAGCTGAATATGATAGAGCATTGGAAGAATTTACTAAACGTGATCGTAGATTTGGTGGGTTAAATAACAATGAATCAAGTTAAAATTAAAGAAGATATAGTTTATAATAATCATATTAAAAATGACATTTTAATTGCTCATGTATCAGATATTCATTTTAATACTAATACAACCGAAAAAGATTTGAATAAACTGTATTTAGCGATTAGTAAGATAAATCCTAAATATTTGATGATTACTGGCGATTTGGTAGATGTAGCTGAAATTACTCGTAATTATGATAAAATTAAGGAACTAATAACTGTTTTATCAGAAATAGCTAAAATAACAAAAGTACTTATATCGATTGGTAATCACGATGTTTTGACCGTTAGAGATTATCAATTCTTTAAAAAATTAGATGATTTATATAATATTTATGTTCTAGATAATAAGAGCTATGAAGATGATACAATCTACGTAGCTGGATTTACTTTACCAATGGAATATTATTACAATATAAATAAAAGAGAAAATACTGAAGTATTGGTTAATTATTTAGATTCGAGAATTGATTTAATCAAGAATCTACCTAAGAATAAACCTAAGATTGCTTTGATTCATTCTCCAATTAGACTTACCGATGAAGAAGTACTGAAAAGATTAGATGCTTATGATTTACTTTTAACGGGTCATACCCATAATGGAATGGTACCAGAATGGCTTAATTTCTTATTTAAAGATAATATGGGAATTATTGCTCCCAATAAACATTTCTTTCCCGAAATTGCCAAAGGGAGAATTGATATAAAAGATAAAACAATCATTATCAATGGAGCATATACAAAATTGCCTAAGAAAGCTGGCAAAGGACTTAGTAATTTAAATTTTTTATATAATAAAAGTGTCAATAAAATTTTAATTAAGAAAAGAGGAATTAAATATGAAAATTAAAGATGTACACGCAAGAGAAATATTAGATTCGAGAGGTAATCCAACTGTTGAAGTAGATGTTACTTTAGAAAATGGTATTATGGGCAGAGCCGCTGTACCTTCTGGAGCATCTACTGGAGAAAGAGAAGCTTTGGAATTACGTGATGGTGATAAAGGAAGATATCTAGGTAAAGGTACTTTAAAGGCTGTTGCTAATGTCAATGGCCCACTTAGAGATTTAGTCATTGGAATGGATGCTGAAAGGCAAAAAGAACTTGATTATGCGATGATTGAACTTGATGGTACGGAAACTAAATCTAAATTTGGAGCTAATGCTATTTTAGGTATTTCGATGGCAGCCATGAAAGCAAGTGCTTTAAACAAAGGATTACCACTATATAAGTATATTGGTGATGGGAAAGAGCTACCTAGACCAATGATGAATATCATCAATGGTGGAGCACATGCTGATAACATGTTAGATTTCCAAGAATTTATGATTATTCCAGAAAGAGATACTATTCATGAAAGAGTTAGAGTAGGAGCTGAAGTATTTCATAATTTAAAGAAAGTTTTAAATGAAAAAGGTTTAGCAACTGGTGTTGGTGATGAAGGCGGATTTGCTCCTGATCTTAAATCGAATAGTGAAGGATTTGAACTGATAATCGAAGCTATTAAAAGAGCTGGATATGTTCCTGGTAAGGATGTTAATTTGGGTATCGATGTTGCGGCTTCTGAATTTTATCATGACGGTAAATATGAATTAGCTGGTGAAGGAAGAAGTTTAACAACTGATGAATTAATCGATTTCTATGAAGAATTAGTTACCAAGTATCCAATTATTTCAATTGAAGATCCCGTTGATGAAAATGATTGGGAAGGATTTAGAAAGATAACAGAAAGACTGGGTGATAAGATTCAGTTAGTTGGTGATGATCTATTTGTTACCAATAAAAAATGCTTAGAAAAAGGAATTGAAATGCATGCTGGTAATGCTATCTTACTTAAAGTTAATCAAATTGGTACGATTACTGAAACACTTGAAACAATCGAATTAGCTAGAAAAAATGGTTATAAGACAGTTATTTCTCATCGTAGTGGTGAAACGGAAGATACGACTATTGCTGATTTGGCGGTTGGACTTAATTTAGGACAAATTAAAACTGGTTCAATGTCACGAACAGATCGTATTTGTAAATATAATCAACTTATGAGAATTGAAGAAGAATTGACAAAATAATTCTTCTTTTTAATTTACAATTTAGTTGGTGATAAGATGAAAATAAAATTATTTGATGAAGCTCATGAAAAAGATTTAGAAGAGGAGATTAATAAATTTATCGAAGAAAAGAACCCTAATATCATCGATATTAAGTTTGCTGTTTCATGTTCAATGTACGCTGAAGAACAAATATATTGTTTTTCAGCGATGATGTTATATAAGTAATTTTGACAATAATGGACAAATATGTTATTATATATCACCTGAAAGAGGGGGATAATATGGCATATTATTTTATGGTTAATAAGAAAAAAGAGGGATTTACGCCACTCGATATTAAAAAGACCGATTATTTTCCAAAACCAACTAGATATAAGGGACTTGCAATGTCATTAGCGGAAGCTGATAGTTTTACAATGATGTTTGATAATGAAGAAGAATTAAGAAGAGTTTTAATCGAAGAAAATGTTTTGGAATATGCTGACTTAAATAGGGATTTATCTATTCGTCAACTAAAAAAAGGCGAATATGAAAAAGTAATGTATGATTTCTTATATCAAAAAGATTTAGAATTTATAATTGATCCAAATAGAGTAGTAAAGCTTATCAATGAACGTTTTCGTAATCAAGATTATCTTTTTATTCAAGATTTTGCTAAAACATTTAAAAACTTTCATGATTGCTCATCAACTGGTCCTGAAGTAGCAATATATATAAATAATACGATTATATATGGATTTGTCGATCATCATTTATTTATTCATGATGAAAATAATGATGATATGCTTACAAGAATGGTAAAATTATTGATTTTTGATCATTTCTTTTTACCAAGTGGAAAGGTAATATACAAAGATACAGTTAATTATCGCCAATTACACTCAATAATTGCATTTATCAATAATTATGATAAAAAACATAAGGATGATATCTTAGATAATCAAGATAATGTTACTAAACCTAAGACGTTATCGAAAAAAAGAAAATCAATACCAGGACAAATAAATTTGTTTGATTAAAAAACAGTAGGTAACTACTGTTTTTCTAATTTATCTAAAATATCTTTTAGTAATAATTCATTTCTATTTTCTTTTGGCGTATAAAATTTGATATTCTTTATTTTATCAGGTAAATATTGCTGCTTAACATAGTCATTTTTATAATTATGAGGATACAAATAACCAGTGTATGGACTCTTTAAATATGATGGTATATCACCATAATCAACTTTGTTGGCAATTTCAATCGCTTTATCGATAGCTATGATACCACTATTTGATTTAGGTGATAGAGCGAGTTCTATGACAACTGCCGATAAGGGAATTCTTGCTTCTGGTAAACCAACCATTAAAGCTCCTTCAATCGCTGCCATTACTTTAGGCCCCATACTTGGATTAGCTAGGCCAATGTCTTCATAGGTAATAACTACCAATCTACGACATGCTGATTCAAGATCGCCACCTTCAAGTAATTTGGCTAAGTAAAAGATAGCAGCTTGGGGATCACTACCGCGAATCGATTTTTGCAAAGCACTTAACATATCGTAATACCCATCACCATTTTTATCATGAAAGATATTTGGTTTATTAGCAATGGCGATAAATTTATCTTCAGTTAAATGTTTATCACTATTCGCATAATATGCTACTTCAATCAAGTTATAGACATATCTTAAATCATTTTTACTAATACCTTTGATATATTCTTTGGCCTTTTTATCAATCTTTATATCTGGTAATAAATTACTTTTACATACTTTATCGATCGCTTTATCGATGTCTTCACTAGTAAGTTCTTTTAATTCAAACATTTGGCATCTACTGCGAATGGCAGGATTTATGGCATGATACGGATTGGCAGTTGTCATACCAATTAAAGTGATGATGCCAGATTCAAGAACGGGTAGTAATAAATCTTGTTTATCTTTATTTAGTCTGTGTATTTCATCCATTATTAAAACAAGGCCATTATACATCTTAGCTTCTTCAACAACCGTATCAAAGTCTTTCTTATTATTGATAACGGCATTTAACATACGGTATCTAACGCCAAGTTCGGACACAATTGCCATGGCAATTGAAGTTTTACCAATACCTGGTTTACCATATAAAATCATGGAAAATAATTTCTTGTTTTTAACAAGATTAGTAAGAATTTTATCTTTACCAATTAAATGCGTTTGGCCAATGACATCAGAAAGTTTTTGAGGACGCATTTTAATGGCTAATAATTCTTCCATATGATCACCTTAGTTTCTTTTTACGACGTTTAGTTTGGCAATTTTTATAGATTGTTACACCACCAAATGTGGGTGTTTCAATTTTTTCGTGATGCATACCACCAATAATTTCAAATTTTTCAAACGTATAGTTTTCTTTGTTTTTATAGTTTTGACTAGCAACCCACGATTGCAAGGATATCTCTATGTCTTCATAGGAAATAGGTGTTTTGACCGGTTTACCATTCATTATCTCTTCAAAATAAAATTTAATGTCGACATATTCCTCATTAACTATTGTTTGTTCATACTTAACGTTGATATCATTTTTATTATAAACTGCACGTAAGAAGGCGTTAATGATACCTAGAAATGTTTTTTCATCTAATGATTCAGTTATATATCTTTCCATATTTACCTCCATATATTTATTATATCTTTTTTTTAGAAGAAATTAAAGTATTATTATTAATTTCTTTCATATATAGATTTTTCTTTGATGTTTTGATATAATTATATTGAAAGTAGTGATAGTATGGTTGATATTAGTACTTTAAAATTATCAGACAATAATAAAAAAATCTTAGATAATTTTCAAACATATTTAATTACCGTCAAATTTTTAAATGTCGAATCTACAATCAATTCATATATTTTAGATGTCTA
>JAEEGL011762793.1_pt1 | contig 10381 bp, 6 predicted proteins | sample 9134231 | NCBI WGS metagenome assembly JAEEGL01 (sample SAMN16246548, study PRJNA631951) | gut metagenome | biome: gut microbiome; feature: rumen; material: fiber-attached | host: Bos | place: Iran: Karaj | collected 2018-10
AAAGCTGGGCGTTGACGGCGAGGATATGCTCGTCGGCCGCGGCATATCGTACTGCGCAACGTGTGACGGCGCGTTCTTCCGCGGCAAAAAGGTCGCGGTCGTGGGCGGCGGCAACACCGCGCTTGAAGACGCTTTGTATCTGTCTGATATAGCGGAAACCGTATATCTGATCCACCGCCGCGACGAATTCAGAGGAGACGATACCTCGGCTGAGCTGTTAAAAGCGCGTGAAAACGTCAAATTCGTTTTAAACAGCCGCGTGACGAAGCTGACGGCGGAAAAGCGCCTTAAAAGCATTGAGGTGACGGACAAGGACGGCAATATCACGGAGCTTGAAGTGAACGGTCTTTTCGTCGCCGTAGGCAGGATACCGGAAAACCGCGCGTTTGATAACGTCCTTGAACTTGACTCCGCCGGATACGCCGTATCCGGCGAGGATTGCAGAACGAAAACGCCCGGCGTGTTCGTTGCCGGGGACAACCGTGCAAAAGAGCTGCGGCAGCTCGTTACCGCCGCCGCGGACGGCGCGTCGGCAGCGACGGAAGCTGTGAAATATATAAATTCAACAAAATAAAAAAGAAAGGATAACGCTTATGGAGATCAGGGAAATGATCCTTCAGACAATGAGAGCCGCCGGAAAACCGCTGAGCGCAGCGGAAATAGCAAAGCTGACCGGTCTTGACAAAAAGGTAGTAACTCAGGCGCTTGCTCTTCTGAAAAAGGACGGAGATATCGTTTCCCCGGTCCGCTGCAAGTGGGAGCCTAATGAAAAAGCCTCGCAATAGCGAGGTTTTTTTGTGCAGTTGTAGGGCGGGGGCTTGCTCCCGCCGTTTGCCTTCTCCTTTTGGAGAAAGTGTCGGCTTTGCCGACGGATGAGGCTGCGGCGGGAGCAAGCTCCCGCCCTGCCAAAAATTATTTCACCACCACGTCAAACGGATATTCCCAGCATTCTCTTTCATATTTTCCGTCTATAAGGCGGCCTTTTATTATAAATGAGACGTAAACACGGTAAACGCCGTTGTCTGCGGTCTTGAAAAACCGGTTCAGATCATCAAAAGTTCCCACAGACGGATAACACGGATTTTCGTTTTCGTCATAACATCCTATCCCGTCTATCTCCGTACCGTTTCCGGCGTCGTCATATCTGAAAACCAGATCGCCGCCGTCATATTTTATCACAGCAACGTATGACGGTGCCAAACCGTTACATCCGTCTACCCATGATCCGCTTCTGTCGTCATACATCTCACACCAGCAGAAATATCCGTCCGGATATATAGTTCCGTTGCCGTTGCTTACCGTCAGATACACGGGTCTTTTTGCGTCGCTCGTCTCCTTATACTCAACGTAAACGTTGAACGGATAAACGTAATATCCGGTCACTGTCGTACCGTCGTTCATATTGAAATCATTAAGGTAAAACGAAACGACAGCCCTGTATATTCCGCTCTTTGCGCTTTCAAGATACGCGTTCAGTCTGTTAATCGTAGGCCCTTCTGTCAGGACTGCGCCTGTGTTTATATCGTATAACTCATATTTTATAAGCCGCTGCGGCAGGTATTTATCTGTAAGCGCGTTGTAATTCACGCTGAGTCCCTCGCCGTAATTGACCGTCGGTATATTTTTCGCGTCTGATACGCCGTTTCCTGTTGTTTTTACTGTTTTTCCGTTTTCATATACGTCAACGTGGTCGGGATATGCGTCCGGATATATGCGTCCGTCGCCCGCGACGGACAGATAAACGGGCGCTTTTCCTTTTTGTCCGAACATTATCTCAAACGAATAATGCGCATACGCGTTGCTGTTTTTCATGTCCACGGTTATATAAATACTGTCCGCGCCGTCCTGCAGTGCTTTTGTTATCGCGTTGTTCAGACTGTCAAGCGAGTTGTGCGATACCGTATCGTTATATCCGCCCTGAACTCTTACCGTGCTTTCGATTTCTACTACGCTCGCCTTGTTTATCGCGCTGACCGTCATACCGGTCTTGTAATATATCAGGATATCCTCTCTGCCGACAATCTCAAGCTCATATCCGGTAAACGTTTCCCATTCCGGAATAAGACCGTTTATCTTTTCTCCGTTTGCTCTGACCTCTATAAGATCAATAAACTCTTGTGTAGGATAGGTTTCCGTCTCAGCCGACTGTATTTTCACGTCAAACGGATACTCCCATCCCGTTGATTCGTATTGACCGTCAATAAGCCGTCCTTTTACGCTGCACGTTACCGTAATGCGGTACGTGCCGAGCTCGGCGTGCTTGAAGAAACTGTTTATCTCGTCGCGTGAAACGTTCCAATACTCTTCGCCTTTATTGATCCGAAACGATAAGCTCGTGCCGTTTCCGGCTTCCTTGTATCCGATCTTTATCGCGGCGCCTCCGTCAAATTCTATTACGGGTACGTTCTCCGCCCATACGGCACCCGCGCCGTCGCCTTCAAGCCAGCCGCCTTCTTCGTCCCGGTATTCCGTCGTCCACAGAAAGTACGCGTCCGGATATACAGTCTGATTTCCGCATTTAACGGTCAGATAAACGGGATGCTTTCCGTTTGTCATATCAGGCTCTATCGGCTCCGCGGGTGTCGTAACGATAACATCAAACGGATAATCATACGTTGAATTGATAAAATTTCCGTATTCGTCGTGCGTTTCGCGTTTGATGCGTATGACTATTCTGTATTCGCCTTCGACCGCGTCTTTCAGATAGTCGTTTACTTCCTCAAGCGTCCAGCTTTTTTTGTCGCTGAAAGCGATCCAATAACTTACGTTTGCAATATTTCTTTCGTCATAATCGGCCTTCATGCCGTCGTTAACGTAAGTTATATACGGAACTTTATTTGACATATACGCATTGTCTTCGTCAACGCCTCCGCCGTAAGCGGCGTACGCGTCGGGGATTATCGTTTTTGCGCCGCAGGTCACTTTCACCGTAAGGTCCGGGGTCTCCGGATCATGCAGATCCGGACCCGTCGTTTCCTCCGGTTCGGTCGTTTCTTCCTTTATCAGCACTTCAACGTCAAACGGATAATCAAATCCTTCGACTGTATCGCCATATGTGAAGCTGAACCTGATCACAAAGCGGTATGTGCCGGTATGCGCGTGCTTAAGATAGTCGTTGATATAATCAACGGAGATATGTTCTTCCTCATCACTGCCGTAACGTCTGTAACCGACGTAACATCTGCCGGACGGCTGCACGTAAGCAATATCGATATCACTTCCGTCATAATGCAGGACGGGTACGTTTTTCGCGACTTCCGTGCCCCAGAGCCATGCGTCCGGATAAATGATCTCGTTTGCGTCAAAAACTTTTAAATAAACGGGAGGCTTCCCTTCTTTATACGTGCCGGGCAGTGTTATATCCGTCGTTTCCGCCGTTGTTTCGGTTTCGGTATCTGTCTCCGTTTCTGTTTCGGACACGTTATCCGAATCAGGCTCGGTTTCCATTACCGTCACTTCCGTTGTCCAGACAGCGACGTCAAACGGGCATTCCCACGCGCTTGACTCGAATTTGCCGTCTATCTCGCGTCCGGTTACTGTAAAAGACGCGATGACGCGGTATACGCCCTGCTCGGCTTCGCTGAAAAATCCGCTCAGATCGCCGTCGCCGGAATACACGGGTTTTTCGTTTTGTTTGATGCTGTAATGCACCTCCGACGCGTTTTCATAGCCGATCTCCAACGACACTCCGTCAAACGCTATATCCGGCACAGCCTTCACCGTCTCGGCACCGGCGCCGTCGGCGTCTATCCACGCTCCGTCACCGTCCGAATATTTTTCCGACCACAAAAAGTAGGCGTTCGGGTATATCGTTTCGCCGCCGCTTTTGACCGTCATGTAAACCGGGGCGCGTAGTTTATCCGTACCGCAGTCGTCGTCGGTCACCTGCTCCGTGTCCGTTACGTCGGGATCGGTCAGCTCCCCGGATATACCGACGGTATCTGAGGTCAGCGGGTCGATCCTGGAAGCGCCGAGCTTTTCAAGATATTTGAGGCCTATGAACGTGCCGCCGCAGACGAGCACGGCAACGAGCACGAGCCCCGCCGCGTACACCGCGGGCTTTTCAAAAAATCTCTCTTTTCTCTGCGCTCCGGCGTAGTTGATATTTACGAATCCCGGGTCTTTTATATCTTTTTTTACGCCTTCATACCTTTTTTGAAGGATTTTTTCTATATTATTGTAATCGCCGTTTTTCTTCATTTCAGCCCCTCCGTGCGGGAAAGCTTTTTAAGCGCCCTGTAATATTTTGTTTTAACGGTAGAGAGCGGGATGTCGGCATCAGCCGCTATCTCTTCAAGCGTACAGCCGTATACGAAGCGCATCGTAAGTATAAGATGCGTTTTCTTGTCAAAACCGCAGCGGGATATAATATCAAAAAATTCAACGTTTTCCATATCCGCGTCGTATGAAAACGCCTCGGACAGCTCTTCTATGCTTGACGCCGTGCGGTTCCTTTTATAAATATCCTTTGCTTCGTTATATACGGCTTTGAGAAGCCACGCGTCAAATTTGGAGTCGTCCTTCAATTTGTGCAGATTTGCCCATACCGACGCCACGGCTTCGGAGACGGCGTCCTTGGCGTCCTCCGTGTTGCGCACCACGGAATACGCCGCCGCAAAAAGGTCTTTTCTTTTTGCCTGAACGCGATCGGAAAATTCCTCTTTTTCCATCTCCCCACCTCCTTTGACATATATGACTGAAAAAACGGCAAAAAAGTTTCAGCAAATTTATTTTATATCAAAATTTTTTCACTGTCAATACTTTTTTAATAACAATTCCGCTTGACGCGGCGGCTGCTGTATATTTTACTTTTTTATTTTTCATTATCAAAACACTTGAAATAAGTCGGTTTTTGTGATACAATACGCGTATAATGACGGCTTTAAAAGAGAGAGTATATGAAAAAAAGTGATATAAAAAGAGAGCCGATAGAGCGTATAGAAGCTGACGTGAACGTCGGGTTAAGCAGCAGGCAGGCGGAAGAGCGCGTTGCCAAAGGATACGGCAATACTGCGACCGATCCGAACGAAAAAAGCACGCTCGGGATCGTGGCGGGCAACCTGTTCACGTTTTTCAACGTGGTTTTATTCGTCATAGCCGCGGTCTTCGCTGCGTTTATAATCGTTTTAAAGGCGATAGGTAGGTCAGATATTGCGGACACTTATTTCGGCATATCGAAATTCATGTTTATTATCCCCGCGCTGATGAACGTGGGCATGGGTTCGTTTCAGGAGATCAAAAGCCTTCAGGTCATAAAAAAGCTCCGCATAGTTACCGAAACTAAATGCAGGGTCAATAGAGACGGCAGACAGATAACGGTCGAGGCGAACAAGATCGTGCTTGACGATATAGCCGTGATATCCGCCGGAGATCAGGCGTCCGCCGATCTTACGGTCGCCACGGGCGAGGTCTACGTTGACGAGTCTATGCTTACGGGCGAGGCGGACCACGTAAAAAAGACCGCGGGCGACACGATCCTCTCCGGTTCCGCTGTTATTGTCGGCGAGGCGAGGTGCAGAGTGACGGCGGTCGGTAACGATACGTACGCGTCAAAGCTGACGAGAAAAGTTAAAAGCGGCGCGCGTCACAAGTCCGAGCTTATGAGCACGATAATGAAAATAATTAAAATAATCACCGCCGGGCTCGGAATAGCTCTGACGTCCGTGTTTGCGACGCTTATTATTAAAATAGCGAGCTGCGGCGCAGACGCGTCCGTCTGGGGCATGGCGATGTCGCTTGACGACCCGGCGACGTGGGCACTCATAACGCTGACGGGCGGCACGTTCGGCATAGGTATGATACCTACCGGGCTCGTTCTCACGGCGTCCGTCGCGTTGATGGTATCGATCGCACAGCTTACGAAAAAGCAGACGCTCGTGCAGGAGCTTTACTCGCTTGAAAACCTGTCCCGCGTTGACATAATCTGCCTTGACAAGACCGGCACGCTGACCGACGGCACGATGACCGTCTCCGACGTAAAGGCGTTTATCCCGGCGGACGAGGTGTGCCGCCACGCAAAGGCGATAGTCGCCTCAGCGGGTGACAGAAACGCCACGATGGAGGCGGTCTACAAGAGATTCGGAATTGACGAAAACGCGGATTTTAAAGAGATAATCCCGTTTTCAAGCGCAAACAAGTATTCCGGGCTCGTATATAAAGACGGCAGACGCCTTCTTATGGGCGCGCCGGAATATCTGCTCGATCCGGGCGACGAAAGGCTTGAAATTTCGGCCGCATACGCAAAAAAAGGCATGCGCGTAGTCGCCATGACGCTTGATAACGACCTTATTGCGTTTTTGGCGATAGAAGACCACGTGCGAGACACCGCGCCGGACACGCTTAAGTTTTTCTCCGATAACGGCGTTACGGTAAAAGTAATTTCCGGCGACAATCCGCTGACGGTAAGCAAAATAGCCGAGCAGTGCGGGATAAAAAACGCGGATAAATATATATCGCTGTCCGGCATACCGCTTGAAAAGATACCGGAGATAGCGGAAGAATACACGGTATTCGCCAGAGTTTCCCCGGAGCAGAAGGAGGCGCTCGTCGCGGCTCTTCAGTCAAAGGGGCATAAGGTCGCGATGACCGGCGACGGCGTAAACGATATACTTGCGCTCCGCCGCTCCGATTCGTCAATAACGTTTGCAAAAGCGACGGAGGCGGCAAAATCCTGCTCCGACGTCGTGCTTCTCGACAACGATTTTTCACATCTGAAAGAGGTTGTGGGAGAAGGCAGACGCGTTATAAGCAACATACAGAAGACGGCTGTTCTGTACCTTATGAAAACGATAGCGGTCTTCATATTCGCGTTTGCGCTCATACCGTTTGCAAAAGGGCAGATGTGGCTGTCAGTTGAAAACCTTTATATGCTTGAAGCGGCGGTCATAGGCACCGGCGGTTTCCTGCTCTCGCTTGAGCCGCAGCGCACGCCCATAAAAGGCTCTTTTATAAAAAACATACTCTCGCAGTCCGCAGCCGCGGGCATACTTGCGGCTCTGTCCATACTTTTGCCGATCCTGCTCAATACAATTCCGCAGCACTTCGGCGCCTTGCCTTTCGTTTCGGATATAAACGTCCGCCCGATGATGACGGTGTTTTTGACCGCCGCAGGCTTTGTTGTGATATTCTCCATGTGCATACCGTTTAACAAATACCGGGCTTTCGTGCTCGTCGCGCTGACCGGCGTCGCGGTGATACTCGGAATGATGCTGCCCGCCTCTTATATAGGCGGCAAGACGATAGGCGAGGGGATGCTTTCATTTGACGCGTCCGCCGGGCAGACGATATTCGACTCACAGCTTTTGCGCGAGATGTTCCGACCCGGCAATTCCGAGGTCATAAAAAATCTCTTCTCCGACAGAAACAATTTCCTTGTTATAAGGCTGTTCTTCTATATCGCAGTACCGGTATTCGTGCTTGTGAGATTCGCAGTTGAAAACTACGCGAGAAAGCAGTTTAAAGACGTAAAGAAAAACAGATCTTTCAGAATAGGCAGAAGACTGATGCTCGCCTCCGGCTTTGTTCTGATACTCCACGCCGTACTCTCCGCGATAGAGACGTTTGCGAACACGGGTTATATGGTGAATATAAGCGATAAATTCGATAAGCTGCAGGGCATAGCGTCGTTTATCAGCGTAGTTTACGTCATACTGCATCTTACCATAGGATATATCGGCTACAAGCTGTGGAAAGACCCGACGAAAAAGATGATAAAGATCGCGTTTGCCGCCGCCGTTGTCCTCGCGGTTATAACAGTTGCCGCAACGGTGCTGTCAAATTCTTTGATAACCGTGTCTTCCGATCCGCTTATAGTTTTTGACAGCGTAGTCATGCTCGTCATAACCGCCGCGTACATCGCCGGCGCTGTGACCGTACGGGCAAAATACGACCTCGGGCTGCAAAAGCCGCGGGACAAATAAAAAAAGCAAAACAAAAAACCGCCGTGAAGACGGTTTTGATTTTTTGTTTGTTCAGTCCGTAAACATACCGTCGGGAACTTTCGCGTCCCAGCGCGGATCCGCGGGTACGCCGAGAGCGCGGCAAATGATAGCCGGGATATCTTTTATCTCAAGCTTTATTTTGCCTTTTTTCACGGTCTTCCCTTTCGCGGCAAAGAAAACGTACTTTTCCTCGTCCGTTCTGCCGCCGTGACCCGTGCCTATGCCGCCGTGATCCGCCGTAGCTATTATAAGCGTACTGTCGGCTATGCCGGCTTTTTCCACGGCTGCGCACACTTTTGCGGCGTATCCGTCAACAACGTGCAGCTCTTTCAGATAAAGCGGCGTATTGTAGCCGTATTTATGCCCCGCGCCGTCTATCGAATCGAACTGAATGAACAGAAACGTCGGCTTTTCGTTAATTATGAAATCGCAGATCCGCTCCGTCAGAGGTCCGTCCTGATCCGTATCTTTTACAACGCCTATATCGGGGTCGGCTATACTTGTATTTATCGGGTTCCAGTGGCTGAAGGAGCCTATGACCGCGTCCGGCATCGCGTCTCTTATAAGCTTATACACGGTGGGATGTTCGTCTCCGTGCTTATACGGCGTGTCGTCGATCGTGCCGTTAGTCATGCCGTGTTTTTCGGGATATACGCCTATGAGCATACTGCCCCAGCATTCCGCGGAGTCCGTGGGGATCGACGTCAGGCAATAGTCGTCCCCGGCGCCTTCTTCCATAAGTCTGTGAATGGTCGGCGTATCCGCGCCGCGGTAGAAATTGCCCGCGCCGTCTATCCCTATCAGTATAACGTGCTCGTACTGAAATGACATTTTACACACCGATTTTATTTTTTCTTGCTTTTTACGATTATGAACACTATAACGCCGACAAGTACGACAGCGCCGCAGATTATGCCTATTATAAGACCGACGTTCGGGCCGTTACCCTGTGAGCCGCCGTCCGTCGTTTCCGCCGGCTTGTTCGTCTCGGCTTCGGCTCCCGTCGTCGCTTCCGCGGTATCGGCTTCCGTGCCTTTATCCGGTTCGGTCTCTGTCTCGGTCTCCGTCGCGGCCTCCGTTTCGGTCTCTGTCTCGGTCTCTGTCTCTGTCTCGGTCTCGGTTTCCGTTGCGGGTTCCGTTACCTCAGCCGGATCCTTGGGCGTTGCGGGATCGGGTGTGTTTTCATAGCTTACGGGTTTGAAGAAGAGCGAATCCTCGTTCTCTATCGGTCCGTCCATAACTCTGATCTCTGCAATAGAGCCCGCAAAAAGTCTTCTTATCATACCCGCCGGGTCGTTTTCGTTTTTGCAGTCGTTTTCGTGGCCGCCGCCGAATTTACGTCCGACGCCAACTTCCCAGGAGAAGCTCGGATCGCCCACTTCGATAAACGGGATGTCCTGGAACGTGCGGAGCGGTTCGCCGTCTATGTAATACGTGATGGAGAATCCGTCCGTCGTGACGAGCAGGTGATGCCAGCCGTCCGCGCCGATCTTGACTTCATCCATTTCAACGTTTACCTTGGAGGCGTTGTCGCAGTGTACGAACTGAAGCCAGGTCTGGTTGTCTCCCATCATGCCGCTGGCCGCGTCGTCATTCCATTCGGAGAGCGCTATGGAGAAAGGCGGTTCATTCTGATCCTCTATAACTCCCTGACGCGAGAATATGCCGGTATAACGGTTGTAATCGTTATCGAGCTCTGCGGAGAGCTTGAATATGATGTCAACGGAGATACCCTCTTCAAATTCGTTCGTATTCATCGGAGCGCCGAGTATCGTCTGCAGATATTTGCCGGACGTATAACCGCCGGAATAGCTCGTCTCGCCCGCGTCGTACGGGTCAACGGTCTCGGCAAGTATTTTCGTGTTGTTTAACTTAAGCGCGGAATCCGTCTTCGTCGTTCCCGCTTCGGCGCCGGTATCCCAGGTGAAGATATCGAGCTGCGAGCCGTTGCCGACTACCTTTGTCACAAGGTCGTTGCCGTTGCCTGACAGGTCTATGAACTGAAGATCGTCTTTTTCAATGTCGCCTACGTAATAGCCGTCAACGTTCTGGAATTTCCAGTGCGCTACGACGTGCACGTCGCCGTCGGCGTGAGCCGGGAACGCCGCGAGGCAGCCTATCAGCATTGAGCATAAAAGAATTGATAAAACGAGTTTTTTCATTTTGTTTATTCCTTTCTTTCATATTTACGGATTTATTATATCATATCTCAACCGTTAAATCAAACCGAAACCCATAAAAAAGTGGACAAAATTTTACTATTTACATATTTTTAATAGATTACCGGTACAAAACGGTACGTTTTACGGTTGACATCGCAGGCCAAAAATGATATAATCGTTACAGTGAGGTATTACTATGTTTTATGAGTTTCGTAATATAGGCGATTCGGAATACGTAAGAGTCGATACGGAAAACAATATGAACTATCCGAAGCATAT
>JAEEGL012098676.1_pt1 | contig 10381 bp, 8 predicted proteins | sample 9134231 | NCBI WGS metagenome assembly JAEEGL01 (sample SAMN16246548, study PRJNA631951) | gut metagenome | biome: gut microbiome; feature: rumen; material: fiber-attached | host: Bos | place: Iran: Karaj | collected 2018-10
CCAGAAGAACAACAACCTGACCGCGGACGGAAAAGCCGGCAGTGCCACACTGAGCAAGCTGTACTCCGGGTCAGCCAACAAGAGCAAATCGTCCGCGAAGATTGACTCTTCCGAAAAGAACAAGTCCGGCCGGGATACTTCGGGAATCGCGTCCACCGGCTATGAAACCCTCCAGCATGGTTCCAAGGGAACGGCGGTCAAGAACCTCCAGCAGCGGCTGAAACAGCTCGGATATTACTCCGGCAGTGCAGACGGTTCCTTCGGCGATGCGACCGAAGCGGCCGTGATGGCATTCCAGCTGCGGAATGACCTGACCGTGGACGGCAAGGCGGGCCCTGCCACCCAGCGCAAGCTGTACGGCACCGGAAGCAACTCCCCGATTTCCTACTCCTCGCTGCGTCCGGGTGATTCCGGAACCGCGGTCCGAAACCTGCAGTATACGCTGTATGAGCTGGGCTATTACGATGGAAACATGGACGGGGATTACGGCCAGACCACATCGGATGCGGTCCGTGCGTTCCAGATCCAGAACAACCTGAGCGTAGACGGAATTGCCGGCAGTGATACACTGTCGAAGCTGTATTCATCCGACGCCCGCGCGGCCAAGTCGGCCAGCACGGAATATGAAACCGTCCGTCCGGGTGCCACGGGTGATATTGTTTACCAGATCCAGGACTGCCTCAAGCAGATGGGATACCTGGATGAGATTACCAGCGTCTATGATGATAAAACAACCCAGGCGGTCGTCAATTTCCAGAAGGCGAACGGACTGGACGCGGACGGTATCTGCGGATCGAAGACCCTGGTGGTGCTTTTCGGATACTAATTCAGTAAAGGAAAAGGATGAATGAAAGGTTTTCGGCGGGGGCGGGCGGCACTGCTGACCGTGTGTCTGTGCTTCCTGCTTTCCGCCTGCCAGGGGAACCCCCGCGAAAAGGGAGTGGAAGCCTGCGTCAGCCGGAGCCTGCTGATCGGGTATGACCGGTTTGTGACGATGGCGGACACATCCCCCTGCTCCGCAGGCAATACCGCCATCATGGCGGACATTGTGAAGGACTTTGTTCCGGATATGATCTCGGTAGCCCGGCGGGCGGATGAACCGGCAACGGTGAGCGGCCTGGAAGAGCTGATCCGGGACACATTCCGGGAGGCCGGGCCGGCTGACACGAGCTGGCTGTATATCAGTACGCACGGAATCCAGTGGGATGAGGACGGAGAACCCCGGACAGCGCTGCTGCTCTCCGACGGAGAATCCGAGGAGGCACTGCTGCCGGAAACGCTGCGGGGAATCCTGGACGGGGTTCCGGGACGAAAGGTGGTCATCCTGGATGCCTGCCATTCGGGCGCGGCGGTCTCCGCTTTCCGCGGTCCTGCGTACCAGCTGCTGGTCAGCTGTGCACCGGAAGAGGACAGTTTCTTCTGGATTTCCCCCGCAACGGACCTGTATGCGGAAACCGGGAACGGATACTTTACCGCCGCCCTGGATACCGCGCTTCGCGCCAGCAGCCCGGAACAGCTGGATCCGGACAGCAGCGGGACGGTCAGTGCCCGGGAGTGTGCCGCCCGGATCCGGGCTATATGCGGTGTATCCACGGCCGCCGGGTATCCGGAAGACCGGGAGAAGCCGCTTTTCCACGTGAACGGGGAAACACAGCACCCGGTCCGGGGACTGGAATTCGACCCGGTTATCCGGAAGGGCGATGATGTATACCTGTCCTTTCATTTTACGGTGACAGACCCGGTGCGGATGGAATACCGCATGGTCACCCGAAAGGACGGAGCATGGGATTTTGACGGCGGAACCACCAAGGCGGATGACGGGCGGATCGGTACCCGGCGGGGCTGGCTTTCCCCCGGGGACAAGAAAAGAAGCCTCCGCATTTCAGCCGAAGATGCCGGAGGAGACGGGGAATCACTGCTGATTGTGATTTCCCGCGACGCGGCGGGAAGGCCGTCGCCGGAAGGCAGCTGTGTGATCACGGCGGCATCCGTGACAGAAAAAGGAGACGAAGGACAATGACTGAATGTACGCATGACTGTTCCACCTGCCAGGTGGACTGTGCGTCCCGGAAACCGGAAAGCCTCCGGGAGCCCTCGAACGCACTGAGCCACGTGAAAAAGGTGATCGCTGTGATGAGCGGCAAGGGCGGTGTCGGAAAGAGCCTGGTAACCGGACTGATGGCAACGCTGTCCGCACGGAACGGGAAGAAGACCGCAATCCTGGACGCGGATATCACCGGGCCGTCCATCCCGAAAATGTTCGGGGTGCGGGACAAGGCGATGGGCTGCGAGGATGGGATTATCCCGGCCGAAAGCCGCACCGGCGTGAAGATGATGAGCGTAAACCTGCTGCTGGAGAACGATACGGATCCGGTGGTATGGCGCGGAAGTCTGATTTCCGGAACGGTCAAGCAGTTCTGGACGGATGTGATCTGGGGCGACGTTGATTTTATGTTTGTGGATATGCCTCCGGGAACCGGCGACGTGCCGCTGACGGTTTTCCAGAGCCTGCCGGTGGACGGGATCATCATTGTGACGAGTCCGCAGGAGCTGGTCGGAATGATCGTCGAAAAGGCCGTGAACATGGCGAAGATGATGAATATTCCGGTGCTTGGAATCGTGGAAAATATGAGCTGGATTTCGTGCCCGGACTGCGGAAAGAAGATCTTCCCGTTCGGTGAAAGCCGCACCGCGGACGTTGCGCTTTCCTACGGGCTGCCTGTTCTGGCACAGATTCCGCTTGACCCCACACTCGCACGGGCATGTGATACCGGTGTGATTGAGCTGTTCAATGAAGACTGGATGAACCCTGTGATGGACCGGATCGAATCCCTGGAAGAATGACGCAAGAGGAGCCCGAAAATGGCAAGGGACAACCAGAAAATCAATGACCAGATTTTCAGAACCCGGAGCCGGAACGCCGCGGAAGAGCGCGCTGCATCGGAGGAGAATCACCGGCGGCGCCAGATCCGCAGCTGGATTATCCTTGTGACGATTGTGGTGGCAGTCCTGCTGGGAATTCATTTCCTGCGGGGATACGGCCGGGGAAAGGAAATCACCATCAACCGGCTTCCGTGCTATTCCAACCAGAATGTGACACCATTCCGGGATGGTGTGATCTACTATGACGGAATGTATATCCATCATCTGTCCTCCTCGGGAACCATCCGGTGGAGTTTTCCGGCAGGCGGTGAGATTTCCTTCAGCGTCGGTCCGTCGCACCTGGCCATCTGGGCCGGTGCCCAGCTTTTCCTGGTGGACCAGAACGGAAATGCCACATACAATGAAACGCTGGAAAGTGATGTGCAGTTTGCCCGTGTGGGCGAACGGTATATCGCGGTTGTGATCGGGGAAGAAACGTCACCGATCCTGAGCATCAAGGACCTGAAAGGCGCACCGGTGGACCTGGAGGAGAACTTCAAGGGACTGATGCTGCTGGATACCGGGTTCTACGGCGACCAGGGACAGTACCTGTGGACCCTGTCGCTGGACGTATACAGTACCGCGGCAAACACCATCATGAATACATTCCAGGTCGGCAAGATGAATTACCAGCGGGTTTCGCTGGGCCAGGACCTGACCTACAAGGTGGTGTATGAGAACGGCAAACTCCGCGTATTTACCACACAGCAGGTATATACATATGACTATAAGGGCATGCAGGATACAAACGCCACCATGCTCGTATACGGCTGGAAGGTGATTGACACAGAGGTTCCGGAGCGAGGACGGGCCCGGATCCTGATGGCTCCGACCGGACAGACGAGCAGTTCGCAGATCATCTCCGAACTGCGCACACTGGAAGGGGACGCCGATAAACGGTATACCCTGCCGGCCAGCTGTGTCGGCGCGGCAATTTACCATGGGAATATCTACGCCGCGTCCGGAGATACCATCTACCGGGCGGACATGAGCAGCCAGCGCTTTTTCGGATACCAGATTCCCATCCAGGGCGGCGCGGAAATCACAGCGTTTTATGGTATTACTTCGGATGGAAAAATGCTGCTGGCTTCCGGGGAAACGATGTACTCGCTGTCGCTGCCGCAGTAAACTGAAGAAGCGGCGGACCGCGGATGCGATAGTTTTTTACAGATGACGGGAGTGGAACGGACATGAAGATTTATGTGGATGCCATGGGCGGCGACCTGGCCCCGGAAGCACCGGTCAGGGGATCACTGGCGGCGCTGAGGAAGTATCCCGGGCTGGAGATTATTCTTGCGGGAAAACCGGATGAGATCGCTCCGTTTCTGGGAGACTATGATGACGTGAAGGACCGGCTGACGATTGAGGATGCCCCGGAAGTCATCACGAACCATGAGAGCCCGGTGATGGGTGTGCGCAAAAAGGTGAACAGCGCGACGGTTCAGGGCATGCTGAAAGTCCGCAGCGGTGAAGCGGACGGATTTGTTTCCGCAGGCTCCACCGGAGCAACCCTGGCGGGCGGCATGTTCCGCCTCGGACGCATTCCGGGCATCGAACGACCGGCCCTGGCCCCGCTGGTTCCGAACGGAAAGGGACATTTCCTGCTGATCGACTGCGGCGCAAATGTGGACTGCAAGCCGGAATACCTGGTCCAGTTCGGTATTATGGGTGACGCCTATATGAAGGGTGTGCTGGGGATGAAGAACCCCCGCATCGGACTCGTGAATATCGGTGCGGAAGCGGAAAAAGGAAATGCCCTGGTCAAGGAGACTTATCCGCTGATGGAAAAGGCGCCGTACAATTTTGTCGGTAATGTGGAAGCCCGGGATATACCGCTGGACCAGGCGGATGTTGTCGTGACGGACGGCTTTGGCGGGAACCTGATCCTGAAGTATACTGAAGGCCTGGCCAAAGCCCTGATGGGAATGATCAAGCAGGAGCTGATGGCAGATACCCGCGGCAAGATTGCCGGACTGATCGCGAAACCGGCATTCAGGCGGGTGAAGAAGGCGATGGACTCGGATGAAATCGGCGGTGCGCCGCTGCTGGGCGTCCAGGGAGCAGTCGTCAAGGCTCACGGTTCCAGCAATGCGTATGCGTTCTGCAGCGCAATCGGGCAATGCATCAGGATGATCGACGGGCAGGTGGTCCGTATCATCGAGGAGGGCGTAGCCAAACAGGCACAGGGGTAATCCCGGCGGTCCCGCCGGTTACCGATATTATGAACGGATTTTGAGGAGGAGCAGCCATGGATTTTGAAAAGGTAAAGAATATGATCGCTGAACAGCTGAAGGTGGATCCCGCAGAAATCAAGCCCGAATCCCGCCTGATGGAAGACCTGAAGGCCGACAGCGCAAACATCATGGTGATGATCATGGACCTGGAAGACACCTTCGGCATTACGGTGGAAGATGACCAGATCATGAAGCTGAAGACTGTCGGCGACGTGGTGGAGTATATCGCGAAAGTCAAGGGATAATGGAAAAAGTCATGAAAGCCCTCGGGTACACATTCCGCGACGAAGCGCTGCTTCGCCGCGCTTTGACGCACCCGTCCATGGGAAAACAGGATAACCAGCGCCTGGAATTCCTCGGCGACGCAGTGCTGCAGTATCTGATGAGCGACCGGCTGTACCGGCGGCATCCGGAAGACCGCGAAGGTTCACTGACCCACCTGCGGGCGCTGCTGGTCTGCGAGGCATCACTGAGCCAGATCGCGGAAAAGCTGGGTATCGGGGAAGCCCTGATCATGGACCGGGGCGAGGAGCTGACGGGGGGCCGGACAAAACCGAGCGTCCTGTGCGATGCGATGGAGGCTGTACTGGCAGCCGTATATCTCGACGGCGGTATGGACGCCGCCCGCGGGGTCATGGAACGGTGCTGGCCGGGTGAGGAGGAAGTGGTCCGCCCCATGCAGGACAGCAAGGGCCTGCTGCAGGAAGAACTGCAGAAAAACGGAGGTGAGACACCCACCTACCGTATTACCGGCACCAGCGGTCCGCCGCACGCGCCGGTGTTTGAAGCGGCGGTATACCGCGGAGGACAGGTAATCGGCACCGGTAGCGGAAAAACCAAGAAACAGGCGGAGCAGGCTGCTGCGGTCCGGGCACTGGAGAACCTGAAGGCCGGAAAAAACTAAAATATTTCTGTCAGATGACAGAATATTACAAAATGGTTAATAAATCCCGTTGACATTCCGCAATACAGAAGGTAAAATTATTGCGTATTATTATGTCAACGGGTTTTCTATGCCCATTTTGCAACGCGGGGGGAAGACAGAATGTCTCAGCTGAAAAAATGGATGAGCGTGGTGCTTGCGGTGACTGCGGCGCTGGTGATCTGCATCCTGGCAGTGGAGATTCCGGTCAGCACGGCGGCAGCGGAAGAGATGGAAGTCGTCGAAAGCTATCCGTATACCACGGTAACCCGGGATACTGTGAACCTGCGGGCCAGCCGGTCCACACGTTCCGCTCTTCTGAAAAAGCTTCCCGCCGGCGCGGAAATTTCTGTCCGGGGTACGAAGGGTGACTGGGCGGAAGTCGATTACGGCAAGTATACCGGTTATGTAAAGAGTGAGTTCATCGTCCTGAAAAAGGTGTCAAAGACCAAGGCCAAGGTGACGGCGACTCCGTCACCGATCCCCACCCTGACTCCGGAGGAGAATGCCGGCGGATATGTGATCCTGCGTCTCGGAAGCTCCGGAACGGAGGTGCGGGCCCTGCAGGACGCGCTGATCGAGCTGGGCTTCCTGCGGGGAACGGCAGACGGAATATTCGGAACTGCGACTGAAAGCGCCGTGATCGCGTTCCAGCGGATCAACAACTATCCGGATACCGGCCTGATGGATGCCAATATCCAGGCATTCCTGTATTCCGGCAGTCCGAAGAACGCGTCGGGCACCGCGACAAAGATCAAGACGCTGAGTCCCGCGGCCGGCGTAACCATGAAGCAGGGCAATATGGGACAGGCGGTGGAACTGCTCCAGTCCCGCCTGCAGGAACTTGGATTCTACAAGGGAACCATCATCAGCACATTTGACGCGGCGACGAAAACCGCAGTACAGGCCTTCCAGAAGAAGAACGGGATCAAGGTGACCGGCATTGCCGATGACGCCACCCAGAAAGCCGTTTATGCGGCTGAAGCGCTGAGCGCAGACAGCACGCCTACCCCGGCACCCACACCCACTCCGAAACCGACTCCCACCGCGACGCCGGAACCCGTTTACACAGTTCCCAAGGGAACGGTCCGATCCGGAACATCCAATAAGGATGCGAAAACGGTGCAGATGCGCCTGAAGGATTTGGGCTACTATACCGGGAAGACGGATGGAATATTCGGAAAGAACAGCGTGGCAGCCCTGAAGAAGTTCCAGTCGCTGAACGGTCTGAAGGCGGACGGTGTTGCGGGAAAGAACACCTATGACGTCCTGTTCAGCAGCAAAGCACTGACACTGGCGGAAGCGGAAGCAACTCCGGTTCCGACGGCTACCCCGATGCCGACCGCGACCCCAGTGTACGAAGTGGTTACACCGGCACCGGCGACCGAAGCACCGATTGTCTGGAAGACCCTCCGCAAGGGCAGCGCCGGACAGGATGTGGCCCAGCTGCAGGAAGCGCTGATCCAGCTGGGTTATCTGACCGGAAAGGCAGACGGCAACTACGGCAAGCAGACGGTTGCCGCGGTGAAGGCTTTCCAGCGGGCCAACGGACTGACTGCAGACGGAGCAGCCGGTGAACTGACCCAGAAGAAACTGTACGGTGCGGGAGCAAAGGCAACAACCACTCCGGCACCGACTGCCACCCCGAAATCCGGAACGACTGTCAGTACCACCCTGCGGAAGGGCGATTCCGGAGATGAGGTCAAAGAACTCCAGCGGAAGCTGATTGCCCTGGGATACCTGAGCGGAAATGCGGACGGTGTTTACGGAAGCATGACCCGGGACGCGGTTGCTGCCTTCCAGAAGAAGAACAAGCTGACTGCGGACGGAATCGCGGGCAGCCTGACGCAGGCGAAGCTGTCCGGAACAGCAGCCGCTCCGACAACGACTCCCGTGACTGCCACAGCAACCCCCAAGCCGGCCGGACAGACGGGAACGATAACCGGAAAACCGGATCCATCCAAGGTGATCTATGCCAACTGGTATACGACGGTCAAGGCAGTCTGCCGCAGTTACCCGTATGCCACCGTTTATGACTACCAGACCGGTATTTCCTGGCAGGTCCATATCTTCTCGATCGGTGCCCACGCGGACAATGAACCGCTGACGGCGAACGATACAGCCAAGATGCTGCGGGCATTCGGAAAGAATACCTGGAATCCCCGGCCGGTATGGGTGATCTTTGCGGACGGTTCCGTGTATATGGCATCTACCCATTCCATGCCGCATGAGGTCCAGCATATCCGGGACAACAACTTTGACGGCCACTGCTGCATCCACTTCCCCCGGACGCAGGAGCAGGTGACCAACATCGGACCGTACGCGACCAGCCACCAGGAAACGATTGATAAGGGCTGGGCAGCAACGCAGGCGATGAAGTAAGCAGGGGAACGGAGAACGGACTGTGAAGAATATTGCCAATATCCGCAGGACAATCGCGGCCTTGTCGGCCGGGGCTGTCCTGTTTTGCGGTCTGCCGGCCGCAGCGGAGGAGCCGGACATTGATATCGCGGAACTACTGGACGTGAACTTTGTGGACGAAGTGGTCCTCGAGGATGAGGAAACCATTTTTGGCTGGGCGGAGGATATTGAATTCCACCGGGCCAATGAGAACAGCCCAGTCAAATGCGACCACCCGCTGTGCTTCTGGAATATGAAGATGGGCTGGATGGACGAAGATGAGATCTGGGAAGTGCTGACCCAGCCGGTGACGGTGCTTGACGGGAACCAGCGGCAGCAGCACAAGGTCCAGGCCCGGCCGGAAGAAGACTGCAAGGACTATGTGGGCTGTGTGACCTATGACAGCCAGGGCGTACATGTGCTGGAACGCGGGGAGGAATGGTCGCTGATCGAAGCGTATTCCTCCAGCGTGGAAGGATCCCCGGTCAAGGTTTACGCGACGCTGTTCCAGGGATATGTCAAAACGGAGCTGCTGAAGGAAGTGCCGGTGGATCAGACATACGGCATTGTGATCGACAAGCAGCAGCAACGCATGTATGTTTTCCAGGAAGGGAAACTGTTAAGCACCCTGCTTGTTTCCACCGGGTTTTACAATCCCAAGAAGAAAAACCCATGGAACGAGACACCCGCGGGCGAATTCCTGATGGTCAGCTGGACCGGAAGGCTGACGCTGAAGGATGAAGAGGGCGAAGCAAATATGCTTTGTGAAAACGCCATCCGGATCAATGACGGCATCCTGATCCACGAGGTTCCGAAGGTTCCGCGGACTGACAGCAGCGGCAATACAACCTGGAGCTATACCCGCTGCGAGCGATACCTGGGCGAGAAGGCCAGCCACGGATGCATCCGGGTGCAGCAGAAAAAGACGCCGGAGGGCATCAACGATGAATGGCTGTGGAAGCATCTGAGCAACGGCAGCCGGAAAGGCCAGGACTATACGAAGGTGATTATCTGGGATGATGCCGGGCGGACGCTCGGCTATCCGGACGATGACCTGATCCTGTACTATAATGCCAAGCGGGACAAAAGCTACTATCACTCCAGCCCGAACTGCGAGCGTATCCGCGGATCGTCGAAAACCGTTGAATTTACCTACGGGGAGCTGGAGGATTCCACTCACCGGAAACTGTCGCCATGTCCCAACTGTGCACCGCAGCTTCGTCATTCCGCGATTGATACGGTGAATGAGAAAAACAACCGGTAAAGGAAAAAACCAGCCGGCGGCAAAGCCGCCGGCTGGTTTTTGTGTGATCCGGCTTACAGCAGCGGAATATTGGCATTATGGCAGGCTTCCTGGACATCTTCGGGCCAGAGGCTGGCCTGCACTTCACCCACATGGGCCTTGCGGAGGAAGTAGACGCACATGCGGCTCTGACCGATACCGCCGCCGATGGTCTGGGGCAGTTCGCCGTTCAGCAGTGCCTTCTGGAAGGGCAGCTCCGCGCGTTCCTCGCAGCCGCGGATCTTCAGCTGGCGGCGTAAGGCGTCCGGATCCACACGGATGCCCATGGATGAGACCTCCAGGGAGATGTCCAGCAGCGGATCGTAGAGCAGGATATCGCCGTTCAGGTTCCAGTCGTCATAGTCCGGGGCGCGGCCGTCGTGCGGTTTCCCGCTGCGCAGCGCACCGCCCACCTGCATCAGGAACACGGCGCCGTATTCTTTGGCGGCTTTGTATTCCCGTTCCTTCGAGGTAAGGTCCGGGTACCGGTCTTCCAGCTCCTGGGTGGTGATGAAGGTAATCCGGTCCGGAAGCTCCGGCTTGATGTGCGGATAGTGGGCGCAGACAAAGCCTTCGGTTTTCCGCAGGGTCAGGTAGATCCGGTTGACGATATCCCGCAGG
>JAEEGL012746815.1_pt1 | contig 10381 bp, 18 predicted proteins | sample 9134231 | NCBI WGS metagenome assembly JAEEGL01 (sample SAMN16246548, study PRJNA631951) | gut metagenome | biome: gut microbiome; feature: rumen; material: fiber-attached | host: Bos | place: Iran: Karaj | collected 2018-10
CATAATATCGCGAGTCTGTGCTTGTAGATTTTGAGTATCAAAACCATTCTGTACCTGATCACGAGTAGCATACTGTTCGTAGCCACGATTGCCGCCCCAATTGAAGCCGCCGCCCATCATAGCTAGGATTGCGAATAACCAAATCATTCCACCCCAGCCATTACCGAATCCATCACCATCACGATTCATTAGAGCAACATCAGAAGCAGATAATCCATTTTCACCCATAGGGATCACCTCATAATAAAATTATTTTGGATATCACGGAAAATGCTCTCCAAAAAAATTGTACGCATAGATGTGAACATTTTTTGTTTTTTGTTTACATAAGCATAAAAAATAAGTGCGACTAAAGTCGCACTTATTTAATGACCTATTGCAATTATTTTCGCGTCTAGAGCAGCACCTAAAGCATTATTTATATATATCCTACATTTTGCAGTATCTATAATTTGAGCTTGTAGAGTTAATGGAGTGCTAAAACCTGAATTCTACTAAGGATGAATTTGTCCTCCCTAGATTCCGACGAATATACATTCATTTTTAAATGCTTGCGGAAATGTTACTTCTGTTATTGTGTTTGCTGTAATTTGAGACATATTAACTATTTGGATTACTAGGTCTCCAAATTTATATACATTATTTGTTGTTGAAGTACTCATTAAAGAATTGACATTATTTTCCAGATCAGTAATCTTATCCAAACGCTAATCAATTTCTTGCCCAGTATATTTACTTAAATATTCTGCCATTTTATCCTCCTTGGAGTTGATTTATTAATACATTTAAATCAATTCCTCTTTCTCGCGCCATTTGCTCTGCGATTGATTTTAAATTGGGCTGCTTGGCTAATGCAGCCAACTATGGATTTTTTCCAAACAAACTATTCATCATAGCCTATGGGTTTCCACTTGATTGGATTGTATTCATTAAATACTTAACCTATTCAATTGAATTATTCAACGGTTGTTGAGTTGGCTACTGGAACATTTCGTTTCGCATTTGACTTATTCTACTTGCCATTTATCCATTCCTCCACTGCCGCAAGTCTTGCCGCTAAATCATTAGTATCTATAGGTGGCTTCTTTTCATGGGGTGACACATCAAATGGCATTACATTTTTATTTCCATTAGCATCTGTTCTAATCCACCAAATTAAATCATCGTCAGCATCTGGTAGATATATCTCACTATTTGGCCCCATTGGAAATTGCCACGCTGCGTTTTCTCCATGAATAGGATCAGCACGATATACTGGTAGTCTTTGCTACTGTGACCAAGTATTATTAAAGTTATAATTCTAATTATAATATGGATTAAATGAAGCTCCACCCATAGTTAAATTATTATTCATCGGTTGGTTCCAACTGCTCATTTACTGGTTCCTCCCCATACTTTCTGCCGCATTTAGGACAGTATTCACATTGTTTTAAGTTATTTGCCGCATCAAAAAACCAAAGATATTCTTTTTCTTTTTTCTTACGGGCATCCCAACAATAAAAACATCCAAACTCGTCCATTAGTTACCTCACTTTAGTATATTTTCAATGGTTTTTAGTACTGCCTATAAACCATCATAAACTTTCCGTAAATCTTCTTTTGTAATAGCATTGCTTGGCTAAACTTCCGTAGATAAAAATTTAGTCATTACATATCCAGTTTCGCCCTAATAACTAATTTTTGTCCATTCTCCCATACTTTCACCTTCTACGGCAGTGCCATTTGGCACTCTATAAAGAACAGAACACTTAGTCATAGGCTACTCTCTCATGTTTAAACTCCCCTAATTTGGAGTGTTTACATAAAATGTCATTCTACCACCTTATCAAAATTAAGTTGCTTTACTTGTTCTTCAATTGCCGCGCGAATTACATCCTCTTCAAATGTAAGTCCCTTACTTTCAAGTAATCTCTTCGCAAGCCCAAGAGCATATGCTAGCTTATCCGCACCCATCTTTGCGCCAAAAATCTGCTCTGCTGCGAACACAACAGTATGGGCAATGCCGCGTAAAATAGTAATCTATTCAACAGTTACATGCGCGCGAATATAAGGCATCGCGAATGCACTAAAAGCACCGAAAGCTAAAATAATAACACCAAGTAAAATCCAAGTAATATTCATATGATATTACCTCCTTTTTCTTTTATTATAGCACACTTTATAATAATTTGTCAAGTATTTAGGAATTTAGTCATCATATAACCAGTTTTGCCGCCATAGGATACACGTGTCCATTCATTACTTAAAACTTGCACACGCTGACCCTTATCTACACGAGTAAGTACTGTTGCGTTAGTTGAAGGTGCTGAACGCAAGGCCACTTTTGTATCATTTACTATGGCGCTACCAATAGAAATTGATGGTTCTTCTGATGTAGTAGAGGGGGTAGTGTCTCCATCATATGCTACGCCTTTTAATTCGCCCCATTCGCACCATTTCTTATTTGTAATTTCAGTAGTAATAACACCAGCCTATGTACCGGATGCTTCTATTACTGTACCATTACCAATATAAAGACCGACATGAGAGCGATCGGAGCCATTTTTAAGAACGAATACAGCAGTACCTGGTTTTAATTCCTGCCCATCAGTACGTTTGCCGCCACTCAACTTCCCCTTAGAAGTACAATACTTATTCCACATGGTATTAGAGCCATGATACATATACCCACCTAACTCTTTAAAGGCCCAATAGAAGAGACCGGAGCAGTCAGTAACCCAATGGTTTATCCATCTACTGCCATACATCGCGGCAGTATATGAACTATTCTTTTTTGCGCTATCGCTATTCTTCCAATTGCTACCATATGTCTTTACCATATAATTGACTTTTTCATTTTGATGTGCTTGCGTCCATTTAGTATGCCAAGTGTTTAAAATATAGCCCCATTTATTATCTAACGCATACTAAAATTTCGCAATCAAATCAACCGTTTTCACTATCGCCGCCATCTTCCTCAGCCTCCTCTTCCTATGGTTTACTGGTTATTTTAGAAATCAAGCTCTTAAAGCCGCCCTTATCTAACCATTTGAGTACTGCTCTATCACTATAAATATACTTCTCTCCCAAGCTATTTACTAAGTATGTTCCTTCGTTTACTAGCATAATAGTATCAAGGCCTGGAATAGTAGCAACCAGTGCCTCAGCGGACTGAGGCACTATGGCTGCTAATATAATTACAGTGAAACGATATATGGCCCAAACCCAACAGATAAAGCGGCTTAGCCACTTACTATACTATAATGCCGCTGCTGCGACTTTATTAGCCATACATATCACCTCATTTTGAATACATATCTTGTAATGCTTTTATCGCGGCTGCCTTATTGATATGCCGCTCGTGCATATAATTATATACCGCCATCATTCCTTCTGGTGGTTCACCTTTTTCCTTACGATAGTCAGCTATTAGCGCGACTACCGCATCGTGCTGTGGTTTTATGCTATCCATCAACATAACTGATTTTGTATAAAAGGATTTAGCCGCAACTGGATATTCTTCTTTATACATTATTGCTTTCTTGATATCATCTTCTGCTGCATCTAATGTATATTCCATATCCTCACATAAGCATTTGATAATCTTCATATTAAATTACCTCCATCTATAATGTGGTTGTTCTTCTCCAAAGATTTTCCATCTTATAATATCATCAAGTACTATCGCAAAAGCAGATAAGAAAAACCAAATTACACAAAATGGCAAGCTACACTAGCCCCAAAAGAATGTCATAGCTGTATAATGCCATAAATTTAATTCAAGAATAATATTTAATATTACTCCAGCGACAGCTTCGCTAAATATAGCTACGCCCATACCTATAGTACACTATTGTAAAAATGGCATGTCCCAACTGATTTTTTCATTGATATCACCAATTAAAAATCCAACCACTCCTCCAAGAATGAACATTGTCCAGTGAGTCATGCTACCTTTCCAAATAGATTCCAAGGCAAAATATATTAGGCCAAAGATGAAGAATAAGGCCCAATTTTTAATCCATATTTTTGTTTTCATTGTTCTAACACCTTCAATACATCAGACTTATATTCGTCTGGAATTTCTACACCGTAAGTAATTGCGGCGATTTCTTCTATAGTTTCAAGAGCGTTGATATAGGTCTTAAGAGCATTGTAATAAGTTGTGTGATAGATTTTAAATGAAGTCGCGGTTTCTACGATTTCATTTATTTCTTCATTTGTATAAAATACACATTCTTCGCCATCGGCATGATAGGGAATAAGTGTTTGTGTTTTTGCCATTTCACTAAGAGTGATTAAGTTTAGTTGATCTTGGACATCTAAAGAAAAATGTTTATTTATACCGCGAAGCTCAATATCAAAGCCAGATTCAATTGTAGCGCGGCATGCATGAGAAGTTTCATTTAATTTAGAAGCACGAATATATTCTAGCATTTCATCTGGTTCTTCAGGTTCTGGAGTCTATACTATTTCTGGCTATTCCTCTTCTTCTTCTTCAATTATTATAATTTCATTATTCTATTTTGCTTTTAAATATGCAAAATATTCTTCTTGAGTAATTTCACTGATAGAGGCATTTAAATACTATCTTCTGTTATTGGGAATTGGTGGCATCCAATAATCTCTATATAATATACCATCACATTCTACAAATTGCCCCAAACTATCAGTAGAGGAAATTAATTTTCCATTATTTTCAATAAAGAAATTAAAAGAATTTATCACTCCTTTTATTTCTTTACCTATTACTATTTTATAATACTTCATAATTTAACCTCCATAAAGAGGAAAGAGGAGAAAAACTCCTCTTTCCTTTATATTATATTGCAAATTCAGGACATAGAATACGTGTAGAAGTAGATCCAATATTATTACTAGTTGGTAGAATAAGAGCGCCTTGTTCATTAACTTTGTCAAATCTATTAGGATTACCATAAGTCATTGAATCATCATCATGATATGTACGTAATTCCCACATACCTGCACGCTGCCAACCTCCATTAGTAGTAACTATATCTACATATATACCCTCATTAATTTCAGCATTGGTATAATATATATATGCATTAGGACTACTATTGAATTCAGCATTTACATTTACGTCGGTAGTATACCAAACATCACCAGACTTAACAGAAATCTACTCATCGCGCTATATATTGTTTTCATCAATATATTGATAAGTCCATTCATCTACAGATGCTGGATTTGGAGTATCATAGAATATTGTAGTATCTGTAGTAAATGGTCTACCAAGGAATCTATAACGTAATGGATTGATTGAAGCAAGATTAGCATCTACTAATACATCATTAGATATAGTAAGAGTTTTAGCGTTTTCAGAAGACAACCAAGGCCAGAAACGTAAACTTTCATCCTATTTATATGTAGTAGTAACCGTTCCACCGACTTCTTGCTCTGAGGCTAAATAAATATAATCTTGAGTTTCAATTTCACCATCAACTGGATCAGTAGAATATGCGCTACCAGCAGCATTTGCGTCAAAGTAAGTAGAAGTAATGGTATATTTACCAATCACCGAACGGAATGCGGTTGGGAATGCATTATAAATTCTATCATTACATAATGTACGTAAGGAAGAAGAATACCAACCAGTACGACTAATATCACTAATAGAAGGAGTCGTAATTGTTCTATCACCAAATCCTTGCGCGGCTGCAAATGTAATTTTGGTTTCAGGCATCCTACGAGTACTTCCTTCTCCATTGTCGCCAAGATTATTATCATAACCAGTTAGTAAGAAATATTCTGTTTCATGCGGCCAAGCGGCTAGTAAACGGCAATTCTTTCTACCAAGGTCTGTATCCCAATATTTAGCCCAATATATCATTGCTTTCGCAGGACGTCTAGCGTTCGCGACTTCAATATTAGTTGTAGTACCAGAATAATTACCCCCAATAATAAGAGGAGTATTTAATGCTGTTCTATTGGCCCAAGTTAGAGTGGCGGTATATAATTCTGTATTAATGTAATTAGAACTATTAAACCCAGTAGAATAAATATATAAATTTTCAGGCTCTTCTGCGTTATGTCTTAATACAATTACATTACGTTTAGATTTACAATACTATTTAGAATTGGTATTTCCAGTTAAAGTAATAGTATCAATTGCAGAGGAAGTAGTAGTAGTGCCCCAAGTTACGTGAACGTACATATTAGTATCCCCAGCAACACTACCTTTATTTAAGGATACTTTAAATCCTTGTATAGAAGAATTAGCATTCTAATAACAGGATAATAATACAAATTCACGCCCGTTATTATATGCTGTCTAATCCATTAAGAACTTATAATCTATTGCAATTGTCCAGTCTGAAGCGAGATTAGCTAAAGGAGTAATATTATTCTTTACCTAAACATTTGAAGAATCGCCTGTTAGACGAATTTTTTCAGCCCCATTAAGTAAATCAATTGTATTAACTCCTTCTGTATAATAGAAATCATTACCCATGTTTATTGCTATTGGGTCAGTTCCTTGTAATTTATTTCTAAAAATTCTAGTACGAGCTTCAGAACCAATATTAGCTATTGCATATAGATCCGCCGCGGTTAATTCATCCATATTAACTGATTGAATACTATTACCAATATTACTAGTTTCCCATATAGCATAAATGTTAGTATCTTCTACTAATTTACCAATTGGACGATTCCAGCCTTTAAATACTTTATAAACACCGTCTTTTAATTTAGCTTTAATTATACTATTATTTTCTTCCGGTTGAGTACGTAATGTAATATCGGTGCCATATTTAGCAGTAATAGTCTAAATTGCAGTTTCATTTGGCTCGGCATACCATCTTACTGTATAAAAACGGTCTGTTGTTGTAGGATATTGCGCGATAAATGTAGTATTGCCCTATACATAATCATCAGCAGATGGATTATTATCAGCACCTTCTCTCTTCCAGCCGCTGAAACGAATATAAGTTAAATTACCTTCACCGTCATCATCATATTCACCAAAAGAATAATAATACTAAGCATCTTCAGGTTTAGTCGGCATACTAATTCTGGCTTGATTTGTAACAGGATCTAAGTCATCAATATAAGTAGAAACAGGATCAATATAATGTTCTTGATCTGTTCTATGATCGGTATATAATAACCATTGTGCATTTTCTTCTGCCGTAGCTCCTACTACATAACCATAATTGTAATAATTAATTTCAAATTCTCTAATAATATCATTACCATTAATTTCAATTGGATTACCTTGAGCATCTACACTAGCATATACAATTAAATTCTTATAAATAGATTTAATCTTATTAAGTAGAGATTCTCTAATTTTTGTAATCTTTACTTTACCAGTAATTTCCGGATATTCAATTGAATTAATTTTAGAACCATTACTATCTAAATGTTTATTCTTAGCAATATTACTAGTAATAGTTTCTAAGAAGAATGGATCATTGCCTAAATCAACATCAATATTAATTAAGCGTACACCATTTGTTAAATGCTCCATTGCATTATTTACAATGCTAACAATCGGTACATTAGGAGTATTTTCAATCCATAGTTTATTAACATTGGCATAATTATTTGTTTCGGCATTTTGATAAGTAAATGTGGTGAAATAAGATTGATTGCGAATGGTAATATTTTCTACATTACTACTTAATTCAAGTGTGGTTAATACACCACCCGCAGGTAAGCTAACGTATTTAATACCACTTCCTTTAGTATATACGCGCTTAATCAAACCATTAGAAGATAAATCTAAACTTGTTAAATCACCACTAATACAATTTTGAATATTAATTTCTTCAAGTAAAGCACAATTACTTAATCCTTCAATTCCAGCCTCACCAGTTCTTGTATTAACATAACCAGGAGCATCAGATCCAAAGATTAAACGTTTTAGATTTACCGCGCCACCAAGTTTACTTTCATATGGTTTGAATGGAGAAAGGTCGCCGATATCAGTAAGCACTTTCGCGCCGCCGATAAATAATGTATCTTGACCTTTCGCTTCACTAGTGGAACGAATTACACAAGTTTGTCCAGCTTCAACCCTTCCATCTATAACATCTGTACCATCTATTAGCTTCAACGCTTGTACCCAACCTTTATTATCACCGAAACTAGCGGCTGGATAGAAGATTTGATTACCTTGGATTTGCAATACAGCATTTTCTGCAGGCAAATCAGCACCATAACGAAGTGAGATACGATTGTTTAAGAACTCATTGGCAAAATATTTACTAGCTAATAGCATAGAACGCTTAGAAATGAAAGAGCGTTTTTGTGCCATACGAGTACCACGTTGTAAATATTTATATTCTGGTGTTTGATAAGCTGGAGGATTTTCAGAATAGTTAATAAAGCCTGTTGCCCATGGAGCATCATATTTTAATAACATATCTTGGTTTATCATAGCTGGAGCAGTTTCATTCTAATTATCAACAATCTATTCTTGATAGAATGTATTATAATTCAAACCACGATCTCTATCAAATAATGCTTTTGCTTTAGTTCTAATTTCACTATCAAAGCTATCTTCAAACATAAGCCATAAGATAGAATCATGTCCATTGAATAAATAAGTACCATTGTCTTGGTATTGCCAATCTGCATTATATGGTATTTTTAGTAAACCAACATTTTCTACACCAAAGCAGCTATCTAGGTCGTATAAAACTGGTGCCCAAATAGCGAAGTTGGAGTGCCCTTCACCTTTTATCCAGTCAATTTGATTTACATTACTCATATTATAAGCATATATTGGTTGACCAGTTTCATTATTGATCGCGCCAGTTGGGATTTGTGTAAATTGTTTGAAGAAATCTAAATTAGGATTATTATTTCCTTCAAATAAAGTAGTACCATTTGTTAATTTTATAATTTCTTTACGAACTGAGTCGGAACGCATAAACATATTCTTAACTCTGTTATCGCAAAGTGCTGTATATTGACTAAAAATGTAATAAATTAATGTATGATCTAAATTAAAATGCCAAGTAAATTCATTTTTGAAAATAGCTTTTTTATAATCTCTTACATTATCATAATCAACACCATTATATGTATAAGTTTCACCCGTAGGAGTATTACTTGCTTCCCAATAATTTGCACGCTGTGCAACCCAACTTAATAGAATCTATAGGTGGTTATAATTAGGATTCAAAGTAGGATCTTCCACATTATCATGCTCTTTCTTATATGCATCTTGCGCATCTTCCAAATCGCCCTAATCTGGATAGCAAGATTCAAACGCATCAAGCGCGCGATAATGATTATCAGCACCAGTTGGTAAGAACAATGAGTCATATTTAAAATATCCTAAATCATCAGAGTTATTTGTAAACTCCCATTTTTGAGCAACTGTATCAGCGGTTCCATCAACATCATATTCAGCATTAGGATCTACATCTTGTTCATTTTCAGGACGAGGATACTCTAATCCATAGGTTTTACTATTGCCCTTATCATTATTTAAACAACCATCTGCTACAAATTTTGGAGCAGAATTACCATTTTGTTCAAATAATAAGCAACGAATACCATTAACTGTATTTTGTACTTTTGTTTGCCAATCTTCATCTGTAATATCAGGATTTAAACTCTAACTATATAAAGAATCAGCAATATTAGCATTATAAGTATTAGCATGATCAGTACTCATATAGTCCGCTTTCCAGCATAGTGTGCTTTCGCCCTTACCTTTGGAGCCTGGAATTTTATACTTAACTTTACTTGACTGACTATACCCTATTAGAACATCATTTTCGTCCAATACTTCGGTGCCAGCTTTACCTTTTGCAAGATATACTTTCAAATTATGTACAGGATATTTTTGAGAAGATGTGCCTTGTACGTTATTACTACTTGCATATCCGCCATCAGACATCTTATCTTGTAAATCAAATTCAACTTTATATCCCTGCACGCTTTTATCAGGAATTGTTAGAGTAAGAGCACTTTCTGTCTTTCCCACTACTTCGCCTGTCTTATCTTTACGTCCAATTGGAGAAGGAGCACCTTTATATGGAGAAATTGTAGGTTTAGAATTATAACGTGGATGCTCGTTAGTAGCCTCTACCCATATAGGATCTGGGCCTTTTAATAATAAGCAAGTAAAATGTTTACGAGCTTTTTCATAACTTACTAATCCATTTTCTAATACATCATTATATTCAAATCTTGCTAGTTTCTCAGTAGTAGTTGCTGGAATAACTTCATAATTATGTAATACTTCTTCATAAGTTAAACCACGATTATACATTCTAATATTATATAATTTAATAATACAAGAAGAACTACCAATACGCATAGTAGCATTAGTTGTAAAATCATCGGCAACAGTACGGGAACTATTATCTATTGCATATGGGCAAGCATTAGCAAATTCACCCTTTAAATAAATATTTAC
>JAEEGL012837454.1_pt1 | contig 10381 bp, 5 predicted proteins | sample 9134231 | NCBI WGS metagenome assembly JAEEGL01 (sample SAMN16246548, study PRJNA631951) | gut metagenome | biome: gut microbiome; feature: rumen; material: fiber-attached | host: Bos | place: Iran: Karaj | collected 2018-10
GGTCCCGGATCTCAGTGAGATGGGGGATTTCCTGCAGGCCGGGAACCGTGATACGGATCAGTTCGGCTCCTGCATCACGCATCCGGATGCACTGAGCGACGGTTTCTTCGATGTCGTAGGTATGTGTATTGCACATGGTCTGGACCACGATGGGGGCATCCCCGCCGATCCTGACGCTCCCGGCATGAGCCGTGATTCTTTTATTGGTCATAGACGATCTGTCTGGCGAAATTCTTCAATTGTTTCCGCGTATAGCCCCTTCTCGGAGTCAGCTGATAGTAGATACCGGCCGTAATCATGATGTCGAAAGGATAGGCGAAGCGGTAATAGTACGGGCTGAAATAATCCGCCTTGTAATAGGATTCCCACCCCCATTTGAGCAGGCCGTTGACATGGAACTCGAAAGGGGAGAACATGAACCCGAAACCGACCCCGCCTTCGAAACCGTAATCCCAGCGGTTGTCCGTTTCGAGAAAGGCATAGCGGATCTCTTCGTTCACGGATTCGCCGATGCGTTCGATCTTCGTCCGGTAGCCTCCGTAGATGCCGGCCTTCGCCAGGATCTTGAAGCTGTCCCCGATATCCAGGTGGCCGACCATGAGGAAAGGCACCTCCCAGACCTCCAGTTTCGCCTGGGTCGCTCCTTCCAGCGTCCTGGTAATGCCCGTTTCCTTGTTCGTCTTGAACTTGTAGCCCTCATAGGTATGCTGGGCGCCTATCTCGAGGCCGAAATAAGGCATGAAACCGAAAAGCTTGCCGTGAACGGTCAGGCTGGCCCCGAAGACGGGAAGGTTCGTGAACATCTCCGACTCCCAGCGGGGATTGAACGAAGTATTGTTGATCACGCCGCCGCCATAGAAACCGAACATGACGTAATCGTTGATCATTCCGTCGAAGGACGCCGTGTTGATCGAATCCAGATACGCGTCCGTCACTTCGGCCGGGAGACGGAAGAAAGACGTATCGACCGGGGGCCTGATTCCCTTGTCCTCCTGGGCGGAGAGGGGAAGAAGCCATACAAGCGCGCAGAATACCAGGAAGACTTTTCTCATTGGAACAACTCGGCTAAATTGATTTCCTGCTCGATTTCCGCCATCTCCGGCACCTGTAGCAGGAATGAATCGTTTTGTTTGTAGAAACAGACCTTTTCCGGCTGCCGGTGCCCCAGCAGGGATCCGGTGTCTACGATTCCGTTCCGGTTGACATCCTCCGTGAACCGGATGCAGTACTTGCCGGATTTCAGGTAAGGGAACACGACGACTCCGTCTTTGTCCACGATGAAACTCCGGATCACCTTGTCCCGCTTTTCGTTGAGAAGGTCGATGATGTAACGGTTGTTCACTCCTGAGAGGGAGAGGCTCATCGTACTGAGCTTCTCGTCTTTCGGAAGGGAAACCTTCACTTCCGTACTGTCATTGTAGAATCCGTTGATATCCCGGAATTTACGATAGGGGATCTTCAGGAAATACTCGAATCCGGGCAGCAGTTTTCCGGTCGGCATGATCGTAAAGCGGCGCAGGTTGACGCTGTCCGGAATGACCTGGAAGGGCTCCCGTTGTTCCTGCTGGCGGGGATTGACGGAGCGGAAGACCAGCGAGTCGAAAGCGCTCTCGATGAGCGGATATTTGAACTCGACGGAGAACCCGTACTGCTCGACGGTCGTCGGGTCGGCGGAAGCGGAGAAAACGGCGATCGTATCTTCGTGACTGGTGGATTTGGAAGACTTCCGCATCGCCTCTCCGCGGGCCTTTTTGTCAAAGGCGAGCTTTACGACTTCGTCAGTCGGGACCAGATGGCCCAGGGTGTCCGTCTTGTCATAGTTGATCAGAAGGTAAAGGGTGTCCGGCATCCGTTTCCGCTGGTCGTTCACCCAGATTTCCAGGCTGTCCTGCATCTTGTTGAACTGGGTGATCAGTTTCTCTTTCGGAAGGCCCTTGATCCGCATGGAATTGATCTTGGCGTAAGGGGCCATGAAAGTAATGTAGGCGGTGCGGTCTCCGACCCTTTCTTTCTTGACGATGAACTGCTTGGAAGGTTTCTCGCGGAAGAGGCTGAATTCCAGGTCGGTTTTGCGGGCAAGGCAGGCCGCCGTGTCCTTCATGTCGAACTTGAGGAATTCATACAGGGTATCCGTTACGATCCTCCGGGGCCGGACGGCCGTATCCAGGAATGCAATCCGTTCATTGTCGGGATCGTACTTGTTATTGTTGTTCTCATCCTTGATGGCATAGGCCCGGTACAGGGTATCCCGGATGTTCCGGATCGCGAAGTAGCCCCAGTCGTCGGTCTTCGCGGCCGCGTCGGGACGGTGGAGGAAAACGGCGGAATCGGCCGCGTCGCGGTAGAGCAGGACGGTGGCCCCCTTGACCGGCATCATGTCCGTGCTGCCGAGGACCTGACCGGTAATGCCCATGGAATCAATCTTTTCTCCCGTGGAGAAGACCAGGGTATAGCCGGGGAACATGTTCCCTTCGTTGTTGTCGCCGATGGCGCCGGTGATGTCTAAGGTATAGGTCTGGTTGCTGTCAAGGTCGTTTTCAAAATAGATGACGACGGATTTCCCTTTGATCTTGAACCGCGGCGACTTCTCCGGAGGCGGGGAGAGGAAGATGTTCTTGTTCTCCTTGACGACGACATACTCGTTGAAGGGGAACTCGAACTGGGACTTGTGGACGGGTACGCGTATCGCGCCCTGTCCGGGTTTGATCTTTTCGTACCGGAGCAGCGGGGGAATCGTATCCTTGGGGCCGCCGGTCGGAGCCTGGGTCGTATTGGCGCACCCCGGCGAAAAGATCAGCAGGCCGAGGATGATACCCGACGGAATCAGGGGGAAATATTTGCTGATAAACCGTTTCATGCTTTCAAATCTGTTCTGATGACGCTTTGGATGCCTTCGATGCTCGAGAGTTTCCGGACCATCCTGTCCAGTACATCCTTGCTGTTGACATAGACGTCGAAATAGCCTCCGAAAATCCCCTGGTCGGCGGAAAGGGTCAGATGCCGGATATTCACGCCCATCACCAGGGAAATGTACCTGGAAATCTCGTTGAGCAGACCGACCCGGTCGATTCCCTGGATCGAAATCCGGACGGGGAAGGAAAGTTCCTCGGCCGTTTCCTCCCACTTCGGGACGACGACGCTGTCTCCCTGCGTCGTGGCGATTTCCTCGGCGACCTTGCAGCTCTTCTTGTGCACCGTCACCGTCCCGTCCTTATCGCGGAAACCGATGACCGGATCGCCCGGAATCGGATGGCAGCAATCCGCTATCACGAATTTCGTGCCATCCTCGGAACCGACGATGACGGCCTGGTCGGAAGAGGCCGCCCGGGTCTTCGCGTCACGGCGGAAGAGAAGACGGAAGATCCGGCTGCTGTAGGATGACTTCTCGGAAGATTTCTTCAGGACTTCCGCGACCTGCTCGGGAGGTAGGATTCCCATCCCGATATTGAAATACAGGTCATGCTCGTTGTTGATGGACTGGGCTTCCATGATTCTCTTCAGGGAACTCTTGTCGAGTTTTTCCCCGACCGCAGCAAGCTGCTCTTCCAACAAGGTGCGTCCGTTCGCCTCCGTCGTTTTCCTCTCTGAACGGAAATAGTCCATTACCAATGACTTTGCCCTTCTCGTCTGAAGGAAAGACAGCCACTCCCGTTTAGGGTGCTCATCCTCCGCCGTGATGATTTCGACCTGGTCTCCGGTCTTCAGGACATAGCTGAGGGGGACGAGGCGCATGTTGACCTTGGCGGCAATGGCCTTGTTCCCGATCTCGGTATGGATCTGATAGGCGAAATCCAGGGCGGTCGCCCCTTTCATGATGGATTTCTGGTCACCTTTCGGGGTAAAGACCATGATGGTAGAACTGGTCAGGTCGTTGTGGATGATGTCCAGGAGTTCCAGGGCATTGACGTCGGGATTGACAAGGATTTCCTTGACCCGGGTCAGCCATTTGTCCATCTCGCTGTCATTCTCGCTGATATAGCCGCTCTGCTTGTAGGACCAGTGGGCGGCGATGCCCTTTTCCGCGATGTCGTCCATCCGCCGGGAGCGGATCTGCACTTCGATCCAGATGCCGCCGGGGGAAAGGACGGTACAGTGCAGTGCCTCATAGCCATTGGCTTTCGGGTGCTTGACCCAGTCCCGGAGCCGGTCCGGTTTGTACCGGTACTGGCTCGTGATGATCGAGAAGATATGGTAGCACTGGTCGCGTTCCGATTCGTGCGACATCGGGTCGGAATTGAAGATGATCCGGACCGCGTAAAGGTCATAGACCTGCTCAAAGGGAATCTGCTTGGTCTGCATCTTGTTCCAGACCGAGTACGGAGTCTTGATCCGTTTCTTGATCTCGAAATCGAATCCGGCTTCCCGGAGGGCGTCTCCGATCGGATAGACGAAGGCGTTGATTTCTTCCTCCTTTTCCACGGCATTGATCTCGATCTGGCGGCTGATGGATTCATAGGCCTCCGGTTCCTTGTATTTCAGCCAGATGTTTTCCATCTCAGACTTGACGGCGTACAGGCCGAGCCGGTGGGCGAGGGGGATGAACACGAACATCGTCTCGCTGAGGATCTTGTCCCGCTTGTGCTCAGGCATATACTCGATGGTCCGGCAGTTGTGGAGCCGGTCGGCCAGTTTGATGAGTACGACGCGGACGTCATCGTTGAGCGTCAGGAGGATACGCTTGAAATTCTCCGCCTGGAGACTCTGAGAGAAGAGGGTGCTGTGCTTGTTCTTATCCTCGTTGTCGAGGACGACCTTGATCTTGGTCAGGCCGTCCACGAGGGAGGCTATCTTGTCCCCGAAGAGGTTCCTGAGGTCGTCAATGGTATAGTCGGTGTCTTCCACGACATCGTGCAGGAGAGCCGCCGAGATGGACTTGTATCCCAGGCCGATATCGCTGACCACGATCTTGGCTACGGCGATCGGATGGAGGATATAGGGCTCCCCGCTGCGCCTCCGGACATTCTTGTGGGCCTCGTTGGCGAATTCGAAAGCTTTCTGGACGACAGCCAGTTCATCTTCGTCCGCACAGCGTCCCGCGGCGACCTGTTTCAGGTCGTCGTACTCCCTGGCGATGACGGCGTAGTCGTCGGTTGTGAATTCAGAAAAACTCATATCTGTTTCTTGTCACTGTTATCCGTTCTCTGCTGCATTTTTTCCCGGACGGCCTCCTGGTTCATCCGGTCTATCTCTTCAATGCTGACATGGTGCTTGTCTACATTCTGGAAGGCATAGGACAGTTCCGCACCGTACAGGATGACCGTCCATCCGATGTTCAGCCAGATCATGAACAGCGGCAGGGCCGCGAGTACGCCGTAGACGGCGCTGATCTTGGTGACCATGACCTGGGTCTCCAGATAAAGGTACTGGATCATCGTGAAAACGATGCCTGCATAGACGGCAGCCCTTGATGCGTGGCGCCCGAGCACCTTCGTTCCGGGTATATACTTGTACATCGCGGTCAAGACAGCGATGGAGACGACGGCAAAGACGGCCCAGCCGAGGAAAGACTTGATCGAGGCCGTGATTTCGGTATCGCCCGGCACGAGCAGGTCGAGGACATGCGTATAGACGATGGACCCCGAGAAAAGGATGATCAGGACGAAGGGGGAGAGGATCAGGATGCCGAAGACGACACCGACCATCCGCATGAACCGGGTCTCCTTCTCGACTTTCCAGACATTGTTGAAAACCCTCCGGACACTGATCATCATCCAGATGACGATCCAGAGGAAGGTCAGCATACTGATGAGACCGAAGATACCGGACGAAGCCGTCTCGAGAATCGTGTCGGCCGCCTTCACCAGACTCTGGATCAGACGTTCGTTGCTGATGTTCGCATACAGGAAGGCGCTGAGCTTGTCCGAGAGCCCGATCCCGCTCGTCAGGTAGATCGCGATGGCGAGGAAAGGGACAATCGACATCGTCGTCTGATAGCTGAGCGCAGTCGCCTGAAATCCGATTTTCTGTGAAGAGAAGGTATTGAGCGTCAGTAAGATAACTTTCAAATCCTTGACAAGGCGGCCGGTCCCTTTCTTGAAATCGTTATGGTCCATCCGCCAGATGTCGAGGGTGATGAACTTGACGATGCGGGTAATCCAGATGGAAATCCACCGGAGTATGACCTTGACCTTATGCAGCATCTTACCGAACATATCGCCTAAAACAAAGATAACTGTCCATCCTCCGGAGCCGGCGCGGGAACGGGGTCCATCCGACCGGGCAGCATGGCGAAGAATTCTTCTTCCCCGATGACCGGAATGCCGAGTTCACCGGCTTTCCTGATTTTTTCGGGACCCGGCTTCGATCCGGCCAGCAGGAAGGCGGTCTTCCCGCTGACGGAACCGCTGTTCTTCCCGCCGTTCCGCTCGATGAGTTCCTTCATCTCATCCCGGGAGATCGAGAAATTCCCGCTGATGACGATCGTCTTTCCGGCGAGCGCATCGGACCCGGCGGCGACGGGAGCCTCGAGGGACATCTGCAGTCCGGCCGACTTGAGGCGTTCGATCAGGGTCTGGTTGACAGGATCCCTGAAAAAAGCGAAGACACTCTCGGCGATCACGCTTCCCACTTCCGGGACGGCGAGAAGGTCCTCCTTCGAGGCGGCTGACAGGGCGTCCATGCTGCCGAAATGACGGGCGAGGTCCCTAGCCGTCTGTTCGCCGACATAGCGGATCCCGATAGCGTACAGCACCCTTTCAAACGGTACCTCGAGGGATTTCCGGAGACTCTCGGCGAAACGCTGGGCCGATTTTTCCTTCCATCCGTCGAGCATCAGGAGACGGGGGATTGTCAGTTCATAGAAATCGGCCGGGGTCCGGACCAGGTCCAGGGCGTACATCTGCTCGATAGTCGCATCCCCGGCGATGACATTCATGGCCTTGCGGCTGAGGAAATGGACCAGGCGTCCCTTGATCTGCGTCGGACATCCGTCCGGATTCGAGCAGAACCAGCGGGCTTCGCCCTCGGGCCGGAACAGCGGGGCGCCGCAGTCGGGGCAGACCGTCGGGAAGGCGGGACGAAGAGCGCCGGGGGTCCGGCGGCTCAGCTCGACCCGGGTAATCTTCGGGATGATCTCCCCGCCTTTTTCCACATAGACGTAATCATGCTCCCGGAGATCCAGCTGCTCCATCCAATCGGCATTGTTCAGCGTCGCCCGCTTGACGACGGTGCCGGAGAGCTGGACCGGTTCGAGATTCGCGACCGGGGTAACGGCACCCGTACGGCCGACCTGGTAATCGATGCTCAGGATCGGAGTCAGGGCCTCCTCGGCCTTGTATTTATAAGCGACCGCCCAGCGCGGCGATTTGGCCGTATAGCCGAGCGTGCGCTGGAAAGCCATCTCGTTGATCTTGATGACGATGCCGTCCGTAGCGAATGGCAGGGATTTCCGCTCCGTCTCCCAACGTGAGATGAAGGCCTCGATCCCCTCGATGCCTTCGCAGACCTCCCTGCATTCAGAGACGGGAAGTCCCCAGGAGGCCGCTGCGCGGAGAGCCTCGTCGTGGGTCGGGAAATCGGCGCTCCCGTCCGGGATATGGTACAAAGTACAGATCAGCCCTCTCCGTCCGACTTCGGCGGGATCCATCAGTTTGAGGGAGCCGGAAGCAGCGTTTCTCGGATTGGCGAAAGGCGGCTCGCCGGTCTCTTCCCGCTCGGCATTGAGCCGGTTGAACGAGTCGTAGGGCATCAGGATCTCTCCGCGGATTTCGAACTCTTCCGGAAAACCGCTTCCCGAGAGGACCTGGGGGATGTTGGAGATCTGCCGGACATTCTCCGTCACGTCATCGCCGACGACCCCGTCCCCTCGGGTCAGCGCCCGGAGGAGCCTGCCGTTCCGGTAGGTCAGACAGATGGCGGTCCCGTCGTATTTGAGTTCGCAGCACCAGGTGAATTTCGTATCGAGCGTCTTCTCTGCACGCGCCGCAAACTCCTCTATTTCAGCGATATTGTACGTATTGCCAAGGGATAACATCGGATAGCGGTGGGGGACTTTCGCGAAATCGCTGCGGGCATTGAGCTCGGCCCCGGGACCGGCCGGCGAATCGAGGTCGCTGCCGACCCTCCGGGTGGGGGAGTCTTCGGTCGCATATTCAGGGAATTCGGCTTCGAGAGCCTCCAGTTCATGCATCAGCCGGTCATACTCATAGTCCGACATGACGGGAGCGTTGTCGACGTAATACTTCCGGCTGTTCTCCCAGAGGATGGACTTGAGTTCTTCAATCCTGTGCTGTGCTTCCGATCTTCCCATTACAATACTATCAGATAAAATACAAATATAAAGGTTTTATTTAAGTTTATCAAGCAGAAGACGTACCGGACCGAGAAGTCCGGAATCATGCAGAGGGCTTCCTGCTGCGGGTCCGGCGATAGTCCAGGTCTTCCGTTCGGCCTCGGGGAGGGAAGCGTCGTAGGCGAGACGGTTGTACCAGGTTCCCGTCACGGCGACGGAAAGACGGTTCTCTCCTTCCTGCACGAGATCCCCGACGGGCAGGATATAGGGGGCGGTCCAGCAAACTCCGGCATTCTTTCCATTGACTGTCACCTCCGCAATCATGTCCACGGCGCCCAGGTCCAGCAGGAGTTCCTTGCCTATCAGATCCTTATCGACCATAAAGGTTGTTTCATAGATGGCAGTCCCGGAAAAAGCTTTTCCTTCCTCACTGACATCCAAGTCTTTCCATGGTTTCAGTTCAACAAGGGAAACAGGTTCTTCAGGCATTCCCCATCCACCGGGAAAGCGTACCTTCCAACCGTCGTTTCCGACCGGAGCGACAGGTAGATGCTGAGGGAAGGCAGGTTTCCTCGAAACCGTCCCTGCAGGATTTTCGCGGAACACGACAAATCCGCTTTCCGCCTGCTGAAGATCCAGAAAGACCCTTTTCAAGCGTCCGATTCCACGGGCTTTCAGCGAGCGGACGGACCCGTCGACGGGATTCCACCACTCTGCCCGGCCCTTTCCTTCCAGACGGACCTTTCCCTTGAATCCTTCCCCTGTCGGAGCGGCGATGTAATACCAGCGAGCGCCGTCGATGTGCCTTTCGGACCAGATGATTCCGGCTCCTCCATCCTTCAGATGCGGCTTCAGTCCGAATGCTTTCAAGGCTTCGTCAAGTCCCACTCCGACGGCGAGGTTTCCTTTCCCGAAACGGCAGATCCGCCCTTTCCTGATTCCTCCCCAAACGGATGAGACCGCCTTTTCAAACCTCTCCGCGGCCCCTTCTTCCAGCGTGGCCGGAGATAGGGGAGCCTCCGCGATTACGCGTGCCCCTGCCCTCGCCAGTTCTCCGATCTTTTCGATGGTTTCCGGGAGCATCCTCTCATTCTCGGGTATCCACAGGACCTCATAAGCGATTCCTTCCGGAGTGACGATCCGTCCGTCCTCTACGTGGAGGCGCGTCAGCAGCGCGTCGGGATTGCAATAGTCGTATTTGTATCCTTCGGGGAACCGGATCTTTCCGGACCGGCGCTTTCCGTTTCCGGTGTACTGGAACGGTTTGTGACCGATTTCATCCCCGAGGTACCACAGGACCGTGACGACCGGGCGTCCGCGCTCCAGCAGATAGCCGGTCCGGGCGAGATAGGACGTGAACCAGGGCATGTACTTCCACCAGGTCTGCCCCCGCAGGAAAGGGGTTCCGATATTCCGTGCGAAGCTGGTTCCGGGCGGAAGGAAGCCGATCTGGGGATTGTGCGTATAGGTATGGAACACATTGTGGGTCACGCCCTCCGCCATATTGAAATTGGCGACTTCCTTGAGCATTTGCCAGTGCTCGTCCCAGGTCAGGGAGAAACTCGTGAAACTCTCGGCCGCAACCCGGGGCTTGCCGTAGAGATGGGCCGCCGAAACGGTCGGGCGGACCGGTTTGAAATCCAGGTCGCCGACATAGCCTTCCGAGAAGGGCTGCCAGAATTCGCACATCGGTATGTCCGCGTACTTGAAAAACTCGAGCGGGTCCATGGTCACGACATCGCCTCCGGCCGTTTCATACTGTACGTCCATCCCCTTCGAATGGGCGAGGTCGGTCATTTTCTTGAAAAAGTTTTCGCAGTACAGTCGGTTTGCCGTCCGCCTCCAGTCAATCAGGAAACGGCTTGTTTCCTCCTGGCTGTCAATCACATAACCCATCAGGGCAGGGAGCCTTTCCGCAAGGGAGTAGCCGGCGGTTTTCCGGAAGTCTTCCTCCATCGATGCGGTCCAGGTCTGGGTCATGCACTCCCAGCTGTCCATCAGCATCCCGGCCGCCCGGCCGCCGAGGGGACCGTCCTGAAGCATTCCGACATAGTTCGCGAACTGGATTTCCGCTCCTCTGGGATCGAATTTGCTGCATTCCCAGCCCGTCGCTTCGGGTGGCGCCGGATTGTTCTTCCGGCCGGCATTGAC
>JAEEGL013165009.1_pt1 | contig 10381 bp, 13 predicted proteins | sample 9134231 | NCBI WGS metagenome assembly JAEEGL01 (sample SAMN16246548, study PRJNA631951) | gut metagenome | biome: gut microbiome; feature: rumen; material: fiber-attached | host: Bos | place: Iran: Karaj | collected 2018-10
ATATTGCTCTTGTTGCTCGTTAGCGTTCGCTAAGGGGTCGCAGGACTATTAAGTATAACAAGCCCCTTAGCGTTTTGCTTTGGGGTTTTCTTTTTTTATTAAAACTATGGACGATAAAGTTTACATTTTCGACACGACACTGCGGGACGGCGAACAAGCTCCCGGGAATCAGTTAAACATGATTGAGAAACTGGAAGTTGCACGGGTTCTCGAAGAACTTGGAGTTGACATTATTGAAGCGGGTTTTCCGATTTCAAGTCCGGGCGACTTTGAATCTGTCGTGCAGATTTCAAAAACGGTGACAAACCCTACAGTATGCGGTCTTACGCGTGCCATTCAAAAAGATATTGACGTGGCTGCCGATGCGCTCCGTTACGCGAAACATCCGCGTATTCATACGGGAATTGGAACATCGTATAACCATATCTACTACAAACTGAAATCTACACCCGAAGAAATTATCCGTCGCGGCGTTGACGCAGTGAAATATGCAAAAAAATATGTGGAAGATGTGGAATTCTATTGCGAAGATGCTGGTCGTACCGACAACGAATATCTTGCCCGTGTGGTTGAAGCGGTGATTGCCGCAGGAGCAACGGTGGTAAACATTCCCGACACGACAGGCTATTGCCTTCCGACCGAATTTGGCGAGAAAATCAAATATTTGATGGAACACGTTCCAAACATCCACAAAGCGATTATTTCCACACACTGCCACAATGACTTGGGCATGGCTACGGCAAACACCGTGCTTGGCGTGCTGAATGGCGCCCGTCAGGTGGAAGTTGCCATAAACGGCGTGGGCGAACGTGCCGGTAATACCGCTCTCGAAGAAGTGGTAATGGCACTGAAGAGCCATCCTGCACTGAATATTCACACCGACATTGTGACGCCGAACATTATGCGTGCCAGCAAAATGATTCAACGACTGATGAAGAGTCCTGTTCAGGCAAACAAGGCAATTGTGGGTAAAAACGCTTTCGCCCACTCGTCGGGAATCCACCAGGATGGCGTGTTGAAACACCGCGAAAATTACGAAATCATCGACCCGAAAGACGTGGGTGTTGACGAATCGTCAATTATTTTAACCGCACGAAGCGGCCACGCCGCATTGAAATATCGTCTGCAATTATTAGGCTATCCTCTTGAAGGTGAAGAACTTGACAAGACATATCAAGATTTCTTGAAAATGGCAGATGCGAAGAAGATTGTAAATGACGACGATTTGCTGATTCTTGTAGGAAAAGACAAGAAAAAACGTGAACGAATCATTTCCATTGAGCAACTTCAGGTTGTGTGCGGTAATTCAATGATTCCTACGGCAACTGTTTCGTTAAAAGTGAAAGACGAAGTGAAGACAGAAACGGCAACGGGTAACGGTCCTGTTGATGCGGCCTACACGGCGGTGAAGAAAATCTTTGCCGAAAACAACATCCGTTTGCAGGAATTCTTGATTCAAGGGTTCAACGGTGGTTGCGACGACAGCGGACGCGTGTCGGTTCAGGTGGAATGCAACAAACATTTCTATCAAGGTCTCGGTGTTGACACCGACATTGTGACTGCATCGGTGGAAGCATTTGTTGATGCTATCAGCAAGGCGTTGGAATAACATAGTATTGCAAAGGCAGGGGATTTCTTACCTCACGTTGCTATCTAAATGTCAAATACATGTAGAGACGCGATTAATCGCGTCTCTACGAAATTACCATACTGAAACGGCTATCGCTTCTTGAATCATTATTTCCAATGCTTGGCAAATCATCTCTTTTGACACAGACGGTTGCTTTGTTTTGCCAACAGCTTGACAGGGCAGATACGGAATATGTATAAATCCAGCCCGAAGAGAAGGAAACTTGGTATGTACAAGATGCATAGCAGCATAAAACACAGTATTGCACACAAATGTTCCCGCCGTATTTGATACAATTGCAGGAATGTCTTTTCTACAAACAGACTCTACCATTTGTCGTATTGGCAAATTACTGAAATACGCATCTGGGCCTTCCGAAAACACTGGCACATCTTTATACGTGTTTCCATCATTATCGGGTTTAGTATTATGCCTGACATTGATGGCAACTCTCTCAACATTTATTTCAAAACGAGAACTTGATTGTCCCAAACATAGAACAATATCTGGCTTATAGCGAGTAACAGATTCCTCCAATTCCGCAACTGCCTTATTAAAAGAGACAGGCAAACAAACCTTTCTTATTTTGACAGAAGTATTCTTTATAGAAAATGAAGAAACAACTTCCCATGATGAATTTATTGATTCATTGTAAAATGGCTCAAAGCCAGTCAATAATATCCGTACAATTTTAGTGCTCAAATCATTAAACGTTAGCGTCTTCGCTATATAATGTTTCCCAATATGAGGATTCAGAAGGTGGCAATGAATATTCTTTTGTATGTAGTTCTCGTTCTTTTCGACTTTCTAAGTTTCGCATTAAAATGTCGGCTATAGTGTATATGGCAGAATACACGCTTTTGTCAAACACCATTAATTTATATGAAACTGTTATCAGTAAAACATTTGCATTCGTTTTTGTATGAATATAACGGCCAACGTTTGCCACATTCAATTTAGGTTGTACCTGATGGGCGTCCACTTGCAGGTTCAACTTATTTTCCAACGTGGTCTTAAAATCCTCAAATAAGAGTTTAAGTTTCTCTTTATCCTTAGTTATACATTCAGGGAAGTCAAAAGAATCACATCCTTTCTCACCGCCAAATTCAAAATGTATGTCGGTAATATTTTTCACAATCTGTTCTCCTGCAATCAAAACAATCCAATCGTTGGCATTCTTCTCCTCTACAATATCACTAATAAAAGAGTCAAAAGCAGGATTATTTTTTGTTTCTTCAGAAACGGTATAGAAGTTTTGACGATAATTTGAATTGGGATTCCACCGAGAGAAGTATTCATTTGCAACGTAGTTGAAACCTCCTAACTGAGCTATGTGCCATGCAAAATAACTCAGTCCATTATCACCACTCCCGCAAGGATTTACTATAGTGACACTAGACTCTCTCTCTACATGACTACCATAATCTGTATTCGCATAAAATTGATTTACGACAAGCATATCGTTTGCTTTGTCATCGCCCTGAGCCAATGCTAGATTCTTTACCCGAAGTTTTTGGGATGACATAACAGCTTTTAAAATTTCATCTTCAGAAAGACCAAGATTCATTTTTAAGTCACCAAAACTGATGTTTTTCGCAGGGAAATATATTCCCACACGTTTCCTGTTTCTAACAAGCATCATTTTGTGGATTCTTGCCACATTTTCCTTGTTTTTTGTTGCTATAGCATCATTTTCCATCACTTCGGAAAACGCAGAGCCAATGAGTCCGGCAGGGACTGCAAATATTGCTATCCCCAATATGCCTATAATACAAGCGATAACGCGACCAATAAAAGTAACAGGAGGCGTATCAGCGAAATTTCCCGGATCACCTATATATTGTGCAAATGCCCATACAACAGATTTCCAGCCATTATCATAGACATCAGGTTGAGCATCGTGTTCCACAAAGAAAAGCACGAAAGAAAGAATGAGGGTAACAATCACAAGAAACTGTAGAGAAACCGACATCTCATCTTTCTTTGCAGCCATAGCCCGTGAAAGGACACTGAACGCCTTCATATAACGAAATATACGTAGCAGTCTGGCAATACGCAATGCCTTTAGGGCTGCGTATGGTACCGACATGAAAAACTGAAGGTAAAACGGAAATGTTGAGAGTATATCTATCAATCCATAAAAAGAGAAGCAATACCGCACACGTCCCAAAAATCCTTTGTATTTCTCATCAAGCAAGTCGGCACACCAAATACGCAAGGAAACCTCTATAGTAAAGAATATCATCGTGAAATAATCAACGATATGCAACCAAGTGCCATACTTCTCCACAATTCCGTCGTAAGTAGAGAGAAAAATCTCTATGGTTGATACGATAATAAGTCCAATGATTGCGTAATCAACATAGTTGTGCCACTGTTCAGTGTGCAGATTATCGTCGAATACACGATTGAGTTCTGTTTTAAATTCTTGGATTTTGTTTTTGGGAGAATCTTTGGTCATTTTCTGTTTGTGTTGAGAATCTTAGATTTGCACAATACAATAATAAAATTTCACATCTTCATATACGCTTTCGCTCCAGTCGATGTTATATTCTTTTTCTACCTCAAAGTTTCCATGTGTTCTCGCACAAGTACTATTACTATCTTTCCAATGCTTTTGTTTGCCATGAACACCAGCATTCATGTTAAAAGCTTTATTATTTGAGGTTTCCCGACTTGGTTTGAGATATTGACTATCATTGGTAACGAAGACTGCCAAGCCGTTCTTTACTGCATTAAAACGTTTTCTAACTAACTCTATACGACGAACATCCTTCCAAAAATCATACATTCCTAAATCTTGAGCTCCCTGATTTTTAAGGACTTCAATGTTTGTAAGTTTCTCTTCAAAACGCAATATTCCTTTCGTAACTCTTTTGGTTTTGTATTTTAGTTCCACAGGCAAATATTCATTCCCCTTACGTACCAAAATATCCAGACGAAGTTCGCTTTCCCAGATGTAATTATTTAATGCCTTATATGGAACGTAGTACTCAACATCTACGTCATCGTATTTTCTTGTTTCGCGTAAAAATACTGCAAGATGCATTTGGAAATCACGTTCATTGAACATCAATTCTTGATTTTTAGTCAAGAATTGATGTACATCTTGTTGAACAATTTCAACTAATTTCATTTGTTAAAACAAAAAAGGTTCTTTAATAGAAGAAGACAACCTATCAGTCTGTCTTTTTTTATTGATTACTTGTTCAAAGAATCAATTAATTTGTTTCCAAATTGTCTTGTGGTCCAATCTGGATCATATTCAAAACCAATTTGTTCTGCGATTTCGCGAAGTGCACCTTTCGTATTGTCATAAAGTTTGAAAGTTTTTATTCCTCCATCTTCTTTAACATTGATGTAATATTCACCTATTTCTGCACTACTGCCATCGCCAAATTCCGTACAAAGTTTCTTTCCAAACTGACGAGTGTTCCAATTGGTATCGTACTCGAAATTTTTTAATTCTGCGACTTCACGCAAACTTGCTTTTACATTGTCGAAGTTGCGATAAACTACAATGCTTCCGCTATCTTCCACGCTAATCACGTACTCTCCTGAAATTGCTGATTTTTTTGCCATAATTACTCAATTTTATTGTTAATACTATTGTTTATTTTTCTCGTTTAAGACTATCCTTTGCCGATTCAATTTGCCGTTTATAAGACGCTATAGCCCTATCGTGACGTGCAGCATGATCAACCTTTGATTTTCGATACATTGCTTTTGAAGAAGGAGAACTTGCACTCTTAATCATACGTGCATAATATTCATTATCTTTCTTCTTTGCATCTTTTTCGCGCTGCATTGAAGCACGAAGGTCGATGATTTTTTTACGATAATATTCCTTGCTCATATTTGTATGAATTAAAATGTTTATTTATTGTACTGATATTTCATCTGTATTTTCTTCGTCATAAGAATCCTTTATGGTTATGTTTACAACCTTAAATCCGAATGATTTGAAAAACGATGCTAACTTTTCTATTCCGATTTCATTTGCTTTATTTAAAATGTTGTTATCGATCTTGTTTAATAAAATTTTTCTTTTCCATTGTATTATAATTTAAGTTGTTTATTTGCCATTGAGGATTTTATTTTGTTTGTATTTATTAATTAAAATTTCCCATTGGGATAATTTTGTTTTTTCATAAGGGAAAATATCCTTAACTTCAAATCCTGAATCTTTGTCGATATCATAAAGGAAGCGGTCTAGATCATCAAATTTCACTTTCAATCCATGATAGCCAGTTTGAGCAATATCACGAAGTTTTTGAAGATATTTTATGTAAATAGTAATCAATTGCTCTTCGTTTTTATTTGATAAAAGTTCTTGTTTGGTATAATCAAATGCAGCACGATATGCTCGAGCATCAATTATTTGATAAACTTGCGGGTTTATAAATCGTAAATAGGTAGAAGCCATAGGTAGTCTTACCCCCTTCGATTTGAGCAGAGCTTTTAACACAATGATTGTCTTTTCTTCGTCTAATTTCTTTAATGACTGTACGGAATTAAGCTTTTCTATCGCATCGTCACTCATACAAACATACCTATCCAACTTCCACAATGTTATTTCTCTAATTGTGTTGATGTTAAACCTTGAATGTTGAAGTTTGTCAAGTTCGTCAGTAACATCAGTCAGATATTCAAATTCCTTTTTGAATTCATGTTCTTTCGTTTTTATAATATAACTTGCCATAATTTTTTAATCCCATTTGCCTACAGCGTAGCCAGAATTTCCTTCGTCAAAGATTTTTATTGCCGTAATAAGATTCAGTATTCTTTGAACTTTATCCATATTTCATAAAAATTAAAGCCGACGCATTCGCATCGGCTTTCGAATCATTTACTTACCTGCTTGAACAAGAGTGTCGTTGTTATTTGCAAGAGCAGTATCTTTTGCATTCGCTACTTGAACACCGATGCCCCATGCTTTTACAAACTCTTCTTCAAAATTTCCGACACGTTTAGCGCCACCTACAACTAATTCTCCACCTTTTGCACCTTCTGCACGAATTGAAGCAAGTGTAGCTGAGTCATCTGCCATTTTCCCTTTACATGTTGGGCTCATGTAAACACGTAAAGAACTACCGAAAGCTTTTTTAAAGTCTTCTTTTAACTTGCGTACCGTAGTACGACCATTGATTTTTAAGTCTGCCATAATTTATGTAATTTTAATAGTTGGAAAATTATTTAAACAATCTTTTTAGTTTGTTCTTCAAGCTTCCTTTTGCTTTACGTGCTTTAGCCATCCGTGCAGCCGCTTCCTTACCAGCTTTCGTTCGTTGATCTAAATGCCCGTCAGAACGACGAGCTGTTTTTTTAATTTTTGGTTTTGCCGATGTTTTCTTCTGTGCAGCACGTGCTTTTTTTGCACGTTCAACCAACTCTTTATATTCTTTTGTCCGTTTGTCAACTTTACCTGACGCTGTTTTTTGTAATGCCATAATTATAAAGTTTTAAGGTTTATTCTTCAATTATTAGATCTTCTTCCTCTTCTACGAATTCATCAAGAATTTGACTCGCTTTATCTTCGTCAATGCCCAATATATCGGCAAAAGCAAAGAAATTCTCAACTTCTGAGGTTGCAAGGAAAGCATCAGCACACATCAGTTGTAAACAAAGTGCCAAAACGCCTTCTTTTTCTTCTGCATCTACTTGTTTTGCTGCATCTTCAAGATATGTAGCTAATTCGTCTTCCGTCATTTTTTCCGTAGCCTTAATTTCTTTAGCCAAATCAGAAGAGATAGTTTTTACTTCTAATAGTTCATCGAGTTCACCGACAAACTCTTTTTCAAATTCATCATATTCTCCATCTGCCCAAATAGCAGCGGCGAAAAATGAAGAAAGTACCTTTGACTTTGTTTTCATACATTTAATATTTAATAGTTATTAATACATTTTTTCAATTAGGAAGAGTGAAGTCTTAATTTCTTTACTTTATTATTCAATTACTATAAATTCCGTTCTTCTGTTAATATTTGATTCTGGATTTTCGGAATCTTTTAACTCGTTACTTCCTTTTCCTTCCCATTGCAGTCTATTTTCTGATATTCCTTGTGAAATCAAGAAATCAACCGCTGCTTTCGCACGTCCTTCTGAAAGTTTTTGATTGAACTTTACATCGCCTTCAGCCGAAGTGTGCCCCACAATTTTAAGTTTAAGATTTTCTTGCTTTTCCATCAGTTTTGCTAAATCGTGAAGAACAAATTTTGCAGCGTCGTTTAATTCTGTCTTTCCTTTTTCAAATTCCGCAGCATTGAAATTCTTTTCGATTTCTTCTATTTGCTGTATGTATACCGTATCAACAACTGTCACCACTTTTTCTATCACCTGTGGCTCTTTATTACAACTTCGCATGAGCAAAAGAGCAAGTATTGCAATTATTACAACCGCTCCAATCAATACCCACAACCAAGTTTTTGATTTTGTTGGTACAGGCGGAACATATCCATTTAAATATTCCAAACGCCAACCGCCTTTTTTGCCAATACCTTTTTCGGCGGCAGTAAATTCTGCAATTTCAATGTCATATTGCTTTGCGTGTGAAACCAATCTCTCAAAGCTTGGTTTTGTCCACATTTTACAAAGCACCATCTTGGTACCATCTTGCAATTTTATAACTTCGTCATCTCCAATGAACCAGAATCCTTTTTCATTTTCCGATTGACATTCTTCTTGACGTTTAAAATTTACTGGCCACCCACTGTCTGGATTAAGTTCTTTTGGAAATGCTTTTTCAAAATCCTCGAAAGTTGCATGAGGATACATTACATGATATGCATTGATTATTCCCAATGCTGTGCGGTTCTGAGCTTTACCGTAAACTCTAATTTTACTTGCCATAATACCTTTATTTATTTAATTTTAACTCAATCTATCAATTCAATAATATAACTTATACAAGCTATTCCCAATGGAGCTAAAAAGAATTGCAACGAACAGGAAATGACATTCCCTACCATTGTGTCAAACAATCCTAACGGTGACATTACATAAAACCATCGCAATGGCACACCATACGACCAAGAAAATATTCCATAGAAAAAACCAACGGCTGCACAAACTCCAGAAACAACCCAGAGACTATCGCTAAAATAGCCCTGCATCAGTCCAACTAATCCAAACAAACCTGCAAAAGTAGTTATTGGCAATATTAAATTGATAAGATAAATAATTACAATCATATTCGCATTTTTCTACAAATAACTTTTAATTTTTCCCACCACGCAAAGTCCTTTTTAGTCCTTTTTCATTCCCATATCATAATCATCTCAGACATTATTTTTCAAAACATCTTATTATTCAGCTCTTTACAAAAAGTAACAATATCATATATGATAATTGTTATGCAATAATAAACCATTTTCTTTATAAAACCAAATAGAAAAGGAAATGGTTTCGGAAAAAGACATAAATGCGGAAATCGGTCGAAGAATTCGTCAAATTCGTGAAAAACAGGGCATTACCCAGCACGAGCTTGCTCTCCGCTGCGACATCGAGGCCTCCAATATGTGCCGAATAGAATCGGGCAACACCAACCTTACCGTTAAAACTATGGTTCGCGTCTGCACCTCGCTCAACGTGCCGTTCTACAAACTCACAGAAGGAATAAAGTAACCCATCAATACGACAAATTCTGTAACAACCGTATTCTTTGGTTGTTTTGTTCTATCCGTTTTTCTAGAACTTTCAATTTTTGGAACTGTTCTTCGTCAAGTTCATCGTCAAGAACGTTATACCGTTGCACGCTATCCACTGTTTCCTGCAATGCAACATAGTCTTTCAGCAGAGAATACGATGTTCCTTCGTTCACATATCTATCTACCATATTTTCCATTGATATGGCAATAGACTCCAATGTTTTTAGATACGATTCAACCCGTGCGTTTTTAACCTTTTCGTATTGATATACAAATCGGATACGGATTTGTTTTGCATTTTTCAAACGTTCTGCGTCAATATTCCACGAAACCGAAAACACATCCCCCTCGGCTAAATTCATTAGACTATCGACAGACATATCAACCATTTGCGACGGTTGCGAGACATATATAACACTATCTTGCCAGTCAAGGGCTTCCAACACAAAGCCAACCTTGTAAAAACTTTTTTTCGGCGTAACAGTGTCGGCATACGAACGAAAAAGGGCTTTCTTTGGAAATCCAAGTTTCGCACGGTTGCGTTTCAAACGCACAACAAGTGAATCCTGCGTCGATGAGACTGAGAAAATGGAGTCAACAAGGGAAAAACAAAGCCCTTTTTCTCCAGCAATTTCATGCTGTCGAGCCAATAGAATAATTTGTTCGTTTTGATTTTTTTGCTCTTCCTGAATTGATTCAATTTGTCTTTCAAAAAATGATATTTTATTGAAAATCAACAATAAAAACAAAACGGCAACTATAATCGCACAACTTATAACAACCGCACCACGCCGCATTGTAACTCCAAAGTTAATGGCACGAAGAATCTCATCGGCAGAACGATAGCGTTCATCGCGATTTTCACGGACGCATTTTCGTGCTATTTTTTTATAAAAATGTGGTAACGGAAGTGATTCAAGTATTTTGCCGAACGAATATATATCAGCACGACAGTCCAATGGCACATTCCCTGCAAGTTGTTCGGGGGCAATGTACGAAAGACTTCCCGCAGGTTGTTTCAGTGTAGTGTAGTTATCGCTGTCGGACAGACCGAAATCAATGATTTTAACGTTGTTGCCGTTATTGGTAATGAGTATGTTGTCGG
>JAEEGL013404584.1_pt1 | contig 10381 bp, 12 predicted proteins | sample 9134231 | NCBI WGS metagenome assembly JAEEGL01 (sample SAMN16246548, study PRJNA631951) | gut metagenome | biome: gut microbiome; feature: rumen; material: fiber-attached | host: Bos | place: Iran: Karaj | collected 2018-10
CTGAATGCTATGTGGGCGACCTGTTATGTCAGGTGAGCTTCAACGGTTATGTCCGCTGTAGCGATAACTCTACGGGCGAGGTCTGTGACTTTGATCCGCTTGGCCATGCCTATTGTGTGTCGTAGGCTTAGTTGTCATCTGCGGGCGTGCTCGAATATCTTAATATCTTGGATCTAATTTTGCTGAATAGTGAAATTAGATTTTTTTTATGAAAGGTATATAACTATTTTTTATTTTATTATATAATATTAATGGTAAGAGGTAATATGAAAAATCTATACAGTTATTTAGAAAAGAATAAAGATGTTTCTTTAAAAGAAAAACCATGGAATATGATGGATAATCTTCTTTGCTCTTGTATAGCATATATACCTTTAATAGAAAACTTTGATTTTAAAACTTTTGATGAATTATGTAATGAAGTTATTAACTTTGAATATCCATCTCGTCCTGAATATGTATCATATTCTGATAAAAAGATATTTACTATTTTAAAGGATAGTAAAAGGTATCATGATATGTGTTTTTTAAATTATGTAAATATTATTGATGATAATACCCAATTTGGTGCCTTAACTATCCGTATTGGTAATAAAAAGATTATTGTTTTTAAGGGTACAGATGGAAGCATGATTAGTTGGATTGAAAACCTTCGCTTTGGTTATGTATATCCTACATATACTCAAAATCTAGCTATTGATTATTTAAGACAAAATGTTCATATGTTTGATTATGATGTTATTGTATTAGGTCATTCGAAAGGTGGTAATTTAGCCATTATTTCTACGATGGAGTTACCTTGGTATAAGCAATTAAGAATAAAAAAAATCTATAATTTTGATGGACCAGGTTTAAGACCTAAAGAGCATAATTCTAAAAAATATCAAAGAATAGTTAGTAAGATAAAGACTATTATGCCTGATAAGTCATTCGTTGGAACCCTTTTATGTAATGATAATGTTATATCGATTAAGACTAATGCTGTTATGTTTTGGGTTCATTATCCCACTAATTGGCAAGTGGTTGATGATAATTTTGTTCCTAGTGAATCAACTGATTTAAGTAAAAAACTGCATTTAATGACCTCTGAATGTATGGAAAATGTTGATTATGATACTGTTCAAGATGTACTTGAAGAAATATTTAAAGTCTTTGATGCTCGAAAAAAAGAACATTTTGGTGTTACTCTAAGTGATATTATAAATATTGTTGATAAAATGCATGATATTGATGAAAAGGAGAAGGATTATGTTTTATCTATAATTAAATCAATGTTTGAATTATCAAATAAATAATTGTAATAAATAAACTAAAAGTAATGGAGGGAAGAGAAGTTTATGGATGACGATTTAGGGCTTATTGTACTTGATAATATTAAGGAAATAGGGGATAAGGTAAATAAAGAAATAGGAAAGTTAAAAAAAGAAGATAAAGACTATATTATTCCTATTAAAGTTGATCGCTTTGCTAATGGTGAAGGTAAAGCAACAATACTGGAAACTGTTCGTGATAAAGATATTTATATCTTAACAGATGTCGGTAACTACAGCATGACTTATAAGATGCATGATTTTGAAAATCATTATTCACCTGATGATCATTTTCAAGATTTGAAAAGAGTTATCTTAGCTATGTGTGGTCATGCTAAAAAAATAACTTTGATAATGCCCCTTTTATATGAATCAAGACAACATCGAAGAAAAGGTAGAGAATCTTTAGATTGTGCCTATGCTATGCAAGAATTAGCCCATATCGGTGTTAAAGAAATTATTACTTTTGATGTTCATGATCCCAACTCATGTAATGCTATTCCTCTTTTAGCTTTTGAAAATTTCTATCCAACACATATTATTTTAGAAAAATTTGCTCGTAATAATAAAGATATTTTAAATGATATGTTAGTTGTTAGTCCTGACTTTGGTGCCATGGAAAGAGCAAGATATTTTGCCGAAATGTTATCTTGTGAAGTTGGTGTCTTTTATAAAAGAAGAGATTTATCTCGGGTAGTAAACGGGAAAAATCCTATTATTGAACATGCTTATATGGGTGCTGATGTTAAAAATAAGAATGTCATTGTTGTGGATGATATGATTGCTTCCGGTGGCTCTATGCTTGAAGTTGCTCATGAACTTAAAGAACGTGGTGCCAAAAAAGTATTCTTATGTGCGACATTTGCATTGTTTACCGAAGGCATTGATAAATTTATAGTGGCTTATGATAATGGCGATTTTGATGCTTTATATACGACTAATCTAACATACGTCAAGGATGAAGTAAAAAAACAAGACTGGTTTAATGCTGCTGATTGTTCAGAAAAAATTGCTAAAGCTATTGTAACATTAAATGATGGTAAATCAATTTCGCCATTATTAAATGGTAAAACTGATTTTTATAAAAAAATTGAAAAAATTCAAAGTAATCATACAAAGTAATGTATGATTTTTTTGTCGAATAATATTCCATATCTATAAAACTGGCTAAAACTTTTGATATCTTTTGTCGAAACTGTTTAAATATGAATGAAAAGCCACTATATTATACGTAGAAAAGGTGATATTAGTGTTGAAAATAGATTTAAACTATCACAAGAAGATTTTATTTATTAATCTTCAGGGGGTTTTAAATCGTAGTACAGCATATAAAATCAATAATTATTTAATACCGGTTTTATTGAAGCATCAAATTAAATATGGAATTTTAAATTTAAAAGATTTAGTAGAAATAGATGATGATGGATTAGATAGTTTACTAAATATTAAATATGCTTTTAAAAATAATAATGGTTTAGTATATTTATGTGAGTATAGTTCATTTTTATTAAAAAAGATTAATAAATTACATTTAAAGAAAATAAATTCTCATCAAGAAATATTGCATTCTTTAGGAGTGTAACCAATGAAAGTTGAAGATTTAATTAAGGATAACCAGAAACTTATTTATAAAATAGCGACTAGTTTTTATAATGTTGATATGGAAGATTTATATCAAGCGGGTGTCTTAGGTTTACTAAAAGCCTTTAAGAATTATGATATCAAAAGTGGTGCTAAGTTTTCTAGTTATGCTTATGATTATATTTATGGTGAGATGTATTCTTTAGTTAATAATCGTAATATAAAAATAAGCAAAGATGTTTTAAAACTATATCGAATGATTGAAAAAACCAGATATGCTTTATGTCAAAAATATGGACATGTTCCTTCGGATAGAGAAATTGCTAATTTTTTAGAAATGGATGAACAACAAATTAGTGAAGCCATCATGGCTGGTAAAGAAATTATGAGTTTAGATGAACAAGAGTTTAAACCGGTTTATGAAACAGTAGCTATAAAAGAAAAAACGAATATTGATGATCAAATAATGATTTCCCAAAGTTTAGAAATGCTAACACCTGATGAACAAAGCATTATTAAGGCTCGTTTTTATGAAGATATGACTCAAAGCGAAGTAGCTAAAAAACTTGCAATGACCCAAGTTATGGTTTCTCGTTACGAAAAAAAGGGTCTTTCCAAGATGTGTCAATATATGCGGTTGTAAGAGTATAAAATGTTTATTTTTTCCAATACTAAGATTGGTGAAAATATGCAAAAAGAAGAATATCAAATATTGATAAAAAAGTATCAACCTCAAGAGCATAAACTAAAAAATGCTCTTATTTCGTTTTTTACTGGGGGATTATTAGGCTTATCTTGTGAAATATTAAGCACTTTATTCGTTAAATGGTGGGGAATATCTAAAATGTTTAGTTATTCACTAATATGTTTTATGTTAATATTTTTAGCTTCATTAGCAACGGCTTTAGGTTTTTTTGATGAGTTAATTAATAAATTTAAATGTGGTTTGATTATTCCTACGACTGGCTTTGCACATAGTGTTACTTCGAGTGCTTTAGAATATCGACATGATGGGATGATTACGGGTTTAGGAGCTAACTTTTTTAAACTAGCGGGTTCCGTTATCTTATATGGTATTGTTTCGGCTTTCTTTTTATGTATCTTGAAGGTGTTAATATGGGTAGCTTAAATTTTCAAAATATTTATATTAAAGATAATTTTATTTTAGTTGGACCGAAAGAAATGGAAAGTAGGTTAGATAGATATGATTTAGCAGTTGATGATTACTATTTTAAAACCCAAACCTTTGAACAAGCAGAAATTAAAATGCAACGTTTAGTTATTGAAAACTTACTAAGTAAAAATGATTGGGTGGATAAAAATATTGATTATTTAATTGGTGGTGATTTAATTAATCAGATAGCCATTTCCTCTTATTGTGGTAAAGAATTTAAGATTCCTTTTATAGGTGTATATGCCGCCTGTGCTACTTTTGTAGAGGCAATGTTGTTAGCAAGTAATTTAATTGCTTCGGGAAATGCTCATAATATTATTTGTATGACATCATCGCATAATCTAACGGCCGAAAGACAATATCGTTATCCAGTCGAGTATGGTAATAATAAACCGCAGACCGCGACTTCGACCGCTACTGGAGCCGTAGGAGCTATTATTTCGAATGAGAAATCAAATATTAGAATTGTCGGAGGTACTTTTGGTAGAATAATTGATCTAGGAGTGAATGATGTCAATCATATGGGTGCAGTCATGGCTCCCGCCTGTGCGGATACTATTTATGAACATTTAAAGAACCATAAAAAGAAACCAACTGATTATGATTTGATTTTAACAGGGGATTTAGGCTGTGTGGGCTTAGATATTTTAAAAGATTATTATGCCAATGTTTATAAGGGAAAACTTTTAAATATTTGTGATAGTGGCTGTGAATTATATTATCCTGAACAAAATATGTATGCTGGTGGCAGTGGTCCTTGTTGCTTACCATTATATTTTTTTGGTAAAGTCTTACATAAACATAAGCGCCAAAGAATTCTTTTAGTAGGAACGGGTTCTCTTCATACGCCAGTATTAGTTAATCAACATCAAACCATTCCTTCGATTGCTCATGTTGTGGAGATTGAGGTGTTGGGATGATCTATGTTTATGCTTTTTTTCTACCGGCTTTTGTATGTATGATTGGCCAAGTTTTATTAGATAATACCAAATTAACCGCAGGACATGTTACTTCATTATTTACGGTGTTCGGTTCCATACTTTCTTTTTTAGATATTTATCCAGTATTAATTAAGAAATCGGGAGCAGGGGCAACCATTTTGATTGCTAATTTTGGTAATATGCTTTTTGAAAGTGGTATGCAAGGTTACAATACCCAAGGTTTTTGGGGCATTTGGTCAGGACTTTTAGTAAAAAGTTCTTTTGCAATTACTGCCGCGATTATATGCGCTTTTACTTTAACCATCTTTTTTCAACCAAAAGATTAAAAAAATGACATTTAGGACTAGGCATATTTTGATTTTTATGCCATAATATAATAGAGGTATGATATTATGGAAGAAAATGATGTATCAAATAACGTTAATGTATCTCCGCTTTTAGCGGAATTTGCTGAAGATCCAATTGTAACAACACCTGAAGTTGAACAAACAGAATCATCTCCAGTTCAAGAACCTGTAGCGGAAACTACACCAGAGGTTGAACCAACACCATCAGAACCTGTAGCTCCAGTGGTAGAAAGTCCCGCAATTTCAGAGACTCCAGTTGAGCCACCAGTTGTTGAGCAAGGACCTGAATTACCACCAGTTCCAAGTGAGCCAGTTCCTGAACCTGTGGTATCTGTTCCAGAGCCACCGGTAGCAGAGCCAAAACCTGAGCCAGAAGTAAATCCGGTTCCAGAAGTTGTCGTTGAGACTCCTAGTGTTCCTGAAGTTGCACCAACAGTTACTCCAGAGGTACCTGCTGAAAGCCCAGTTGTTCCTGAAACTCCAGTAGAACCAACACCAATGCCAGAGCCACCAGTAGTTACTCCAACCCCTGTTGTTGAAGCACCACAAGTACAACCAACAGCTGAGACATCTGTTGCTAGTCCATCAGAGGAACCAGTTCCTGCTGTAGCAGCACCGGCACCTACACCAGAGCAACCAAAAACTGGTGAAGAAAAGATTCAATTTAGTAAGAAATCACAAATTATTGGAACAACAGTTTTCTTAGTAATAACTGCATTTATTGCTTTCTTGATTTGTCGAAATTTTTTAACACTTTAATCAATTGAGAGTATTTGTTCAAAGATTAGAATTTGTTGATTAAAATAGATTTTATGAAAAGTAGAATCTATTTTTTTTATGGTACCCGTTTTTTGAATAATGTTATTGTTATAAAAATACTGAATACTAATGATTTTTTGTTCATAAAAGGCTTCGATTATTTTTTGTTCATTAGATTGTTTTTGCTCATCAGAAAGAATAGGCATTTTTTTCTTATTTCTTTCTTTTTGAATATTATAAATTATTTCTTTGCCTGAAATAACAGAATTAAATGGTGCCCATTTAATCATTCCTCGGTCAATATTAGGCATTGTGACCTCCAATTTTACCATTTCTTTCACGAATCGTGGAATCTTCAAGTAAACTTGAGGCTTTCAAAAGACTGTTTTTGCCAAATCTTTTTTTTATTTTATCAATGGCTTCATTAATTTCTTCTTCGTTTTTGATGTCATGATAAGTACTAAATAAATTTAATTGCACACCGGTTTTATCACAAAGGCCTCCACAACTAATGGAAACTTTCCGAATTGGTAATTCATCATAAAATTTATCAAAAATAATTTCACAACATTTTAAAATTTCTTTACTTGAATCAGTCGGAGCATCAAGTTTAGTTGTATGATAAAAACCACCACCAATATTTTTAGAGTAGCCAATACCAAAGCCAATAATAGTACAATGTTTATTATTTTTACGTAATCTTTCTGTTAAAACATCAATCATTTCCGCAATAATTATTTTAATATTCTTATCATTATAATCTTTGAATAAAATTTGGGAATGTGAAAAAGATTTATCTTTCGGAGCTATTTTATAATCAGAAATAATTGATAAATCAATGCCATTAGCATGATTCCAAAGTTCAAGTCCCATAATACCAAATTTATCTTTTAAAATACCCCTTGGTGTTTTAGCTAAATCTTCGATAGAATAGATACCCATTTTATTTAAATTTTTTTCCATTCTTTGACCGATACCCCACATGTCACTAAGAGGACTAATTTTCCATAGTTTGGTAGGTATATCCTCATAAGTCCATTTAGCAATACAATCAGCATTATGTTTAGCCTCAATATCCATTGATACCTTAGCAAGAAGCATGTTAGGTCCAATACCACATGTAGCTGTAAGACCAGTCTTTTCTTTGATAGAATTTAAAATATCTAGTGCTAATTCATAATCCGTCTTTTTATACATTTTTAAATAATGAGTTACATCTAAAAAACATTCATCAATAGAGTAGATGTGTAGATCTTCTTCAGAAATATAATCTAAGTAGACATTAATAACTTCTTTACTTTTTTGAATATATAGATTCATTCGTGGTTTAGCAATAAAGTATTTAATATTTTTAGGTATTTCATAAAGTCTTCCACGTGATTTAACTCCTTGTTTTTTTAAAAAAGGAGTAACAGCTAAAGTTATAGCCCCATTACCTTGGTTAGGGTTTGCTACGACAAGAGGATAAGAAAAAGGATCTAAACCTCTTTCAACACATTCACATGAGGCAAAAAAACTCTTTAAATCAATACACAAAATATTTCTTTTAAGATAGATATTTTCCATAACTCACCATAACGAACAAATGTTCTAAAAATATTATATAGCAAGAATAAAAAGATAGCAATTGGAAAATTTTATCATTTTAAGAATATCAATATCATTGATGTAAAGTATTATTTGTTGTATCATTATAGATAGTAGGAGTCTATATGAAAAGGAATAATATAATCTTAATTACAATAGCAATTGTAACATTACTAGTAACAATAATCGGAGCAACATATGCATACTTTTCAACGGGTAATATGAATATAACCAATGTAGCAAATGCCAATACCGTAACAGAAAGAAATAATATGGTATTTGATACCTTAGGTGGGGGTATGTTACTTAATATAACAGCCTCAAATATGGTCGAAGCACGACAAGGCAATGTAGCCGCCGAGAATAATACAACTCTTACCGTAAATTTTACCGCCAATACGGATTATAGTATGGTATGTACCTATGACATTATTTATGAATGGACAAGTACTGACAAATACACATCTCATACAAGTGGAGTAACATCAAATGAATTTACTATTCAAGGAACACTTGCAAATAATGCCCATGTAAGTGAAGGAACAAATAGTATAAGTAGTGAAACAGACTTATCAACATTAACATATACGAACTATAGTGCTACAGTCGTAAGTGGAGCGCAAATAGACGGAACTGGAAATACAATGAGTACAGCGGTATGGACCTTATCAAGTAAGTTTTATAATGTAAGTCAAGATCAAAGTGCGTTATCCGGTAAAACATATGCCGGAAGGTTTAAAGTAGCCAATGTATTATGTGTAGCAGGAACGGCAAGTCCACCAGGCCCAACAAGTTACTGGTTTGCATTATCTACATGGAATGATAGTACAGAGCAATATGAACCACTATATACACATCCAAATTATGGAGGAACATTGCAAAGTAGTGGAAGTGCAACAAATCATAATGTATACATAGGACAAGATAGTAGTAAGTACTATGTATGTACAACTATTCAGGGACATGAAATATGTTTAAGTCAACCATATACACAATACGGATTAAGTGGACATACATTAAATAGTACTTTAACATCGGAGCAACAAACAAGTGCTAAACAAGCAATATACCAAGCGTTTATCGATGCCGGAATAACGATTGATATAGACAATAATTGCGAAGATTTCGGCTACGGCGCTTACTGCTTTGTGGGCGACCTTCGCTGTGCTGTGTACATCGACGGTTATGTCGGCTGTTACGATGACTCTACGGGCGAGTTCTGTGGAGTCGATGCCTCTGGTCATGCTTACTGTGGGTCATAGGGTGGCTGAGATCAGTGCCTGGTCGTCCTCGCGTTCTTCTGAACATCTTAATATCTTGAATCTAATTTTGCTTTAAGTGAAATTAGATTTTTTTATAAAAACATTCTAAATTAATTCTTGTTATAATGATAAGTAAGTATTATAATAAGTTATGTAAATTGTTGATGAAAGACAAGTAATATATTTGGTTTTTTATAGAGAGTTCTTGGTTGGTGGAAAAGAATAAAAATAATTATATGAATCTCCTTTCTAGAGAGTTTAATAAACTTCGGGTAATTCCGTTATCAAGATTTAAGTTAAATAAAGGATGGTACCGTCTTAAGACTCCTTAAGGGTAGCATCTTTTTTATTAGGAGAATAATTATGGATAGAATTGTTAAACCAGGTCAAAAATATCGCCATTTTAAAGGAAATATTTATGAAGTATTATTACTAGCAAAGGATAGCGAAACGACTGAAGATGTGGTAGTATATGGCCATGATGGCCAAAATTGGGTTAGATCACTTTCTGAGTTCGTCTCGGAAGTAGACCATCAAAAATATCCAGATGTCAAACAAAAATATCGTTTTGAATTAATTGAGGAGGAAGAAAAATGATAGATATAAATTTAATAAGAGAAAATAGAGATATAGTAAAAGAAAATATTAAGAAAAAATTTCAAGATGAAAAATTACCTTTAGTGGATGAAGTATATGAAAAAGATATTAAGTATCGGGAAACAAAGACTAAAGCTGATGAACTTCGAGCTGAAAGAAATAAAGTAAGTGACAATATCGGACTTTTCGTAAGAAATAAAGAAATGGACAAAGTCGAAGAGGCTAAAAAAAGAGTAAATGAAATAAATACTGAAATTTCTGAATTAGAAAATGAAGAAGAAAGACTAGCTGCTCAAATAAAAGATATTATGTTTACAATACCTAATATTGTAGCGGATGATGTTCCGGTTGGTAAAGATGATAGTGAAAATGTCGAAGAAAAAGTGTTTGGTAATCCTAAGACAGTAGATTATGAAATACCTTATCATGCTGATATCATGGCATCATTTAATGGCCTTGATAAAGATGCTGCTGGTAGAGTTACCGGTAATGGTTTTTACTATTTAATGGGTGATATAGCAAGACTTCATTCTGCTGTCCTTGCGTATGCTCGTGACTTTATGATTGATAAAGGATTTACTTATTGCATTCCCCCATATATGATTCGTAGTGAAGCTGTTGATGGCGTAATGTCATTTACGGAAAAAGAAAACATGATGTATAAAATTGAAGGCGAAGATTTATACTTAATTGGTACTTCTGAACATTCAATGATTGCTAAATTTAAAGATCAAATTTTAAAAGAAAGTGACTTACCAATAACGATGACTTCTTATTCACCTTGCTTTAGAAAAGAAGTAGGAGCTCATGGTATTGAAGAAAG
>JAEEGL014389370.1_pt1 | contig 10381 bp, 4 predicted proteins | sample 9134231 | NCBI WGS metagenome assembly JAEEGL01 (sample SAMN16246548, study PRJNA631951) | gut metagenome | biome: gut microbiome; feature: rumen; material: fiber-attached | host: Bos | place: Iran: Karaj | collected 2018-10
GAAGATGATAAAATACTTCATGGCCTGGACATACATCTCGTGCTGGTCCTTATCCTTGACACCGGCGAAGACGATGGGCTCGTAGGCAAAACGGAAGGCCTGAGTAATCATGGCCATAATCATGGCTATCTTTGAACAGGCGCCATAGATACCTAACTGTTCGTGCATATCGGCTCCCTTGTAGAAATAGGGGAACAGCATCTTGTCGGCCGTCTGGTTCAGGATGCCGGCAATACCGAATACGAGGATAGGCCACGAATAGCTGAGCATGGTACGCAACAGTTTTGTGTCGAGCTTCCAACGGAAACCTGTATACTCTGTTATGAGACAAACAGCCAACATAACCGTACATACGAGGTTGATATAGAACACGTAGCCCACATCCTTGCCGTCCATCCAATAGAAATAGATGAGGTTCAGCAGGATGCTCATCGCGATATTCAGGAGTTTCAGCGCAGCAAACTTCAGCGCCTTCTTCTGCTGGCGCAGGTGGGCGAAGGGTATGCACAGGAAGGCATCGATAGCTACTGTAACAGCCATTACACCTACATAGTCAGGATGGTCGCCATAGTGCATCAGACGGCTGATAGGGTCGAGAAACAGCATGACGATCACCGCAAACAGCAGCGACACCGTGCCCACGCTAATCAGTGTCGTACCATAGACCGTCTGTGAGTCGGTATGTGTCTTGTTGGTGAAACGGAAATAAGTAGTCTCCATGCCAAATGTCAGCAATACCATCACCAGTGCGACATAGGCATAGATGTTGGTAATGATGCCATAAACTCCGCTGGCAGCAGAGAACTGCGAGGTGTAGAGTGGCACTAACAAGTAATTCAGGAATCGCCCTATGATGCTCGAAAGCCCATAAATGGCCGTGTCCTTGAATATCGTGGTTAACTTTCCCATAATTTCTAGTTTTTCTGGATTCTCTAGTTCTTCTTGGTTACCCAAAGAACAAATAACAAATCGCAATGGCAGCAATGACGCCAGCCAGGTCGGCCAATAGGCCGCAGGGTACGGCATGACGCGTCTTGGACACCCCTACAGAGCCGAAATAGACAGCCAGAATATAGAAGGTGGTATCGGTTGAACCCTGGAAGATGCACGACAGGCGACCCACAAACGAGTCTGCTCCGTAGTTGGTCATGGCATCGACCATCATGCCACGGGCTCCTGAACCTGACAGGGGCTTCATCAAGGCTGTCGGCATAGCGTCGACCCATTGGGCATTGACTCCTGTCAGCTCCACACACCAGCGCATGCCGCCTATCAACATGTCCATAGCCCCAGAGGCACGGAACACACCAATGCCCACCAGGATGGCCACCAGATAGGGTATGATGCGCACTGCTGTCGTGAAGCCTTCCTTTGCTCCTTCGATGAAGGCATCGTAGACGTTCACTTTCTTGCGCATACCTGCTACGATGAATCCGCAGATGATACTCATCAACAGGATGTTGGCAACGGAGGTACTGACACGATTCATCATATCACCGTCCATCTGCGAGAAACCCCAGATGATGCCTGCCACCACCAGGCACGCACCACCTAAGGTAAGCAACATGGTTCGGTTGAACAGATTGATGCGCTGGTAGAGCGAGGTGACGATAATGCCCGCGATGGTCGAGAAGAAGGTAGCCAGCAGAATAGGGATAAAAATGTCAGTAGGCTGGGCTGCTCCCATCTGAGCGCGATAAACCATGATGCTGACAGGAATCAGCGTCAGTCCGCTGGTGTTCAGTACCAGAAACATAATCATGGGATTCGATGCCGTATCCTTCTTGGTGTTCAGCTCCTGCATCTGCTCCATGGCCTTCAGGCCGAGCGGTGTAGCAGCATTGTCCAACCCCAGCATGTTAGCGGCAATATTCATGAAGATGCTGCCCGTCACAGGGTGTCCCTTCGGAATGTCAGGAAACAGTTTGGTGAAGACAGGCGAAAGTACACGGGCCAGCACATTCACCACGCCGCCTTTCTCGCCAACCTTCATCACACCCAGCCACAGCGACAAGACACCCGTCAGTCCCAAAGAAATCTCAAAGGCAGTCTTCGATGACGAGAATGTAGAGTCCATCATTGCAGGAAAGACTTCATAATCTCCCAAAAACACCAGCTTGATGGCTGCTATCAGGAAAGCAACCAAAAAGAAAGCGACCCAAATATAATTCAATACCATACAGCCTGCAAAATTAATAGAATTTGCGCGAAATGCCAAATTTATTGCAAAAAAAGAGCGGTTGCATCACGCAACCGCCCCTTCCTATCTATATTAGTAAAGTATCTGATGTCAAATTAATACCACAACTTGGTGGGATCGGTAACCCATCCTGTGAAGCCTTCATACTTGCTCTTGATAGACTGCTTCTCATCGGGCCAATTGAATCGGGGATCAACGCCAATCTTAGCTGTAGGTCCACCTACGGTAGCTTCGATGGTATACCACTCTCCGTTTTTCTGGACTCTGACAGGGATATCCTCACCCCACTTTGTCCTATCAATACCATTTACGGTGAAGGACTGAGCAGTCTGACCGTCAGCAGCCTGATAGCCTTGCTTCTTCAGCTCGTCTGTCAGAATTCTGGCAGCCTTGGTGTTGATCATCGTCTTCGTGTTAGACACGCCAAATGCAGCATGTACCTCGTGACCGGCGACCTCCAACGGCAGTGTACCACCAGCAGCCACGATGGTCACAGTAGCAGAAGTTGCGCTAGTGAACTTCACATCGAATACGACATCGTTAAAGTCGAAGTCAGTAGCATCTTCAGCGCTCAAGTCCTCACAAATGACGCGGATGTCAGCTCCTGTGGGTTGAATCTCCTTATCACCCTCGAAACCAGGATTACATTCTGTTTCAGTAATAGTAACGGAAGGCTTGCCTGATTTAAAGTTAGAAGCATAGATGTTAGCTTCCTTACAATTACCCTTGAAGTCGATATAAGGATACTGTCCAGACATACCGTTTTCAAAGTGGGTTGTCTCAGAATAGATATAGAGATTGTTACCATATGTCACCTCGTATCCCTGATTGTCAATGCCCTTCTCAATCTTGTTAGCCTGGAACACAGCATATTCACCACTGGCAGGACCATAGATACCATAGTCAGCTTTACGACAGTCTAATATTGCTGTCCCAGTAACCTTGATGACTGAATTCGAACCCATGTTAATACGGGCAGGACCTGCAATGTGGAAGCTTGCAGCAACGATACCGGCACCACCGTCCATCTGGAATGTGCTTGTTGAAGAATCTCCCAGAGTCATATCAAACAACTCTGTACAAGTCAACTTACAGTTGTTCCATACATTGACGCTTCCTGCATTATAAAGGAATGTACCAGTGGTGTACTGACCATCATTCACCCAACCGTTAGAATTACTATTGACAGTTGTTGTTCCGCTGATATTTACCTCACCACCGCTAACGTTCCAGAAGCTACCGCTACCCTCGCTACCATAGTTAGCAGCAGAGATAGAACCTTCGTTGACAATGAAAGACTGTGCATTTGTAACTCTGAGGTTTCCGTCAACCTCTACAGTACCCTGATTGTAAAGGATACCCGTTCCGTTAGCATGCAGATTGGGAGCCTTAATAGTTCCTGCGTTGTAAATAGCTGCGCTGTTGATGTATAGCTCATCCTCAGTCTCCAGTGTTGCACCCTCAGCAATATACATTTTCAAACCTGCCTGAAGGTTCTTGCTGTCAAATGCATTCAGCTTCAGAGTTGCACCAGGACAAACATAGACATAAGCACCACCCTCATTTCTTGCATCAACATAGAAATAAGAAGGAGCAACAATACCATTACCGCCATTAGTAACAATGTACACGGGACCACCATTCACACCCTTTTGTAGATCGTTATTCCAACCTGAATTAACCTCTACTTTCTCATTAGTACTTGCCTCATCAGCATAGACAGAGATACCTGCTACATAACCATAGCTGTCCCTAATATTGGGAGTTCCTTCGGGATAAGTCGTCTTGTAGTCAGAAGCAGCGGGAGCATCGGGGAAATTAATGTTGTGTCTTACGGCACGAGTGTAATCCTCAAAACCTCTAGTGGCATCAGCACCAAAGCCCCAAGTCTGGTTGGGAGCAATGCTGACTCCAACATACTGGCGGAAAGCTGCGTTATAGGTGTCGTGCACCTTGTCGCGGCTTGCGTCGTAAGCACTGTCATTGTTCGAGCAGCTTGCTATTGCCATAGCTGCCAAACCCATCATCAAATACTTTTTCATCATGATTCTTGTTTTTAAATGTTAATATACGATTAATTCTATATGTTCCGGCTGCAAAGATACATAAAAAAAGGAGAAATATAGACCTCTTGCCGTTAATTTTTCTAAATATTGACGTAATCGTTATCGCAAGTCAAATAGCTTTTTGTAACTTTACAGCGTAATTTTAAATTGTTGAACAATATGAGACCTTTACGTATTATACTATTTTCGTTCATGGCAGCACTGCTTTTCACTACTACGTCCTGCCATAAAAAGGAGCTGTTCGATGAAGAACAATACAATGACTATGTGGACGACATGTTCCAGGTGGATGGTATTGACAAGAACCATGACTGGTGCCTGACCAAGGATGACACAATAACTGTCAAGGTGTCAGACAGTCGGATATACAGCGTCAAGTTATTAACGGATAATCCGTCTTTTTCAGCCTCGGAAATCATGGCTGAAGGTGTTTGCTACGGCAACCAGGCTACGCTGACTTATACGCTTCCTTTGGTAGCAAACAATATTTATATTGCTGCATTGGCAGAGGACGGTAGTTATTTGGGTGTCAAAACTGCCACCTACGGCACTAAAGAAGTGGAATTGTCCCTGAATGAGATGCAGCCCATAGGAAGCTCATTCGTTATGCCCACCTACCAGACTTTCACCTACCTCTATGTCTGCACTTTCCCCTTACCCAGCGAATCGTTCGACTACAACGACATGGTGTTGCGCATCAGCAAGAACAATACCAGACTGGAGAATTCGCTGACTGTCGACCTCAACGTAACTCTTAAAGCTGCTGGCACCAAGGAACAACCTTATGCTGGTGCCATCCAGCTGGCAGATATCAAATATAGCGACATCGACAAGGTGGAAATAGTGGAAGGTAAGCCAATGGACGATGGTTATCCGCTGATGCGACAGTTTATTACCAGCGATGCGCCACTCATTTCCGGACGTAACGGTGAAGCCGTCATCAATCTGTTTGAAAGCGTTCACTGGTCTTTTGGCAAGCAGCGCGACGAGCTTGGCAATGTTGTCAGCCTCATTTATAACACAACGCCATCTGTTCAGGTGAATTATAGTGCCAAGGCAGAGCCTATCAAGAGAACCTACCGTATCTACTTCAAGGACCGCAACAAGGCACGCCTCCTTACGCTCAACCGCATTGACCCTTTCCTCATTCATGAGTATAATGGCGGCAAATGGGAAATCCACACCTATCCTCATAAATTCGATGAAGTGCTGTACAGCATCTTTACCAACAAGGCTGCCTACGACAACCACATAAGCTGGTCAATCGTTATTCCCAAGGCCGACTTTAAATATCCTATTGAAGGTATATCCCTCTGCTCGTTCGACGAAGTGCTTGAAGAAACCTTCGGACCCTATGAGGGCTTCGTGGGATGGATGAAGGATCACACCACCCATCACAACTGGTATCTGAACCTTAAACGTCCAGACTTAGTCTATCAAGAATAGCACTTAGTACTAAAATGACGACAAAGAATAGAGGGATGTTTGCATCACGCAGACATCCCTCTCAGTTTTATAGAAGTATTTGACTTATATTTGATCAATAGGTCTTATCATTATCTGGATTCTTATACCAGTCGATATTTGTCTGATGCTGAGAATCAGCAGCAAAACCTACGAAATCAGGATATGCCTCCTTGACACATACCCACTCCAAAGGCCATGCCCAGTAGCCAGGAATAACGACTCCATGCGGGTCTTGACCATTGGTTGCCACATGTATCTTACCTTCAGGAGACAGTATCCAAAAATCTGCAGTAGCGAAAGTGAAGCCTGAAGGCTTATTGATTGTTGTTGTTTGCAATCCCATACTTTCGAATTTCTCATTACTTGTGTCACCTGTGTTAATAAACTTACCGGCAGTGCCACCCAAGGCACGATGAACCTCTACTCCGCCAAACAAGGCAGACGTACCGAGATACAAGTACAAGTCATAGGTAGCACCTGTACAGCAAAGAGTCACGTCAATCTTGTCTTCATCATCTTCATTCTCGCACACCTGTATCACGAGATCATTCATATCGTAGTCGCAAAAATAGGAGTCTTCGAAAGCATAGGTCCATACTGCAGGCTCACCAGGAATATCCCCACCGTCGTCACCAGGATTATAGCCAGCGCCAGTACATTCTCCTGCAGGGATAGAGAAAGGTGAGCTGGACTCAGTGGTATAGTTCCAGCCAGCAGCCCTGACTACGCTCAACATGGTATAGCCATTGTCCAACGTAATTTGGTTACCCTCCTTGTCATAAGTTTGAGCATTGTCCCAATCCAAATAGATATTACCTTTGCCATCAATCTTGCGGGCTACATAGGTCCAGTTTTCATTCTGGTACTTATCGTTCTTGTCCTGATTGACGTACATCTCATCAGCAAAATAGATTTTTTCAGTTTTTATAACGGCATTGTCGCTGGTATCATCGGTTCCCAAGAATGTCGTGGAGTTGACATATAGAGCACCGGCATCGATGACGCTATTATTATAAAGAGTCTGTGTTTTCTGGTTAAACTCTGCGGTTCCACCTACGTCCAAGCGGCTGTTGTCCAACATGGTCAGTGTGCCAATACCTGCATTCCCAGTGTACTTCATATAACATGCATTGACTATAATGCTATTATAAGAATCTCCAGCTCCTATGTTGGTACGTGCTGTGATTGTTCCAAAGTTGGTAAAGAAGCCGCCAGAAGTGTTGCGTAACAAATCAACATTGATAGTACCACAGTTATACACATCGGAACCATTGACATTCAGTTCTCCGTTGAACTCTATGGTACCAGCGTTATAGCAAGGTGCGCCATTGTTTACATTATAGATAGCATCTTTTTTGCCTGTAATCTTGCCGCCAGGCAATACAACAAAACGACCTGCGTTGCTCATATCCGTCTTGCCATCGATAATGATTTCGCCGCCATCAGCAACGACCAGCGTAGGACCATTCAGCGTATTACCGTTCAAGTGTACCTTACCCTGAATATAAATAACGACATCATTATAAACTCCATACTCTCCATTGACATGGAATACTCGCTTGATTTCCGTATTAGCGGTCACGCGAAAATGCTTGCCATCGCTATGGCCTGGATAGTAATCGCCATTAAGCTTATTGGAAAGAGTCGAATTCTCCTTTATATCATTGTCATAAATTGCGGTATATTTCTTCATCTCACTTTCAGAGATCTGCCGTGTGGTCAACTGCCAAGTATTACCCCAGACATCTCGGCCTGTTGTTGGATTCAGGAAATCGTTGGCAGACTTGGCATACGAGCCCTGATAGTCAGACTCAGAGGCACGGCGTGAGGTTTTAGCGGCTGTGTCGCCAAAGGTAACGTCAATTAAGCCATCTTCAATGGTGACAGTCTTGACAACACAATGCTTCTTCGTATCAAAGACAGCCACATAGTAGGTGTCGCTGGCAGCCGGCAGCGAGATGGTCTTCGCTGCTGTGCCTCCCTCCTTGACCTGCTGCTTTACAAAATAAACAGCATCGGCATTGTAAAGAGGATTCTTGTCGTACAAAATCACTGTATATTCCTGGTCAAGGCCAAGATTAACAGTCACATAGACATTCGTTTCCTGAGACATTTTCCAGTCTTGGTTTGAATCAATAGTCACACCTAAGACATCCTCAGCATGGTTCTTCGAGGCTTCGGGTGAATATTCAACCTCCTTCGAACAGCTAACAGCCATAAGCCCAAGGGCCAACACGGCCATTCCGTTCATCAAATACTTCTTCTTCATAGTTTTGAGCTCATTAAATTAATACCAATTTCGAAATCATGTTGCAAAGATAATCATAATTATTGGATTTTCATACCTTTATTTATCTTTTTTTTAAAAAAATAACACATAAAACAAGCCCTGTACACTTGGTACAGAGCCTGTCAACGAAGGGTATTATGAGAAAGATTACTCAATAGGAGTGTCAGACAGCGGGTCGAAGGTTCCTAAGGCACCGCCATTGTTGTAGTCCTGCCAGCCGATGGTCTGGGGCAGCTTCTTATTGTGGTCTTGTGCACCGCTGGAGAAACCAAGGAGGTAATACTTCGGTCTGAAATTGATGTAAAGGGGATTGTGCTGTGAGTCGCGGCTATCACCCATCTTGTACTGGGTTACCAAATTGGTATTATACCAAGTCTTCAGGGAAGACAGCTGATCAGCTGTATCATCCTTGCTAAAGTTCACGCCGTCAGGACGCTCTGTGCCAGCCTTGAGCAAGGGGTCGCCATCCCACTGGGTCGTACCCACGCCATACTGGTTGCCCGTACGGAACTCGACATTCTCACGACGCTGACCATTCATCGGGGTAAAACCTAACCACTGGCAGGTATTGCCACCCCAGCCTGTCAATGCCCAAGAAGAAGGAGCACCCTCAGGAAGTTTAGCACCGCCATCGAAAAGCATCCAGCGACGCATGTCGTCAAAGCGCTTGCCCTCATAGGCTAACTCTATCTGGCGTTCGTAGAGAATGGCACTCATGCAGGCAGCCTGATCGCTTGCCAAATTGGCCTGCAGACCATAGTTGTTTGCTGCAGTATAACCGGCACGTGCACGAATCTGCTGCAGATAGCCTACAGCCTCGCCCATCTGACCAGCACCACAAGCAGCCTCTGCCAGGTTAAGCAGTACCTCAGCATAACGTAGCTCAATAAGCGGAGCAGCAGAATAGAATGGAGCAGCACCCTTGGTGTCAGCACCAACATACTGGTAGAGGGGAGCACTGTTGACATCCATATCGTCACTCTTCTTGCGGACATAGACTGCCTGCTTGCTGCTCAACAGGTTGTCGGCACCGTAGGAGTTACCACTCTCAGGATTGCCCTGGTCGTTCAGGTCGACATACCATACGTAGTTCCAGATGACATAGTCCTTGCCGCCATTGTAGTATGGGTTATGAGAGTCGCGGACAGTAGCATCGCCATTGTAAGCCCAGCGGAATCCTGGGAACGCAAAGGTACGATAGAAACGCGGATCGCGGTTCATGAAGGGTGCAGACTCATCGTAGGCATATTGGCTACGCTCCAGTCTGGAATAGGTATCCTTATAGGTACGGTTACCAATATTGGACAGCGGTGACAATCTTGAGAGGTCAGGCATCTTACCGTCAGCCATGGGGAACATCTCGATAAGTGCCAATCCGGCACGCTTGCCACTACCACCCGTATTGGTGGGTCGAATCATACGTTCCCAGGCGTTGTTCTTCTGATTGTCCAAGCCATCGCCAACAATATTATTGTAGAGTACGACGAAGACGGCTTCAGGATTGATGTTGGAGGTGAGGAACTGTCCTGCGAAATCAGAACCGTTGGCATTGTTGGTAGTTTGGTATAGACCATAGCCACAACGATTGATGGAGTCGAGTTCCTGTTTCATTTGTGAATAGGCAGTCTGCCAGCGTGCGGGGTCGTTGCCGCGATTGAAGAGCGGACTAGCCCAAAGCAACAGTACGCGACCCTTGAGAGCCAGCGCAGAACCTGTCGTTACACGTCCATAGTCTTCGCCTGACCAGCCACCGTTCAACGTCTTGGCAGCCAACAGTTTGGCAGCGCGGTCAAGGTCAGACAGTATAAATTCGATAGTAGCCTTTGTGGTGGAACGCTGCGTGAAGTTCTCTGCCACGGGGTCAAGCACTTCCGTTACGATGGGGATGCCACCATACCACTTCACAAGGTTATAGTAGCACCATGCACGGAAGAAGTATGCTTGTCCCAGCATCTCGTTCTTTTGTTCGTCGGTAAGCGTGCTTCCACTGACACCATTGATGAAATCGTTGATGTTGCGAATACGTCCATAGGTAGAGTTCTGAATATTGTTATGGGCACCCATGAAATAGTCAGGCACAGAATTGGCCGTGGTCATGGAAGAGAGTTCTATCTCTGGATCGACAAATTTACCGAATCCAGTATACTCTTCTGTGGACAATCCAGCGATATCATTGGAACCGATAGAGACAGAAAGATAGTTGGTTCCCTCGCTCAAGTCAGCCACCTGTGGCAAACACCAAGCATACACGTCGTTCAGACGGGTATTGGCACCTTCAATATAGTTATACACATCGGCCGTCACATTGTCGTAATTTCTCTTGTCTTCCAGGAACTTGTCGCTACAAGAAGAAAGTGC
>JAEEGL015209763.1_pt1 | contig 10381 bp, 4 predicted proteins | sample 9134231 | NCBI WGS metagenome assembly JAEEGL01 (sample SAMN16246548, study PRJNA631951) | gut metagenome | biome: gut microbiome; feature: rumen; material: fiber-attached | host: Bos | place: Iran: Karaj | collected 2018-10
AATGGATGGGATTATAAGCCCGTCCTCCGAGTTGTCATACCGCTCCGAATGAACGGCTTCTACAACTGGGACAATTTGTTGTGTTCGGTAGTGACAACAGTTGTCATACCGCTCCGAATGAACGGCTTCTACAACACTTTCAACTCTTGTGTGTTGCGTTCACCGTATCGTGAGCGGCAGATAGTCTCTACATATTGTATTCGCTACATTCTTTGCATTTTATGTCTTCGCGGGAGCTTTTTTTCGCAAAAGGGGGTGTTTTCGTCTGTCAAATAAGGTACTTTTGCGTTATGGCGAATTGGCAATATGTTGTATATTAATTCAATGTACTCTCCATTATCTTTCGAGACGGATTCTCTTGTTTTGTGGCGTAGTCGACTCTTGCGAAAATGACTGTTGAAATCCAGTATTTTCGGCGTACAAAAATACATCTTTTTTCGCAAATAGTAAGAGTTTATTAGCACTTTTTTATTCTTGCGAAAAAAAACGACCTCCTCTTATTGTTTGATTTTTCCGTAAACACCAGTATGTCAAAGCACTCTTACTTCATCCCTTTTTCGCGAGATTTTTTGCCTACACGACCACTATCTGTTGTGGCTCTTTTTGTGTCAAGGGGGGAATATATTGTATTCTCGCATAGCATTCGGTGCAAATAGGATAGATGTTCACCCAGTCTGCTCCGCGTAAGACCAGCTTGGTCAGTCGAGCAACCATGTTGCGATATTGCACTTCGGTCAACATGCATTCAAACACGCTGTAGTTCATCCGTGTGCCGATAGATTCCATCAATTTTACTACCTTGTCGCGACGGCGGTCGTCGGCAATGTCGTAAGTCACCACATAGAAATGTTTTCTTTTCATTTTTTTTCAATTCGTTACCATTTTGCCACATAGGGCTTGAATCGGGCTTCACCGACAAAGGTCTTTGCCAACAGTTTTGCCTGATGCAATATGATATTCTCCATTTTGGTGTCTGCTCCTTGATATTTTTCATATCGTGACAGTCGTTCCATTACGCTCTTCACCAGCAGTTGGCGTGTGCCGTCAGCAAGCAGGCCGTTGCGCACTTCCAGTTCGTGCCCTTTTTGAATCAAGCTCACCACAACTCTGTCTACCACTTGGCTGCGGAATATTTCCACCATGTCGAACACCAGTGCCTGTTTATCTTCAGCTCGAGTATGGATCAAACCTTCGAAGGGATTGAGTCCGGCAGCAAGCAATGCCTGCCATACACGGACATATAGGATGGCGTAGCCGTAGTTGAGCATGCTGTTCATCAAGTCGGTTGCACCACGGTGGACGCGTTGGGTAAAGTTGATGTCGTCGTCTGCTACCAGTTCGCGCAAATAGTCCCAGTAGCGAATTGCCATCTGAGACTCATGTCCTATCAGTTTCTGAATGAATTGGTCGTCGGTGTTCCGCACCGTTTGATTCCATTCCTTAAATTGAATCACCGTTGCCTCTATCGCAGCCATTTTTTCGACTAGGATGGGATAATGTGATTTATGATATTTGTGGTAATACTTTATTAAGGCAAATTGATTCTTGATTTTTCCCTCGATGATTTCCTGCGCAACGGTGTTGCGAAGTGGCAACGGCGCCACAGCCTGTTCGCGCCACAGTGTGTTCTGCATCGAACGGGCAGAGATAATAGAGCCCAGATGGGTGCCTTGTGTGTCGAAGAAGTCGATGGGTATTCTGCGTGAAAGACAATAGGCCGCCAAGTTGGACGACAGTGATACCCCCATGCCGGTTACCACTATTTGCGATAGATTGTCGGGATGGTGCTGCGACAACACGTGACCCTTGTGACTCACTGTCACCCCACGGCTGGTGAGCCCGATAAATGTGCCCGCCTTGTTCACTAATAAGCCACTCGCCTCAGCTTCGCGTCGGCGGTATTCCTGTTTGCGCTGTTGTATGATTTTCTTGTTTTTAGCATCGGCGGTTACATGCTGTTTGTCCTGACGTACGGCAGCGTAGAGTCCTACCAATTCGTTGGTAATTTGTTTGTGCAACTTTTGATAGTGTTGCGACAGGAATGGTACCATAGCCAACGCAGCACGTAGAACAGCCTGTGAGGTGAATAGGCTGTGGTTGGTTCTAACGAGGTCGGTCTCTTTGGCCATAAGGGTGCTGTCCAAATGTTCCAAGTCGTCTTGCGGCAGCAGCTTGGCATAGTAGTTTGCCATTCCATCCCACGCTTTACGGCTATGGCGGTCGAGGCCATCTGGGGTTAGTTCGAATTTCCAAATACGTTGGCACAATTCCTCTCGCTTGTCGATGGTGATGGTGGCAGTGGCGTTCTTGACAGTGATGCCTAGAAAGTCGAATCCTTCGCTTAATGGTGCCACAATGGGAGGCTGGTTGAGTACAAGGTGCAGTTTGTCGTGTAGGTGAGTTTCGGTACGTTGCAGGGTGTCGCGTGCCATCTCCTCGGTGGGGCAGATAAATAGAAAGTCGTCGGCATAACGCACATAGGGCAGCCCCCGACTTTCGGCAAACTGGTCGAACGAATTGAGGTAGAGGTTCGACAGCAGAGGCGATAAGATGGCACCCTGCGGCACCCCGACGGGGTTTTCCACCCATTCACCACCCTTGCCACGCACACGTCCCATCTGTACGCACAGCATCACAAGGCGTACCATTTCGGCCTCCAGTCCTGAGGCAGCAAGCCGCTGCTGCAATAACGTCTGGTCGATGTTGTCGAAGAAGTTGTCGATGTCGAGCCGCAATACCCATCGTGCCTGTTGTTTGCGGCACTCTGCCAACACACGGCGGATAGCCTTCACGGCACCCTTTCCTGGGCGGAAGCCATAACTGCATCCGCGAAACAAACGCTCCAGCCGTGGCTCAATGAGCTGTTTGATAGCCTGCTGCACCACCTTGTCGCGTATGGCGGTCATACCCAGCCGACGCATCTCGTCAGGATGCTTCGCCTTAGCCACCTCAATCTCCATATAGGGCTGAGGCTTCCACGTGCCTTGTCGCAACTCGTTGGCGAGACGGGGTATCTCTGTGCGTCGCGTCTTATGGAAAGATTCGATACTAACACCGTCAACTCCTCCCACCGCACCCTTGCTGCGGATATGGTTCCATGCGGCATATAGTGTTCCTTCCTGGCACAGAGTGTCACGCATCGAGGACATTTGCTATTGAGCTTCAGTTTTCTTGGTATTATTTATCTTATTTTCAGTGTCATTTTTTATGGTCTGTATAATATTTGGCATCTTGTCGCTTTTACATTCACCAATTACCTCGGCAAGTACATTGTCGAACACTTCAATGTCTGGATAGCGATTGTGGGCTGCGGCATTACGCAATTCGTTGAGGTAATCGCTGAGTTTAACGCTCCTATCAACATATACAATCTTCTCAACCCCATTTTCATCGGTTTCTTTTTTTGCTTCTTTTGTCACGTATAGCTCATCCCCATATTCCTGAAGCAATTCAATTAAATCACCAAAATGGTTACGTTTGGCGAACCCTGATTCAGCATGTTCTCCTTCTGAATCCTTTTCGGGATCATAGCCTGACCAATCGGTGTAGAATTCTTTTTTGCTTGGATCACTAAGATTATTCTGATTTTGGTCGTATGATACCTGTTCTATTTCCTGAGCCATTCTCATAAACTCGCTCCTCTGGCGGTCGTGTTCAGCCAATTCACGTGTTAATTCTGCAAATGTCACTTTGGCCACGCCTAGTCTGGCGAGTGCATTCATCAAGTATTTGAATCGTTCGTCACCCAAGACACGGAAGATATTGCCATAGTCCGTTATTGACATGCCTGGCATTTCGATTTCGATTTTCTTATTGACTGTATTGTAATCACCTTTGTCTTTATTAAATACACGGTAGTTGGCATCAAAGGAATATGTGTAGGTAAGGCCTGAGGAATTCTCGTCGCCACGGAGGAATGCAAACTCGTTGCTGAAACCGAAGTCTTCAAGTTTAAGCGTTTCGGCCTTGTAGGCAGCCTCTTTTTTCTGTGAACTAGAGGCTTTCCCGAACTCATTGTCACCTTCGCTAAGCAATTTGACCAACGCCTTGCGGGCGGTAAGAAACAGGGTTATATCCTGAATACGATATCGACGAACGAGCTGCTCATTGTGGCGTACTTTTTTCAATTGGGTCTTGAGCGAGTTAACCTTTGCTATGATGCTTTCTCCTTTCTTAGGTGGGTTTACTCTATTAATCAATTCCTTCCATTCGTGATCGTTCCATTTCAACGCCGCATTCACCTTATCTGCTATAACATCCTCGGTAAAGTAGTCTGGTATGAGTTGTCGGTTCTTCATACGATGGGGGTCCAACATGCTTACGGCCTTATAGAAGCGTTTATATTCTCCTATGGTGCCATAGAAACGTTGTGAGGCACCTTTCTCTATCATTACATCGCCATTGGTATTTTTATTACTTCTCTCCATTTGGAACCAATATCTTATTAAATAGGCTGCACCATAGGCTTTGTTCTTGTCCTTAGGATGTTCCAAAAGGTCCTTCATGGGTTTCAGCTCTTTATTATGATCTCCCTTGCTTTTAATCAATTTTATTATCGCATCAGTGAAGAGTCCGTCGGGTAACATGATAGGAGCGTTGAATATTTTTTTTGTATTCTGAGTGTCGTACGGTGCCACAGGAGTATGAAGATAGCGGTTGGCAAGTAGGCAGTGGTTTCTGCTACTGTACTGGCCGTTGGTGTGGAAGTAGGGCGACAATTTAGAAAACACATCTGCTCTGCTTTTTTTAGGAATGATATCGTTTTTTATCTTTTTTGCATGTTCTATCTCTGCATTGAGGTATTCGACATAAAGTGATTCAATATTGGCAGGGCCTTTCTCAATTACATCGTTTAGGAATGGATGGGGGTTTTCACTGCCTAACAGGCCAGCCTTGGTCAGAACGTCCTTTAGTTTGGATGTGTCTTCGCCGTGCAGACCATATTCGGCCAGAAAGAAAACCAAGGCTTTATGGTTGACTGAGGTGAGTTTGCCACCACCAGCCTGCTGTAGTGCCGGCTGCCAGCGCATCATGCTGTTGACTAGATATCGCGCAAGCGACACGTAACGAATCTTGGTTGATCCTTTGCGGCCATAACTGTTGTCGCGTCCACCCGCTATAATTTTGTCATGTCTCTTCTCGAATGAACGGAGACGGCAATCTGCCTCGTTTATTATTTCGTCCAGCAAGTTGTTGACATGATTGAAGATGCTATTGTTTTTTGTAAAGCGTGAAGGAATATCTCGTTTATTCAACTTCAGTTCATTGAGTTTCTTCTGTAGTTCATCGTCAGAGTGTCCTTTTGAGACGTAGGTAATATAGTCACGTATGGCTTGGTATTTCAGCTTAATGACCTGTTCTGGCGACGAATTGATATCAGTATGGCTGTATTGTTGATGTAGATAATAATAGAAAAGTAGTGCTGGCAGGTCATAGATGCTGAGGTAGCACATAGGGGCTGGCATATCGAGAAGTGCCTTCCGTGTGATATTGTTGCCATCATCGGTGACTAAATCGGGTATATAAACCCCTTTGTTATCCATTTTCTCAAGCCCCCATGCCAGGCCTATACGTTGGGCGTGAATGTTGTACGTGGTTCGCCAATCGGTGATATACGGCTGAGTATCGATGCTGTCTGGTATCGGTTGCTCAAGGTCTTTGTCGTTCAATTCGCGCTTTTGAAATTTGGGGCCTTGTTCTTCGCTGTTGTGGCTAAACTTCTTGTTTCTCATCAATTCTACATCTTGCCATCGGCCAAATCCGTTCACCTCTTTGTGTACTGCTCGCACGGGAGTTGCCTTAGAACCATCAACAAGTAGCTTATCATAGAAACGATATCGGAAAAGACCAAGTCGCATGTGGAACCGTATATCACCAATCATTTCTTCTTCGTCGATAAAACGTAATGCTAGTTCAGGAAAGCGGTCTTGGCTGCGGGTAAGCTTATTGACCACTTCGTTGCCATCGGGATCGACCGATTTCACAATAAAAGAGGCTTTGTCTTTGGGACTAAAAGTATTGTACAACTCTGTAGGACAGCGGCGAAGCTCGTTCAGTGTATCCATTATCAGAGTGCTTTTGGTCTGTGTGATATCAATGCGTTTCTCACGAGGGACACGTACCCTGTATATATCAAGCATGGCACGGATGATATTGTTTTGAACCGACTCGTCCTCTGTAATAATATGAGCGTTAACCTTGTTGCCCGGATTGGTATAGTTCGCAATCTGCTGTTCTTTGGCTGCACGTTCATTCTCGGCTTCCTGCATTCTTTTTCGTTCTTTTTTGCTGTTCAGAAACGGGCTATTGGCAAACAAATGGGTGTCGGCGGTGAATCGAACCATATCGTTTTTTCGCAGGAAAAGTTGACAGAAAAAGAAACGACCAAAGTCGGTTATCTGCCAAATACCTTCTTCCTTCTTTCCGGGGCTGAAGTAGAAATCATAGTTGCGACCCACTTTATTTTTGCTATCATTGTTGTCATTTTCTCTATAATAGTGGTTGACTGCCGCATCCGTGAGAAACTTGGTATCTCCAGACCTGTAGTCTTTTCTTGCTATTACCAGATTGCGTTCGGCTTTGAAGATGACTTCCATCCAGAGTGCTATAAGTCGCTCCCGTTTTTCTTGCGCTTCTTTATCCGCTTCGGTTTCATAGTGATTTTTATGGGAATAGCAATTGCGATAAAAAATCATTGCATGTGCCATGTCAGCCAGATATTCAAGTTGCTTTGTCGCTGAGACACCTGCTAGAATATTCTTTTCCTTCTCCTTATCATTAGATTCATCATCCTTTTTTTTCAAATAAATCTCATGGTCGACAGCATCTGCCATAAGTGGTCCGAAAAAAGGCATGTGTCTGTAAAGCAACTGCGAGAGATTAGCAAGTTGTGTCGAGGTCAGCGCATCCGCGTTTTTGGCACAGTTTGTCAGGTATTTCCCCAAATCATTATCCTTTGACAATCCTTCGATGTTGACACCAGCACGACGCATAATATTCTTGGTGGTGCGATAAAAATTGGCTAAAGCTGTCTCGAAATAAATGGCTACAATGTGATGATATTTCTCAGAAAGACTATATCGTTGTAAACCGTGTTGCAGAACATTCTGATTCTGTGTAATCTGTTTTTTGTTTTCCATAGGATATTTTTTTTAATTTGACTGCAAATGTACATTTTTTTTCTGAATTGGTGGGCAGATAATGTGCATTATCACATTGTTTTATGATTATTTGTATTATAAGCGGCTGTTATTGTGTGTGTTGTTATAGTGGAAATAAACGGATTCTGTTTGGATACTTGCCTCAAGGTTCAAGAAGTAAGACTAAAAGTCATCCTCTTTATTATTAGTTATACGCATTCTGTTATGGGGGGCTAAGTGAAACAGCCTTCCGCCATTGGGAAAGGCAGAAGGCTGTTTCGTTTGTATATTAACTCGTTACGTCGAGTTTGGGGTCAGACCATCTGTTCGATGTTCCAGACAAAGGCGCGGATGCCCACCTCTTCGTTGCGCTTGTCGAGTTTGCGCACGGCGAGGAGCAGGTCTTCCACCTTGTCGTCGTCGACCACGGTCATGACGGCGTTGTTCATTTCGGGCCATGTGTGGGTGCCGCGGTGCGGGTCGCCGTTGATGTGGCCGCGTCCCTGCACGTTTTCCCAGAAGGTGAAGCCCCGGATGGACAGGACATCGAGCATGTATTCGATACGCTCGGTGTTTGCTTGGTTGAATACGATGAGTATGCTTTTCATGTTCTGTTTTCTTTTGGTTTATTCATCTAATTTGATGTTCATGAAGACGAATTTCTTGCGGATTTTCTCCTGTCTTTCGTGGTCACCGCGGCGGTTGAATGCACCGTAGAGCACGGGCACGACAAGGAGGGTGACAAAGGTGGAGACGGTAAGACCTCCGATGACAACAAGTCCCATGGTAGTCCACATTTCGGAGCCTTCGCTGCGGGAGGTGGCCATGGGAATCATGCCGAGGATGGTGGTGAAGGCTGTCATGAGTACGGGACGCAGACGGCTCTGTCCGCTCAGTGCGATGGCTTCGTAGAGCGGTATGTCGCGCTCGCGCATGAGATTGATGTAGTCCACCAGCACGATGCCGTTCTTGACCACGATGCCGATGAGCAGCACCAGACCGAGCATACCAATCATATCGAGGTTCTGCCCTGTGATGAGGAGTATGAAGATGACACCCGTGAGGGCGAAGGGGATGGAAGTGATGATGATGGCGGGCTTGCCGAAGCTTTCGAACTGTGATGCCATGACAATGTAGACGAGCATGATGATGAGGGCGGCAAGGAGACCCATGTCGCGTGAGGAGTCTTGCTGGTCTTTGTAGTTACCGGCGAGTGCCACGTGGATGTCGGCGGGTACGCCCATCTGGTCAATCTCTTTCTGCACGTTCTTTGCCAGATCCCTCAGCGAGGTCTTATAGGGCATGACGGTGAGGGTGAGGTAGCGCTGGCGGTTTTTGCGCTCGATGGTGGGCGGGCACCAGTATTCCTCGATGGTGGCCAGCTCTTCGAGCTTGATTATCCGGCCGGTGGCGGTGGGGATGGAGAGCTGCTCGATGTCGGAGATGCTGGAGCGGTAGGCCTCTTTCAGGCGCACGACGATGTTGTATTCCTCGCCGTCTTCCTTGAGGAATCCGGCGGCCATGCCGTTGACTCGGTTGCGGACATACATGGCCACGGTGGAGCCGTTGAGGCCGTGGAGGGCCAGTTTCTGCTTGTCGAATGTTATCTTGAGCTCGGCGCGGTCTTCGTCGCGGCTTATCTTGGTGTCGCGTGCACCGGGCACATTGTCCATCACGCGCTGGCGCAACTCGTTGGTGAAGGCGGTGGTTTGGTTGAAGTCGTAGCCGTAGATTTCAACCGAGAGGCTGTTGTTGCTGCCGCCGCCCATGCCGCCGCCTTGGTTCACTTGGTAGGTGACCAGTTCGGGATATTCGGCAAAGCATTGGCGTAGCTGTTCCTGCATTTCGAAGATGGTCTTTTTGCGGTCGTACTTCTTGGTGCAGCGGACACTCATGCTGATTTTGTTGTTGGTGGTGCTGTTGAAGAGTGCGGCCATGCCGGCGTCGTCGTTGGAGCCTGCCGAGGTGGATACCACGATGACGTCGTCGCCCAGTATGCGGTAGATGTCGTCCTCCATGTGGCGGGCGGTCTTGAGGGTTTCCTCGATACGTGTGCCGCGCTGCAGCTCGGCGGTTACGCTGATGCGGCCGTTGTCCTGCTCTTTCATGAAGTCCATGCCTATGGCACCCGTGAAGAGGGGGATGAGTGACACTATGAAGAGGGCTGCAAATAAGAGGAGGGTTGTCAGTTTATGCTTGAGGCACCAGCGGAGTAGATTGGCGTATGCGGCATCGACAGCATTGAAGGCCTTGCCGATGGTGTTCTCGTAGGTGATGCGTTTGCTGGCCTTTTTGGCTTCGGCCTCCTCGCGGGCCTCGTTGGTGAGGAAGAAGGGTTTTTCCTTGAGCATCTTGGAGGAGAGCATGGGAATGAGGGTGATAGCTGCCGTCGTGGATACACATACGACGATGGTGACAATCCAGCCGAGTTCTTTCATGAAGATACCCATCATGCCGGGCAACATGGTGAGGGGCACGAACACGGCCACAAGCACCAGCGTGGTGGCGATGACGGATGTCCACACCTCGTTGGTGGCACAGATGGATGCCTCGCGTGGCGACTCTCCGCGTTCTATGTGCTTGGTGATGTTCTCCAACACCACAATGGCGTCGTCAACCACCATACCGATAGCAACGGTGAGGGAGGCGAGGGATATGATGTTGAGCGAGCTGTCGGCAAGGAGCAGGTAGATGAACGAGGTGACAAGCGAGATGGGGATGGTGAGGGCGATGATGATGGTGCTGCGCCAGTTGCCGAGGAATATCAGCACGACGAGAACGACAAAGAGGAGGGCATAGAAGATGCTCTCGCTAAGACCGTTGATGGCATTGACAATTTCTTCGGAGGCATCGCGGACAAGGGTCATCTGGATGTCTGGAGGAAGGGTCTTCTGGATGTCTTCCATCTCGGCTTTCACTTCGCGGGCAATTGCCACGGTGTTGGCGCCTGTCTGCTTGGTGATGATGAGACGGGCACCGTCCTGCCGGTTGATTTTCTCGTCGAGGGAGAGGTCTTTGATGGTGTCGCGCACGGTGGCCAGGTCGCGGACGAAGATTTGCTTGCCCGTGGGCGTCAGGGCGACGGCAATGTCGTTGATTTCCGAACTTTCGACGTATTCACCCTTGACGCGCATCTGGTATTGTTCCTTGCCCATCTTGACGGTGCCGGAGGCCAGGTCGAGGTTGTTGGCGCTGATGGCGCTGCCCACCTGTTCGAGGCTGAGGCCGTAGGCATCGAGTTG
>JAEEGL015560832.1_pt1 | contig 10381 bp, 7 predicted proteins | sample 9134231 | NCBI WGS metagenome assembly JAEEGL01 (sample SAMN16246548, study PRJNA631951) | gut metagenome | biome: gut microbiome; feature: rumen; material: fiber-attached | host: Bos | place: Iran: Karaj | collected 2018-10
CAATGAAGCGCGTCGTTCTCGTAGACCGGAGCGTCGAGCACGTCGCCGGTAGCCAGGAACGCATAGAGCGAAAAGCCGTAGAAATCGCACACCGCCTCGACGCCCGCGATCTCCATTTCGACCGCAAGGCAGCCCTCTGCTCGGCGCGCTTCGAACTGTCTGCGCGTCTCACGATAGAAGGCGTCGGTCGTCCACACGCGGCCCTTGACGTACTTTAGGCCGAGTTCTATAAAGATCGCTTCCGTTTGCTGCGCCGTGCGGATCGCGATATAATCCTTAGGCGGCGCATAGTGATAGGACATGCCTTCGTCGCGGTACGCTTCGGCCGGAAGGACGTATTTCCCCGCTGTCGCCTCGCGGTTCAAGCTACCCGCCGAACCGAACAGAACGAACTTTGTCGCGCCGGTGATCCAATGCAGCTCCTCGACGTCGCCGCCCGCAAGCGTTGCGCCGATGCCGCACAGCGCGGCCGCAAGCGTTTTGCCCGCGTATTCGAACAGATAGACCGGCCGCTCGCCGTTCGCGCATTTCAGCGTGCCGGCCTCGCGCACGGAAAAGCGCGTCTGCATTTCCCGGAAAATCACGTCGGAAAAGGTCAGAATGCAGACGTCGCAAAGATGCCGCTTCGGTCCCAGGAACGAGCCCGGGGTGAACAGCGGTTCGGAATCGTCGTAGGAATGGATGATCATCGGGAACGATCAGTATTTGAGGATTGTATGCACCGGATAGCCCGCGAGCGTTTCGCGGCCCGGAAGATCGGTGAGCTCGATCGCGAACGTGAAGCCCGCCACGACGCCGCCCGCCTGTTCGACGAGCTTGGCGCAGGCAAGCGCGGTGCCGCCGGTTGCCAGAAGGTCGTCGACGATCGCAACGCGCTGTCCCGGCCGGACGGCGTCCTCGTGGATCTGCAGTTCATCGGTGCCGTATTCGAGCCCGTACGCGTAGCCGATCGTCTTGTACGGCAGCTTGCCGGGCTTTCGCGCCGGAACAAAGCCCGCGTGCAGCGCGTGCGCAAGCGTTGCGCCGAAGATGAAGCCGCGCGCTTCGGGACCGACGACCACGTCGATCTTCTGATCGCGGAACGTGTCCGCCATTGCATCGATCAGCGCGCCGAAGCCGTCCGCGTCGCCGATCAGCGGCGTGATGTCGCGGAACAGAATGCCTTCCTTGGGGAAGTCGGGAATGTTGCGTACGAGTTCTTTCAGATCCATGGGGTCCTCCTTGCCTGTCAACAAACTTACAGCGTATTATATCATGCCGCGCCGTCGTTTTCAACCGTTTGCGAAAACTCGCGCCGCCGTCCGAGGGCACGGCGGTTACGGCAGCAGCCCGTCGCGTTCCATCTGCACGATCTTGTCGTAGTCGAACGGCTCGGTGGCGATCTCGGGATAGCGATCCTTCTCGTAGCGCCAGAAGTACGGCTTGACCTGGCACTGCTTGTTGGTCCACATAAAGCACTTGTGCTTGTGATGCGGCGCGATGATCGGGTCGAAGTGATACCAGCCGGTGCCGATGTTGACGATCACCCAGTAGTGCCGCGTTCTGCCGCCCTTCCGCGTGACGCTCATGTAGTCGATCTCAAGCTCGTCGAGCAGCGCGCGCGTGACGGAATAGAACGTGAAGCAGTCGCCCTTGCCGGACTTGAACCCCCTTGCCGCCTCCTTGCGCCAGTCGGATTTATCGGACGTGCCGGTGTAGTGGATGTGTCCGCGCACGTAGTAGAACACCGCTTTGAGCTTCTCGGCGGCCGTCATATCGTCGGTGATGATCTTGGCGATCGTATCCTTTGCCAGCGCCCGGATCTCCTCCTCCGGCACGGTCGCGTTGACCAGCCGGAACTTGCACACGGCGGTGGCGACGTTGCCGGAGCGGTCCACGGACGCGTATGTGACCTTGTAGGTGCCCTCGCGGTCCGCCATGACCTCGGATTCGACCGTGACCTCGGTGCGTCCGTCCACCGCATCCTCGGCATAGACCTCGGCGAAATACGCGATCGGCTCGCCGACATACGCGATGCGGTCCACGACGCCGTACAGCACCGGCGCTTCCGTATCCGCAAGCAGCGTGACGACGCCCTCCGCCTCTGTCGTGTTGCCGTAGCGATCGGTCGCAAGCGCGCGCACGGTCTGTTCGCCCGGCTTGTTCCAGTCCGGTTCCGAAAGCCATTCCACGGTCACCGCGGACAGATCGCTTGCCGCAAACGCTTCTTCCGCCGCGGCGGGATGCAGGGTATAGAGCGGCGCGTCGGCGCGCAGCTCCAGCACCGGCGGCGTGGTGTCGACCGCCGTGATCAGCGCATAGTCCGGCTCGCCGTTCGCCGTGACCGGGATCGAATACAGCCCCGGCGTGTCGGGGATGAACGGCTCCGTGAGCACGATGCCCGATTCGCCGAACACGTCCTCGGTCAGCGGCTGATCCGACGCCTCGACCGTGATCGGCTCGACGCGCGAGATTGCAAGCGTGGAAACGACGTCCGTCGTGTTGCCGCCCTCGTCCGTCATGCGAACCGTCACGCTCTGCGCGTGCATCAGCGTGCGATCCGGCTCCTCCGAAAATGCGTAGGTCAGCGTCGTTTCGTCAAACACGCGGTCCACGAGCTGTTCCGGTCCGAACGTCTCGTCCGGTCTGACCCAGAGGAACGTGCTTTCGCCCGCGGGCGGCACGGTGTCCTCCACCGTCAGCGACGTCTCGACGGTCTCGCCGTTTGCAAGCAGAAACCGCACCGGGTACCTGCCCGCATGGTGCATCATATCCGGATCGAGCGCGGTCTGAAGCTCGGCTTCGACGCCGTCGAGCAGAAACGCCTCCGGCGCGGGCAGCGGTTCGCCCGCTTCGCGCACGAGCGGGTCCGCCGCAGCGCGGATGTGCAGCACGGATTCGACCGTGCTCCGGTTGCCCGACGCGTCCTTCAGAACGATCGTCACGGGGAAATCGCCGGTGCGGTCGAACGCGAACGGCTCCGCGAACGAGACCGCCACGACGTTGGCGTCGCGGATGTGCGTGACCAGCTTGTCCGGCGTGAGCGTCGTGCCGTAGGCGATCGTCCGCTCGCGCGCTTCGCCCGCGGGCGCCACGGTGTCGCGCACCCATACGAGCACCGGTGTGCGCACGTTTTTGTGCACGACGCGGATCAGATGCAGACCGACCGGCAGCGTGCCGTATTCGGTATCATACCGGTCGTTTGCGTCCGCGATCGTCGCGACGTCCGGCAGCGCTTCGCCCGATTCCACCCGCAGCACGGGTCTGAGCCCCGCATAGTGCACGCAAACAAGACCGATCGCGGCAAGCGCGACGGCTGCGATGCAGACCCAGATGATCCATGTCTTTTTGCGTGTCCTGACGGTTTCCAAAGCGTCCTCCCCCGTCTGTATCCGTTGCTGAACTTGAATTATAGCACAGATCGCACAATTCCACAACCGCCGCGCGCCGAACCGCAAAAGAATTTACAACTGCGCCGTCTTTGGAGGCGCGTTTGCATTTTTGTCACAATCTTGTGACGGTTCTTTCACATGGATAACGCATTTTTGACGCATTTGCGGGTTATACTGTAGCTATCAAAGGGAGAGCAAGTCACCCCTCTTGCGAACCCGATGAAAACTCCTCCTTATCATTACCCCCCTCTATCCTTCGTTGACGCGGGCTGCAGGCAGCCCGCGTCAACGACTTTTGGGGAAAACGCGCTTTTCGCGACTTTGCGCCTTGCGCTGCGGGATCACATCGATATTACAAAAGAAAAAGGACGATCCTCCGGCGGGAGGATCGTCCTTTCGCGCAAAATCAGCCGCGCTGCAGGGCGCGGAGCTTTTCATAGACGCGGCGACAGTTGTTTTGATCGTCGAACGCGAAGAACGCGTCGATGCGCGCGCGGTATTTGTCCTTGAGCTTGCAGCCGGAGCGCATGTATTCGATCAGCCGGTCGACGGTCGCGTCGTAGTCGGTTTCGACCTCGCCGAAGCCGTCGCGTTCGTAGTCGAAGTAGCCCTGCACGTACATGTGCTCGCCGGAATAGAAGCTTTCGCGGTCGAACTGCGTATAGACGACCGGCTTGCGCAGGTACGCAAAGTCGAACACGACCGAGGAATAATCGGTGAGGATCAGATCGCTCTCGGCGAACACGTCGCGGTAGGCGGCGTCCGCGGGCAGGAACGTGACGGCGGGGTTCTGACGGAAGCGGTGCATGTGCGGCTGCAGCAGCGGATGCGGCAAAAATCGCAGCGAATAGCCGGTCTCCTTTGCGGCGGCGATCAGCCGTTCGTCGTTGAGCAGCGCGTTGTAGAACCGGAAGAACTCGCCCTCCTCAAAGCCGTCGCGGAGCACGCGCACACCGGTTTTCGGGTCGGCGTACGCCACCCACGCGTGCCGCCACGTGGGCATGATCGTGATGCAGCGCCGTTCGTCGTGACGCAGCCGGTCGAAGCGCGGCAGGCCCGTGAGCCAGATCGTGCTTTCGGGATAGAAATAGGCGCAGTCGCGGATCGAATCCGCCTCCGCCTTCGCCGAAGTCACGAACGCCGCGCAGTTGCGGTTGAAGCGGTTGAGCCAGTCGGACAGATCGTCCTTGATCACGCCGTGCTGCAGGAACACAAACCGGATGCGGCTCTGGATGTCGCGATACGGCTGATCGTAGTGCGAGAACTGCGTGATGATGTCGTCGTCCGCCTGCGAGGAGATGTTGAAGTCCGACAGCAGGAACAGCAGCTTGTGCCGGTAGGACTGCGCCTTGACGACGCGCCCGATCCGTTTGAGCTCCGTATACGCCGGACAGCGGTCCGACACGGCAAACCACAGCGAAACGTCCCGAAGCTTTTGCGCCGCGAGGTAGCGGAACAGCGCTTCGCCGTTGTCGCCCGCCGTCTGCATACGGTCCGACACGAGCCAGATCGGCTTGCGGCAGAACGGCTTGAGAATCGAGTAGGCAAGCCGGCCGAGCACGGCGTGGCGCTCCTCGCGCCTGCGCTTGCCCAGAAGCTCGAACAGGAAGCCCGTTTCACGCACAAAGCGCGGCAGCTTCGGCTTGTCGAAGCGCAGTTCGCCGTCGCGGTATGTGAGCACGCGCCCCGCGATATCCGCGTAGGCATGGCGGTAGCGCCCGGAGATCGGGAAGAAATTGTTGAAAAACAGGTGTTCGAACGGGACCGTGCGCCCGCCCTCGCGCCTTGCGAGCCGGATATGCAGCGGCATGCGGTCCTGCGGGACCGGAATGCGGAACGTATAGCCGTAACGGTTTGCGATCGGCAGGTCCATCGAAAGCTGCGGCTGCTTGCGGTCGACCGGTTCGCAGGCATACTCCGTGCCGTTTGCGAGCGCAAGGAGCTGCGGCGGCGCGGATTCGAAGCCGATCGCCGACGTCAGGCAGCATTCGAGCGTTGCGACGCCGTCGCGGACGGTGAAGAAATCGCATGCCGGTATCTCGGAGCCGATCGCAAACGGTTCGCCGCCGTAGCTGCAGATCTGCCCGATCTCCGTTGCGGTGGACTCGGGCGCGCAGCCGTGCTTGCGATACAGCAAAAACGCCTTCTGCGTCGGCGACAGCGCGATCTGCCCCGCAAGAACGCTGTCGTCGATACGCCGCACCAGCGAGAACAGCAGTTCGCGGTATTCCTCCTTTTCCGGCGCGGACAGCACCGCGGACGGAATGCGCCGCTGCCGGACGCGCCACTGCAGATCGTAGGCGACCGTGTGCTGCACGAACCGCGGGATCGCGCCGAAGCGCGCCTCGCAGAGGTCGAAGATCTCCTTGCCGAAATGGGTGAGATACGGCAGATACCACGACGTGTTGCTGCCGGAGCTCTGGATGGCGCTCGCCTGCCCCGCCGAGCGGCGGCGGTAGAAGTGCGACGCGTCCGCCACGACGCCGAGCGTGCGCTTTTCGATCAGGATCGACTGCAGAAGCTTCGCGTCCTCGGCATAGCACAGCCGCGTATCGAAGGATTTGCCTTTGAGCGCCTCCGCGCGCACGAACGCCGACGTCACCGCAAGCTGCGGGTTGTCCGGTTCGGCTTCGAGATCGATCACGCGGGTGCCGCTCTGATATTTATAATTGAGGATATGCCGTCCGTGCTTGCCGTCGAAGAAGTACATCGGCAGCGAGACGACGTCGGTTTCCGGATGCGCCTCGAAAAACCCGGACACCTTGCGCAGCGCATTGCGCGAGAGACAGTCGTCCGCGTCGAGAAAGCTCACATATCTGCCCCGCACATGCCGAAGGCCCTCGTTGCGCGCCGAGGATACGCCGCCGTTTTCCTTGTGCACGACGACGATGTTCTCCGGATGCGCCTTTCGGTATGCGTCGCACAGCGCGCCGCTTTCGTCGGTCGAGCCGTCGTCGATCAGAATCAGCTGCACGTTGGAGAAGCCGATATCCTGCCGGAGCAGCGACTGCACCGTTTCCGGCAGATAGAGCGCTGCGTTGTACACGGCCGTAACGACCGAAAAAACCGGGATCGGGTTCATGTGTCCCTCCTTCTTTGCATCCGCCGGAAAACGCGCATGCTGCGTTTGGGAAACGCGCGCCGCACTGCAAGCTTCATCCGCTCCGAACGCGGAAGATCGTGTGCCCTAAGCAGCATCGGAAGCCGCGCGTCGACGCGGGCTTTGAGGTCCTTTGCAAGCGTTCTGTCCCCGCGCTCCATTGCGTCTGCAAGCAGGTTCAGCGCCGCCTTGACGTGCGCAAGCTCCGCCGCATGATACAGCTGCGGATCGTCTTTGAGAAGCGCCGCGATCCGCTCGCGCGCCGCAAACTCGCTCATGCGCTTTTCGTCCATCGTGTGCAGCAGACCGGTCTCGCGATAGGTGTAGCGATAGAGCGGCTCCCCGCCGTCGTACGCCGCCGCCCCGCGCAAAAACACGCGGATGCACAGCAGCAGGTCCTCGCACACCGCAAGGTCCGCATCGAGCCGCAGCTTCGGTTCGCCGAAAAAGAGCTCCGCGCGAAACAGCTTGTTCCACAGATAGCCGTGGAACCCGCAGCTGTGGTCGAGCGCTTCGAGGATCGCCTCGCGCGAAGACAGCGCCCCGCGTCCGCGCGCCGTGCCCGGCGCGTCGCGTCCGTCCCGAACGACCGTCCAGCCGCAAACGCCGACGCCGATTTCCGGATTCGCCAGCAGCGGCGCAAGCAGCCGCGCAAGATACGCCGGTTCCGCCGTGTCGTCCGAATCGACAAAGCCGATGAAGTCGCCGCGCGCCGCGTCGATGCCGCGGTTGCGCGCCGCAGCGACGCCCGCATGATCGAGGTGCAGCACCCGGACGCGCGCGTCCTTTTGCGCGTACGCGTCGCACAGCGCGCCGCTGCCGTCGGTCGAACCGTCGTCGAGCAGCAGCAGCTCAAAACAGGCGTGCGTCTGCGCAAGCATGCTTTCGACGCACGCGCCGAGCGTGTCGCGCGTGTTGTAAACGGGGATCACAACGCTGATCAGCGCGTCGTTTGCCGTTTGTTTTTCGGTCTTGTTCGGTTCCATCCGTTTCAGTATATCAGCAATGCGCCGTTTTTTCAAGGCGCATGTTGCACGCGCGAAAACGCGCCGCATACCGTTCATTCATTGCTGATTATATCGGTATTACGCGATTTCTACCGTGAGTAGAGCGGTTTTTGCGGATTCTATCGCGCAGAGCGCGTACGGTAGGGCGCGGGACGCGGGCAGTAGATTGACCGCGCACGGACTGCGTGCATATAATAGCGGCGAAACAAACCGGCGCACGGACGCCGGACAACGATGGAGGACCTATTGATGCAGTTTGTAATCGCAACGGATACATCCGGCAATCTTCCGACCGAAACGGCAAGGGCGTATGATCTGAAGATCATCCCGTTCGCCTATTTCATCGACGGCAAACGCCATACCTGCGAGGACACGAACGCCTTTGACGGCGACGCGTTCTATGCGCTTTTGAAGAATACCGAAGTCACGACCACGCAGATCAACCCGATCGAGTATGCGGACTTCTTTGAGCCCTATCTCAGGCAGGGCAAGGACGTGATCTATGTGAGCATGTCCTCGGGCATCAGCGGTTCGTGCCAGTCGGCGACGATCGGCGCGGAGATGCTGAAGGAGCGCTATCCCGACCGGATCATCGAGATCGTCGATACGCGCGGCGCATCGCTCGGCGAAGGTCTGATCGCCGTCAACGGCGCGCAGCTTCGCGACGCCGGTGTGGAAACGCAGGAGGCGGCAAGACGCCTGCGCGCGCTTTCGGAACGCATGTTCAACGTGTTCACGGTCAACGACCTGCTGTTCCTGCGCCGCGGCGGACGGCTCAGCAATCTCTCCGCGATCGCGGGGACGGTCCTGGGCATCAAGCCGATGCTCAAGGGCGGCGAGGACGGACAGATCTCCTCGTTCGCGCTGGCGCACAGCCGCAAGCGCTCCGTCAAGGCGCTCGCCGCACTGTACGAAAAGCACGTCGTCGATCCCGAGACCCAGACGATCGGCATTGCGCATGCCGCCTGCCGCGAGGACGCAGAGCTTTTGATCAAGCTGATCAACGAGAGCGGTAAGGCGCCGAAGGACGTGCTGCTCGTCGATTACGAGCCGGTCACCGGATCGCACGTCGGTCCCGGGGCGCTGGCGCTGTTCTTTGAAAGCTACGAGGGCATCCGCTCGATCAGCGGGCTGGACTGGACGCCGAACGGAAAGAGCGAGACGCCCGCGCTGCGTCCGCATGCCGTGCGCACCGCGCATCAGGTATAATCCCGGATTTTCTTCATCACACTTCCATAAAAAGGAAAACGGACCGCTTTGCCATGTGTCGCGGTCCGTTTTTCTTATCCGTTCAGCTGCTTGCGCCTTGCGCGCCACGAGGGCATGTAGGCGTCGAGGAGCGCCTTGAAGTCCGCGCCGTGCCCGCGGAAGCGAAGATGCGCAAGCTCGTGCAGGATCACGTATTCGAGGCAGGGCAGCGGGTATTTCGCAAGCTGCAGGTTCAGCGTGATGCGGCCGGACTTCGTGTTGCAGGTTCCCCAGCGCGAGGTCATGTTGCGGATGATCCAGCCGGACGGAACAAGCCCCGTGCGCTCCGACCACAGCGGCATCAGATGCTCGATCTCGGTGCGCAGGCGTTCGCGGTACCAGTCGTTGAGCACCGCTTCGCGCCGCTCCTTCGTTGCGCCCGCTTTGAGCGAGAGCATGATGCGGTCCGCCTCGAGCGTTACGCCGTTCTTCTTTTGATTTTCGAGCACGCGCAGCGCGTACGCCGTGCCGAACAGCGGCACGGTTTCGCCGGTCTCAAAGCGTCTCGGCTCGTTTGCGTGTTTGTTTTTCACCGCGTCTCGATGCGTGCGGATCCAGTCGATGCGCTCCGCAAGAAAGGCGCGGATCAGAAGCTCCGGACAGAGCTTGGGCGCCGTTACGCGCACCTCGCCGTCCGGCGGCACGATCGTGACGCGGATGTTTTTGACTTTTTTGCGAATGAGCGTCGCTTCGATCCCCGCGACCACGATCGTTTTTTTCGTTTCCATACGGCATCCTCCGGTTTCACTTTACGCGCAAGCTGCAAAAAAGTCAAGCGCGCGATCGGGTATATCGGCGCGCAGTTCGGACACACTATCGGAAAAGAACCGAAAGGAGATGCGCATATGAACCGATTCTTTTTGATCCCGCTGCTCGCGCTGCTGCTCTTTGCGACCGGCTGCACCTGCACGATGCGCGGAAGCGCGTCGATGCCGACGCAAAAACCCACCGTCGCTCCCGTGAGCACGTCAGCGCCGACGGCGGCGTCCACGCCCGTTGCTACGACGGTGCCGGAGACGGTCGCGCCGGTCGAACCGACCGCGACGAACGCGATGCCCACCGCAAGCGCAACCGCGGGAAACTGAACCGGCGGGATCGCAGCGCGCTTTTGATCGCATGATCGAAAGCGCTTTTTCTGTTGCATCGGCGCTCCGTTTGCGCTATAATTTCTAAATAAGGCGTACAAGCCCAAGTTGAAACGGAGCAACGATATGACACTGAAGGATTTCAAGCCGGGTGAAAGCGCGATCGTGACGAAGGTCGGCGGCGAAGGCGCGCTGCGGCAGCATTTTCTGGATATGGGTCTGATCCCGGGCGTAGCCGTGACCGTGATGAAGCTCGCGCCGATGGGCGATCCGATGGAGCTGCGCATCCGCGGCTATGAGCTGACGCTGCGTCTCGACGACGCGAAGCAGATCGAAGCGGAGCCCGCCGATCCCGCCGCCGCGGCAAGGAAGCCGCACCGTGCGGCGGAACGCGAGCATCCGGGTCTCGGCGAGGAAGGGCGCTTCCATGTGAAGGAGACCGAAAACCCGCTCAAAAAGGGCACAAAGCTGACCTTTGCGCTGGCGGGCAATCAGAACTGCGGCAAGACGACGCTGTTCAACCAGCTGACCGGCTCCAACCAGCACGTCGGCAACTTCCCGGGCGTGACC
>JAEEGL016260309.1_pt1 | contig 10381 bp, 8 predicted proteins | sample 9134231 | NCBI WGS metagenome assembly JAEEGL01 (sample SAMN16246548, study PRJNA631951) | gut metagenome | biome: gut microbiome; feature: rumen; material: fiber-attached | host: Bos | place: Iran: Karaj | collected 2018-10
CTCGTATTGTCATCGATGTCACGTGGGTATTCTCCTCCCCACACGTTGCTGTCCACCTGATAGCTGAACTGTGTGGGCCTGCTGTTTGTTTTTTCATATTTCTCCATATACAATTACTTTTATTTTTGGTTACTATTATATTTAAGTCTCTGCACGAAAGAGCTGGTCGGCCACGACGAGAATCACGTCGTGCATTTCCACGTTGTCCTTGAAATGGTGCGGAATGGCTTCATAACCCACAGCCGCTCCAAGGATGTTGCCAAGTATTGCCCCTGTGCTGTCGCTGTCTCCCGAATGGTTGACTGATGCGATGAGCGCCTGTTCTATGTTATCGAAATACTTTACGGCACAATAGAGTGCAATGGCCAATGCCTCGTCGCCGACCCAGCCACCACCGATGGCCTCGATGTTCGTCACGTCATCAAGATTGTTATCCGTGGCATTGAGAGCCGCCTTTATCATGCTCTGCTGCTCGCCTATGTAGAAACCATGTTCAGGATAGACACGTCGAATCGTTTCGAATCCTTCGTCAATATACATCCTCAGATGCCCAACTGTAGGGTTCTCATCGAGGAGCAGTCGGTAAATCACGTGCGACATCAGTGCAGCTGGGATATATCCTAAGGGATGGAGATGTGTGATTTCAGCAGCGTCGCCAGCCAGACGGTCGGCCACCTCAATGTCCATTCTTCCATTCACAGCGGCGAAGAGTGCAACCGGCGCAACACGCATTACCCCTCCGCAACCCTTACTGTTATTCACAGGCTCACCCCCCTCAAGAATAGTGCGCAGTGAACTCAGGCATGTGTTTCCTGGAGCCCGAAGCGCATGCAGCTCTTCAACATCCATAATCCAGCTGACCGGCCTGTTCACAGGCCGTCCGGTCTGTGTGCTGTACCACTCAAGGTAAGTCCTGCAGATGGCATATTTCGGTTCAACGCCCAGTTTCCCGGCATTCAACATTCCCATTGCGGTGAAGAGTGTCATCTGCGTGTCGTCTGACACCTGAGCCTTGTCGGCACCATTACCCTCCTGGGTGGCTGTATCCAAGTGAGTGATGCCATTTTCTCCGTACTCACGCCTGATAGCATTCATCGTCATGAACTCAACGGGATACCCCAGTGCGTCGCCTATCGCCCCAGCCATAAGCACCCCTCTCACTCTGTCTTGCAACTGCTTTGCCTCCATTGTCTTCTGCGTTTCTTCGATAATACAAAAATGCTTTCGTTACTCGTTTCGTAAATTTGACGCAAAGATAATAATTTTCTTTCACAATTCCAAATATTCAGGTAAAAAAGTATGATTCAATCCGAGAAATATACAGACAGAACTTAAATTAAAGTAAAAGAAACAATATTTAGAGAAAATATTCGAATCACACTTATAAAAAACAAAGCATCAGTTCTCTATTTATCATTTTTATTTCGTAATTTTGCAATTATAATAGATACCCTAAACAGTCACTTCAGAAATGCATACACAAGGCTCCTTTAAGAAAAAAGGAATCCTGCTGCTCATTGTGGCAGCGGTTGTGCTTGAGCTGACAACGGCCCTGCAATTCTTCTCCATGCGCCGCGGCATTACCGACCGGCTCACGGAGATGGCCCAACAGGATTTAAGTGACGCCAGCCTCACCGCCCAGAAGAAGCAGAACGTGGAAATGACGATGGCTTCCCTCATGCCCGATATGGAGCGGATGGCGGAACGAAGAGAAACCGACTCACTGAAAGCCATCATTAATCAGACTTTGGCCTCACACAAGGAAATCGCCGGTATTGACTTCTGCTTCAAGGCGGAGGAAGGCAGGGAACGTGAGGGGTTCTTCCTCTACAAAGAGGATGAAACAGGCCATTTGGCCGAACACAGCATTGACTTCGACTTCACCCAGCGTTCATGGTACATTCAAGGCGTCCAAAGCGACGGATGCTGGAGCGAGCCTTATATGAGCAATTATAAGGTCATTCTGATGTCCACCTACTCACGGAGAGTTTGCGACGCAAAAGGCAATACCATTGCTGTGGTGGGAGCCGACGTGCCGATGCGAGAGCTCTCGGCATTGGCGTCACAACTCTATGAAAACCAAGAGAACACACTACTGCCCATCATTCTGCTGCACCTGCTCGGACTTGGGTTGCTTGCATTCATCATAAGGCGTTCAGTCCGCAGCCAGCGGAAACTCGAGGCAGCCAACATGGATAAAGAGCGAATCAGCAGCGAGCTAACCATAGCACGCAATATCCAACTCGCCATGTTGCCTAAAACGTTTCCACCCTTCCCTGAACGTGACGACATCAACATCTATTCCCTGCTCACACCTGCAAGGGAAGTGGGAGGAGACTTCTATGATTTCTTCCTTCGCGATGAAAAACTTTTCTTATGTGTGGGTGATGTCAGTGGAAAAGGAGTTCCTGCCGCACTGGTCATGGCTGTCGCACGGTCCACATTCCGTATGCTCTCAGAGCATGAGTCATCGCCCGACCGTATCGTCATCCAAATGAACGATACAATGGCGCGCGACAACGACTACAACATGTTCATCACCCTCTTCGTCGGTGTGCTTGACTTGCCGACGGGACGGCTCCGCTACACCAACGCCGGACATAAGGCACCGGTACTGGTAGACAACCGGAACAGACTTCAAAAAAGAATGCTGCCAGTTGATTCCAACCTGCCCATCGGCACGTTTCCCGACTGGAAATACACATTGCAAGAGGCCATCATCAGCAGCGGAACCACGCTCTTCCTCTACACTGACGGACTGACCGAAGCGGAAGATGCCGAACACAACCAATTCGGCCAGCAACGGATGATGGACACCATTCATGATGCCACCGCAGAACCCCTCATCAAGTGTATGGAAGCTGCCGTAAAGCAGTTTGTAGGCGAAACCGAACAGAGTGACGACCTCACCATGATGGCACTCCAATACCTGCACAAACAGCATGAAGAACATTGTCGACAAAGCATCACCCTGCCCTGCGACACCAAACAGATTCCATTCCTTGCGGAGTTCGTCAAGAGCATCTGCAAAGAGATGAACCTCGACAGCACCACCACCATGCAGTTAAACATGGCATTGGAGGAAGCGGTGGTCAACGTGATGAACTACGCCTACCCCAAGGAAATGGACGGTGACGTGAAAATAGACGCCTATGCCAACAGCCAGCGGATGAAATTCGTCATCACCGACAGTGGACGACCATTCGACCCTACCACCCACGGAACCATAGACACCACCCAGACAGCAGAAGAACGGTCTATCGGCGGACTGGGTATCCATATCATGCGCAGCTACATGGACAGCATCAACTATGAGCGCTTAAATGGAAAGAATATACTCACCCTGAGAAAACGATTTGACAACAAGAACAAATAACATAGTATTTTATTATGACAACATCATTCAAAGAAGAAAACGGCAACTTCATCATGTCTTTCGAAGGCCGCCTCGACACCGCGGCAGCGGCCCAGACCAGCAAGGACATGCAAGTGCTAAACGACTGCGAAGGTCACGACATCATCCTCGACTGCAGCCGGCTGGAATACATTTCCAGCAGCGGACTACGCCTCTTCCTCGGACTGCTCAAGACCGCAAAGAGTAAAGGCAGCACCATCAGTATCACCGGTTTGTCGGGAGACCTCCGGCAAGTGTTCGACGAAATCGGATTCACACCACTGTTCAACATTCAAGATTAATCATAGACTTAAGTATTAAAGTATATGAAACAACATTTATTCTCTGTTATCGCTTTTGCTTTTTCAATTTCAGGACTATCAGCACAACAGACACCGACCATGGGCTGGAGTTCCTGGAACACCTACGGAGTGAACATCAACGAGGCACTCATCGAATCTCAAGCCAATGCCATGGTCAGTAAAGGACTCCGCGAAGCAGGATACACCTATATCAATATCGATGACGGATATTTCGGAGGGAGGACAGCCGACGGACAGTTGCTGATACATCCAAAGCGCTTTCCCAATGGACTCAAGCCCGTAGTTGACCATATTCATCAACTGGGACTGAAGGCCGGTATCTACAGTGACGCCGGAAGAAACACCTGTGGCAACTACTACGACAAAGACTCCATCGCTCAAGGAGTCGGCCTCTATGGGCACGACCAGCAGGACTGCGACTTTTTCTTTAATCAGATGGGGTTCGACTTTATCAAAGTGGACTTCTGCGGTGGAAGCGAAAACCAGAACACAGAGCATCTTTCTCTCGACGAGCAAGAACGTTACACAGCCATCGCCAAGGCCATCAAGAACACCGGACGCGACGATGTCAGGCTCAACGTCTGCCGCTGGAACTATCCCGGCACATGGGTGGAACAGGTTGCGACATCATGGAGGATATCGAAGGACATACGTCCGAGGTGGAGTTCCGTTGCCGGCATCATTCAAGAGAACCTTTACCTCTCCGCCTACTGCCACGACGGACATTTCAACGACATGGACATGCTCGAAGTGGGAAAAGGAATGAGCAAAGAGGAAGACCGCACGCACTTTGCCATGTGGTGTATGATGTCGTCGCCTCTGCTCATCGGCTGTGACCTGCAGAAAATCGATGAGCACACACTCGAGCTGCTGAAAAACAAGGAGCTGATTGCCATCAATCAGGACCCTCTCGGACTGCAAGCCTACGTAGCTGAGAAAATCGGATATTGCTATCTGATGGTTAAGGACATTGAGGAACTGCAAGGACATAAGCGTGTCTTTGCTATATACAATCCATCCGATGAAGAGCGGACAGCCGACATGAACTTCGAGACTATAGACCTCGGCGGAGACATACAGCTAAGAGACATCCTCGACGGAAAAGACGAAGGCAGCGTCAGCGGGTCCATGAAAATAACAGTTCCTCCTCATGGTGTCAAAATTTACACGGCACAAGCCACAGAACGGTTGATGCGGACTCATTACGAGGCAGAGACCGCATATATTTCCGACTATCAGGAACTGCACAACAATCAAGAGGCAGAGACGGCAATATATGAAGAGGACGATGACTGCAGCGGTGGCATGAAAGTGGCATGGCTGGGCGGAAAACCAGAGAACGACCTCGTATGGAACGATGTATTCGTTCCCGAGGAGGGCACCTACACAGTTACGCTGAGAGGCGTATGCGAGGAAGCCATGATTGTGAGACTGAGCGTCAACGGATCGGCGCCAAAGACCATAGGATTTCCCTTTACAAGCAAGCAGTCCGTAAACGTAAAATTGAAAAAAGGACGCAACAGCATACGCCTCTACAATAAGTCCTACCGCATGCCAGACATGGACTATATGACAATAGAAAAGAAATAGACACTCCGTCAGATGTTTACATCCAATAAGCAAAAAAACAGAATCATGACCCAGGAAGAAATACAAAAGCTTCAAGCAGAGAATGAATCGCTTCGCAATGAGGTGGAGCACCTGAAAAACGAGATGATACGTCTGGTAAGCCGCAACCTCGACTTGTCGGAGCGGTTGGAGGAGGATGTGGAACTTCGCAGGAGAGCAGAAGTGGCACGTCAGCTGATGGAAGGCAATATCGAGCGTCAGCAAAATGCAGACTTGAAAGACGACGGTGAGCTTTTAGCGCTTATAGAACTCAAGCTGGAACAAAACCGCCAGCATCTCAATTCCGACTTCAGCGCAACAGACCTGGCCCACTTGCTCGGTGTCAGCCAAGAGCGGCTCAACCTCCTGTTCCGACGTCAGACCATCTACCGCACACCCGATGCCTATATTGACAACCTGCGTGTGCTCACCGCTCTACGGCTTCTACGTGAACATCCACAATACACCATTGCCGCCATCGCAGAGGAAGCCGGATTCGGAAACGTACGGACCCTGCAACGACGTATTCAGGATGCCATCGGCATGACACCTGTGGAATACAGACTGATGTTCATCAAAGGATAGACCATATCATCTATATCCATATAGTCAATGGCAAAACGTTCATCTCACAATGAGAAAAGCAAAGGCTCAGAGAACCCATTTTTCATTGAGCAAAAAGCCGTCCTTTTAGATGGAAACGAAAACTATTCTGCATACGATGTATTTGAATGTGGTGAGTTCTTTACCACAGATGTAGAGGCTAAAGCTTTCGCAAGAACATTTGCAGAGAATCTAATCAAATATAGACAAGAGTTTGCAAATTATCATAATAATCGTGTCCGAAATAATGGACATAACAAAAATGATTGAATTATAAATGCGGCCGTCACGGACTTCATTTAATTTTCACTTATTCAGGGACATCAGGGCTATAATTCCCAATAAAAAACCAACAAAGAAACAGCATTAAGCACATCTACATTCCCAATCTTCATTTCACTTTTACAAACTTACTGAAATTAAGTTAATTAACAAAAAACCAAAGGCGTACCATTAACAGAAAGGCACGTCTTTTTTCATATACAAAACTATAGTTTCCAGTTAATTAATCTGTTTTTCATGAATCCAGCCATCGTTTCACATGTGCGACCTTGTCCTTACTGACGATAATTTCGGTGTTGGGGAAGGCAGCGATGTGTATGCGCATCTTGCCAAGAAAAAAGTTGGACAGTTTGGTGACGGTTGCGGCATTAACGATGAACTGACGATTTACCCTCATGAACCGTTGGGGATCGAGCTGACTCTCCGCTTCTTCAAGAGTCAGATTCAATGTATGGGTCTTTCCTGAAATAGTACACAGACGAACCACCCCGTCTCGTATAGTGATATGGCTTACGTCGCTGACAGGGACAATCAGATATTCGTCAGCCCGATGAGGAATAAGGAACCGTTCCCGGTAATGTACGGTCTGCGATTTCACTGATGCTAAAAGCTGCGCAATGGCCTGCGTGGTAGAAATGTTATTAGTTGTCCTCCCATCTTCTATGGTTCTTGCAGGTTTCACCTTTGCCAAAGCGTCATGCAGTTCTGCTATTTCGATTGGTTTCAGCAGATAGTCGATGCTGTTGAACTGAAATGCCTGTACTGCATAATGGTCGTATGCGGTAGTGAAGATAAGCGGTATGGAGTCAGGCACTGTCCGCAGCGACTCAAAGCTCAGTCCGTCGCCTAACTGGATGTCACTGAGAATCAGATCGACCTTGGAGTGGTTCTCTCTGACAAAAAACGTACTCACCTCAGCATTGCTGGTGCATACGCCCACAATTTCATGTTCACCCTCGAGCATTCTCTTCAAGCGGTCGGCGCTACTCTGCTCGTCCTCAATAATCAATATTTTCATACTTGTAGCCAATTATTCACATTTCACTTAATCAACGGTATGGTCACACAATACTCATCCTTGGATTCAGAGATTTCAACCTTCTGATGAGTCAGCAGACGGTACCGCTCAGTGATGTTATGCAGCCCTACGTTGGTGCTCTCAGACTCAATGATTGGCTGCTTCTTGTTGCTCACACTGATACGACATCCTTCAGCCTCCACTTTGATAGTGAGCGGATGTGCTTTCGTATGCTCATTATGCTTGATGGCATTCTCAATCAGCATCTGCAAGGCAGCAGGAGGAAGAAAGCCTTCGGCAGTTTTCACACTGTCGGCAATCCACACTTGAATCCCCTCTCCGAAACGCTGCTCAAGTAGAGAGAGATAGCGATGCAGAAAGTCCAGTTCTTCTTTCAGTTTGACGGTGTTGTGGTCGAGATGTGACAATGTATATCGATAGACCTTAGAAAGGTTCATCAGATATGCCGAAGCCTGCTTGGGGTTGACCTCAATGAGGTCAGCCAGGATACTGAAATTGTTGAACACGAAATGCGGACTCAGTTGGTTCTCCAGCGCCTGCAGGCGGAATTTGTCGCGTTCCCTCTCGGTTCGCTCCCTGCGCCGCCAGTAGTACAATGTGACCACGGTCGTAAAGAGGCAGCAGCCAATGTAATCCACCATCACCATCCATGAAGTCCAGGGCCAGCCCCATTGCCACATTTCAATGAAATTCTCATCGATGAGCAACCAGACCGCATAATAGAACAACAGTCCTATCAGCGACAGCCCGAGCACCATCAGCACACCTTTTATGATTCGTTTTATCTTCATCTGGTTGCAAATATAGATAAAAAATGCGAATTATAACCCGTTGAGATAAAGAAAATATTATTTCTTTTGATGGTTCACCATCCTCCCCATTCACTATCCCATCCTCCGAAGTCACCGTCCCATCCGTCGTGATGTTTTTTGTCGTCCTTCAAGGCGTTTTTTCCGCCTAATATGTTGAATTTATAGACGATTCGGAGCATGCCGTACTGATAGATAGCATTATGTTTTGAGTCGGTACGCATAAGAGCCTCGATATTGCGGCTGATGTTGGTCTGTTGTCCCAGTATGTCATTGATTTCGAGCATGAATGTGAGCGCGCGCCCCTTCAGGAAAGAGTGAGCAATCTGCGCATTCCACAGCAGTTCGTTGGTGTTCATCTCTTTCTGTGCATAGCCACGCCTGCTGTTCATGCCGATGTCAGTTGAGATGGATGTTCCCCAGGGTGCGGTCCACTGGAATTCGGCTCCGTAGGAAAAGTCGTATGTGTTTTTGTTTCCCAACCCATTGAGATTGTTTTTGGCATTGGTATATTCCAAACGTCCGTTGAGCGTGGCATTTAATTGTCCTTTGCGATAAGAGAACTCAAGCCCGTTGTCAATACTGATGTTCCGAGTGACCGACTTCTTGTCGCCGGTTGCATCATCATTGTTATAGAAACCGACATGCCTTGAATAGTCGCCGCCGAGATCTATTCCGATGTTGAAGAACTTTTCCTTTCCAAGTCCCATGTTGAAACCGAATCCACCCCCGCCGTTCCAATTGCCATTGATATTCATTGGGATTGTGGTGCGCACTCCCGTCTGATTGTCGTATGCTGTCTTGTTATCGATGCTGTTGCGTGTTGCGCTGAACCAGAGCCAAGAATATATTCCCTGCATCTGCTCCATATTAAAAGAATTGAAGTTAGCCATGATGTTATGAGAAAACGACGGTTTCAGTCCGGGATTACCTTTGGTGATGACAAGCGGATTAGAATCGTCCGTGATATCGAGGAGATTGGTCATGCTTGGTTGTCGTGCACGTCCGTTATAACGCATGTGGAGGTTTGTATGCTTATCAAAGTTCCACCTCAGGTTGATGCGCGGTGCTAAATTGAACACGTTGCGTGTAATTTCTGGATAGTCATGCCCCATGTACTTGTAGTTTAAAGTAGTGCGCTGTGGTATGAAGTCAAGCCCAATGCTGAAGTTATATTTCTCTCTCACCCTTCGGAAACTGAGGTTGAGCGTGTGTGTGTAGTTACGGTATTCGCTGAACTGGCTCAGACGTTCAGCCACAGAGTCGGTGCCGTTGAGCACATACTTCATATCTTCCATGAAACGCAACACGGCATCGATGTCGTAGCGGTTGTTCTCCATGCTCTGAGACAGCGTCTGGTAGGCATCACTGTCGTAGATATACGCCCTTCGGTCGTTTTTACTATAACTGTAGTTGTAGGCATAACTAAACTGCAGATATGTTCTGTCGAAGATGGGTTCACTATAAGTCAGCTGTCCCGACCATTCGTAGTTTCTTGATGGCGTGTCGTAGTAGCGGTTGTTCTGCTGATCTGTGGCCAAAGTGTTGTAGGAGATGCTTGCAGCCGACAGCTGCTGGCTGTTTCCACTGCTGAAGTTGCCTGTCATTCTCAATGTCAGATTGCGGCCTTTGTTTCCGAACTTCCGGTTGGCCTGGAGTTCGCCATTCAAGTTGGTGTTGGAGTTGATGCTTTGGTTACGGCTGTTGTTGGTATTAAGCACCATCTCCATCAGTTCGTCGCTGTAGGAACCGGATTCAGTGAATCCACGGCTTCTGTTACGAGAATAAGTCAGGTTAGGCCGGAATATGATGTTGGTCATGGAGTCTGGCTTCCATTCCAGCCGGAAGTTGGCAGTCAGCCGACGGTTCGATGTAAGACTTTTCGTGTTGTTCTGGTTGAACTTTGCCGTAGTGGCGTTGAAGTATTCAGTCGTGGATTTGTTTTCGTTGTCGCTTCCGTCATAGCGGAAACGGATGCTGCCGCCGGTCTCCAGCTTCGGCTTTGCTGTGGCGAAGTTTCCTCCAACCTCCTTGCTGCTGCGCAATCCCTGCCTGCCCCATCCCCATCTGCCGCCTCCTCCACCGAATCCCATGTCGGACACGTTGTTGGCACTTCCGATGACCGATGCCTGGAAGTCGTTATTGAACCGGTTCACGTTCATGCGCTCCGCATAACGGTGTTTTGTGCCCGCCCCCAGGTTCACATTTCCGAACCATCCGTTCTTCATGCCTTTCTTCACAGTGAGGTCTAGAACCGTCTCCTCCTCTCCGTCGTCGATGCCCGTCACACGGGCAAGGTCGCTCTTCCTGTCGTAGGTTTTCA
>JAEEGL016591917.1_pt1 | contig 10381 bp, 5 predicted proteins | sample 9134231 | NCBI WGS metagenome assembly JAEEGL01 (sample SAMN16246548, study PRJNA631951) | gut metagenome | biome: gut microbiome; feature: rumen; material: fiber-attached | host: Bos | place: Iran: Karaj | collected 2018-10
CAGTTGCTGGCGTGGGGGCAGTATGTCATTGGTCTGGGGCTGGTTGGTTTTCTGCTCTGCCATTTCTTCGATGTGCCACCCGCAATGGGCAATCTGGTGGAAATTGGCTTCGAGGGCGGCCATGGAACCGTGGGCGGGATGGTCGAAAGCTTTGAGTACTACCAGTGGGAGGACGGCATCGCCCTCGGCTATACGATGGCCACCGTCGGCATGGTCTTGGGCATTCTCATCGGGATGATGCTCATCAACTGGGCACTGGCAAAAGGGCACATTCAAGGCGTGAGGAATTTTGAGGACCGTGACCATCTGGAGCAGCTTGGCATTTATGCACCGGAGGAACGTCCAGCGGCGGGGCGGCAGACCGTCGTCTGCGACTCGCTGGACTCGCTGGCCTGGCACATTGCCTTGATCGGTATTGCCATCGCCATCGGCTTCGGGATGCTCAAGGGGCTCCAAAGCGCGGAGATTTTTCTTTTTCCCAACGCCATTCAGCGTTTTTTCACAGGCTTCCCGCTCTTTCCACTGTGCATGATTGGCGGTGTGCTCCTCCAGCGTGCGGCTGAGTGCTTCAAGCTCGAAAAGCTGATTGACCACGGGCAGATGCAGCGGCTCTCGGGAGCCTCGCTGGATTTTCTCGTCGTTTCTGCCGTCTCCACCATCAAGCTCTCCGTGGTTGTCGCCAATTGGGCACCACTGCTGGTGCTGGTGATTTTTGGAACTGCCTGGAGTGTCCTGATGGTCGTATGGCTGGCACCACGCCTTTACCCGAACGCATGGTTTGAGCGAGCCATCGCCGAATTTGGTCAGTCCCTCGGCGTGACTGCCACGGGGTTGATGCTACTGCGCACCGTGGATCCGGAAAACCGCACCGCCGCCGCCGCGTCCTTCGGTTACAAGCAATTGATCCACGAGCCTTTCATGGGCGGAGGGCTGTGGACGGCTATCGCGTTGCCACTCGTCTTCACGCTCGGATGGTTCAAAGTTTGGTCCTTTTGCCTACTGATGCTTCTGGTCTGGAGTGGCATGACCTGGTGGCTGGTCAGGCGCAACCGAAACACGGGAATACAATCGTGAACAGATTTCGCATTTCTTTTCTAATCAACGGCTTGTCGGCATTTTTACTGATGGTCGCACTAAGTGGAAGAAGTGTCATATTTTGTCAAGAATTGTCCAAAGATGCCATGAAAACGGAATTGATTCAATTGTTTCGGGAGAAAGTCCGTGCCGGTGAACTGCCGTCTTTGTTGGAAGCGCATGGAACGTTTAATATCTCGTCCTCGACGCTGGGGGGAAGTGTCTTTTGGACGACTTACGAGGAAGGCGGCTGGAAACTGCAATTCAACGATGTCAGCGACTGGTGGCGGATATTGGATGCCTCGGATGTCCGGCTTGCGCGTGGCACAACGCTGAGGCAGCTTCGCAATCTGCTGGAAGGGCGGCCGACTTCCGTGGTCGTCAACTATGCTGACAAGGGCTACTGCTTTGGCAAGACGTCTGCGAAGACACCCACGGGATGTTCGGTGGTGTTGATTCACGGCTGGGGGGTGCGTTCCAGTTCGATGCAGAAATTAGCGGATGCACTTTCACAAGAAGGATTTGATGCATATAACTACGACTATCCGTCGGCAGAGACATCGATTGCTGGCCATGTGGATCATTTTCTGAAAGAATACCACGAATTATTGGCAAAACTTCCTGAAAATGAAAATATCTACTTCTTAACCCATAGCATGGGCGGACTGATTCTGAGGGGTGCGTTGGCACAGATGACAGTTGCGGAAGCGCAACGCATCCAGGCCATCGTGATGCTTGGACCGCCAAATCAAGGGTCAGTTCTGGCATATTTAGGTAAAATCCCTAGTGTCAACAAAATAAATGCATCGCTTGAAGACATGACGCCAGAAGCAGATTCATACGTGATGAACATCCCTGCGCCCGCCTGGCTGCCACCCGTCGGAATCATTGCGGGAAGCCGGGACGAAAAAGTCTCGGTAAAGTCAACGCATCTTCCTGGTAATTTAAAACATCAGCATATTATTGTTAATAGCTCGCACCCAGGCCTGCGAAAGCCGGAAACGGTTTTAATATACATACTTAAATTCTTCAAGGAAAAAGGATTCTGATTTCATGTTCTAAGAAGTCGGCGGCTCTGTTGCACTTCTTCGTGGACAGATGATGTCCTTGGGGGGACAGAGCCTTGCCAGGACGGTCGTATCAGCAGGGGACAGGCCCGGCCATAAGTCGATCTGGACCATGTCCTTGTGGTGGGGACAGACCCTTGTCAGGGCGGCCGTATCAGCAGGGGACAGACCATATTCTATCATAATCTTGCCGAAAAACAAAGAATATTCCCTTGCGGACTTGTAAAATTCCTTTATATCATTATAGTACGCGCGTGTTGCGTACGCGTGTGCATAATGCGCACGCGACCCTCCCTTTTCTTTTATTACACCAATCCCCTAACACATTAAGGAACATCAATGGCAAACGACGAAGAAATCACCGGAAACGCCTCGGAAACGCCACAGACGGGCGAAAACGCGGCCAATGCGCCTGCAACCCCCGAGGCCACGGACGGCGGCCAAATCAAGGTCCTAAAGGGCCTGGAGGCCGTCCGCATGCGTCCTGGCATGTATATCGGCGACACGGACGAGAAGGGCCTGCACCAACTGGTCTATGAGGTCGTGGACAACTCCATCGACGAGGCGCTGGCGGGCTTCTGCAAGAACATCGAGGTCACCATCGGGCTGGACAACTCGATTACTGTCACCGACGACGGGCGCGGCATCCCGACGGGCATGCATCCCACGGAGCACCGTCCCGCCTGCGAGGTCGCGCTGACCATCCTGCACGCCGGCGGAAAGTTCGACAAGGACGTTTACAAGTTCTCCGGCGGTCTGCACGGCGTCGGCGTATCTTGCGTCAATGCGCTCTCCGAATGGCTGGTGCTGACGATTGACCGCGACGGGAAACGCCACCAGATGCGCTTTTCGCGCGGCAAGGTGACTGAGGAGCTCAAGGTCCTGGGCGATGCGAAGGGCACGGGTACCACGGTGCAGTATCTGCCGGATCCGGAGGTCTTCAGCGTCTTGGAATACAAATGGGAGATCCTCTCCAAGCGCCTTCGCGAGCTGGCGTACCTGAACGCCGGCATCAAGATCACGCTGACTGACGTGCGCGGATCGAACCCCCGCAGCGAGACCTTCCACTACGAAGGTGGTGTCTCCGAGTTCGTGGGCTATCTCAACCAGAACAAGAACGTCCTCACTCCCACGGTAGTCGCCTTCTCCGGCGAACTGACTGGCTTCCGGTCGGACGGCACGGGCGATTTCCTCTACGACATCGCCATGCAGTACAACGACTCCTACGAGGAGTCCCTGCACTCCTTCGTGAACGGCATTAACACCAAGGACGGCGGAACGCACCTCTCCGGCTTCCTTACCGCGCTGACGCGCGCCATCAACAACTACCAGAAGCAAATGGCCGAGGAAGCCGCGAAGAAGGCCGGCAAGAAGCCCGTGAAGGGCGAGAAGAAGGGCGACAAGCCGAAGTCCGGCAAGGAGGTCACGGTCACCAGCGAGGACGTGCGCAAGGGGCTCGCGGCGGTGGTCTCGGTGAAGGTCGAGAATCCGCTCTTCGAGAGCCAGACCAAGACCAAGCTGAACAACCCGGAGGTCAATGGCCAGGTCATGAGCGAGACCTACGCGCACCTGAACGCCTATTTCGAGGAGCATCCGCAGGAGGCCGCGCGCATCGTCGAGCACGCCATCATCTCCGCGCAGGCACGCGAGAAGGCAAAGAAGGCGATCGAGGAGGTCATGAACCCGCAGAAGGCGCTGGTGGGGCTGGTCGGCAAGTTGGCGGACTGCTCTTCCAAGGACCCGAGCCTCTGCGAGCTTTACATCGTCGAGGGCGACTCCGCCGGCGGTTCCGCCAAGAGTGGCCGCGAGAGCACCTTCCAGGCCATCCTGCCCATCCGCGGAAAACTCATCAACGCCGAGAAGGCCACGCCCGAGAAGCTGCTTAAGAACCTGGAAATCCGCTCGCTCTTCACTGCCATCGGTGCGGGCGCGGGCGACGACATCGACATCTCCAAGGCGCGCTACCACCGCATCGTCATCATGACGGATGCGGATGTGGATGGATCGCACATCCGTACACTCGTGCTGACCTTCCTCTTCCGCCATCTCCGCCCGCTGGTCGAGGCCGGCTACGTCTATATCGCCCGTCCTCCACTGTTCAAGGTCACGCAGGGCAAGCAGGAGCGCTATGTCGAGACGGAGGACGACATGAACAACACGCTGACCAGCCTGGGGCTGACCAAGCTCTCGATGAGGCTGCCCGGCGGCGAGACGATGCCCGGTGACCTGCCCGCGAAGATCATCCAGGAGATCCGCGACTGCCTGCGACTCTGCAACACCAACCTCCCACGCTACGGCATACGTCCCAAGGACTTCCTGGCACTGCGTCAGGAAAAAGGCTCCTTCCCTGGCTACCTGCTGGAAATCCGCGAGAATGGCGTGATGACTTCCACCTACGCGTGGAGCCAGGCCGAGGCCAACGAGATCGTTGCCGCCGCCACCGCGCGCATCCAAGCCGCCCGTGAGGCTGCGGCCGCGGCGAAGGCCGCCGAGGCCGCTGAAAGTGGCGAGGAGCCAGCCGTTGAGGAACCTGCGTCAGAAGTGGCAGAGGATGTCGAAAAGGCAGTCGAACCGTTGACGGATGAAGAGGGCAATGACATCAACGACGGCGGCGAGCAGAAGCCGCTGGAGGACATCAACATCGTGAAGCTGCCCGAGGGCGCCGCGCTGGAGGCCCTGGCCGGCAAGCTGCAGGAGCAGGGGCTCTCTATCCAGAACCTCTTCGCCAGTGAGGCGCCGGTCGCCGAACTGGTGGACTCCCGCTCTTCCTCAGTCACCAGCGTCAAGTCGCTGGAGGAACTCTGCGACGCAGTCACCGCGCAGGGCCGCATCGGCATTGAAATCCAGCGCTACAAAGGTCTGGGCGAAATGGACGCCAGCGAACTCTGGGAGACAACCATGAATCCCGAGACACGGACCATGATCCAGGTCAAGGTCGAGGACGCCGAAGCGGCCGACAAGACCTTCGATCTCCTCATGGGCTCCGCCGTCTCCCCACGCCGACGTTTCATCGAGGAGCACGCAGACGAGGTCCTGAATCCGGACATCTAGGTTAAAAATACATCTAATGTCTTGATTATAAACAATTTAATACATTTTTAACGAATTTCTCATGGCAGACAAGAATGACATCAAAGCAATGACGCCGGAGCAATGGGCCGCCATTGCGCGCAACGACGTGAACACCGAAGTCAACACGCTGATGCGCGGGGCGTATCTTCAGTACTCCGTCTCCGCGAACATCGGCCGCGCCATCCCCGACGTGCGGGACGGCCTGAAGCCTGGCGCGCGCCGCATCCTCTATGCAATGCTGCGTGGCGGCTACGGCAGTAAGGGTGGCACCAACAAGTGCGCGAAGGTCGTCGGTCTGGTCATCGGCAACTACCACCCCCACGGCGACACCGCCGTCTACGACACCATCGTGCGCATGGCGCAGGACTTCACCATGCGCACACGGCTGATCTTCCCCAAGGGCAATTTCGGCACGATGGATGGTGACGGGGCGGCCGCCTACCGATACACCGAGTGCAAAATGGAGAAGGCCGCCGAGGCGCTTCTGGCCGACCTGGACAAGGAGACGGTGGATATGCGCGAGACCTTCGACGGCAAAGAGCTGGAGCCCATCGTGCTGCCCGCCGCCTTCCCGAACCTGCTGGTGAACGGCTCGCAGGGCATCGGCGTCGGCATGGCGACCTATGTTCCCACCCACAACATGGGTGAAGCCATCGACGCCGCAGTTGCAGTCATCGACAACCCGGATATCACCCTTGAGGAGCTCATGGAAGTCCTCCCCGGACCGGATTTCCCGACTGGCGGCATCATACATGGCATCAAGGGCGTGCGGCAGCTCTATGCGACGGGGCAGGGCGGCGTGCGTGTTCGTGGCAAGACCGATGTGGTCTTCGAGCCGAAAGGTCGCACCAAGATCATCATCAGCGAAATCCCCTATGGGGTGAACAAGGCAGAGATGGTCGGCAAGATCGGTGAACTGGCGCAAGCCGGAACTATCCATGGCGTCTCCAACATCGTGGACCTCTCCAGCGACCGCGTCGGCGTGCGCGTTGAGATTACCCTGAAACAGGACGCGGTGCCGAACGTAGTTCTCAACGAGATTTTCCGCAATACACAACTGGAGATTACGCTCCCCGCGCAGTTCTTGGTGGTGGACCACAACCGCCCGCGCACCATGACCTTAAAGCAGATTCTGGATGCGTATATTGACCATCGCGAACAGGTGGTGACGCGCCGCACCAGGTATCTGCTGCGCAAGGCGTTGGAGCGAGACCACATCGTGGAGGGACTGCTGGTTGCCCAGGCGAACATCGATGAAGTCATCCACATCATCCGCTCTGCGAAGGACCGCGCCGCCGCCCAGCAGGCGTTGATGGTGCGCTTCGCATTGGACGAGGCGCAGACCAGCGCGATCCTCGACATGCGACTGGCCGCCTTGACCAACCTGGGCGTCGAGGACCTCACCAACGAGCACAATGAGCTGCAGGCCAAGATCGCCGAATACAACCGCATCCTCTCCGACCGCGCCAACATCATGGCGGTTGTCCGCCAGGAACTGCTGGATACCAAGGCGAAGTTTGCCACCCCGCGCAAGACTCTCATCGAGCACAGCGAGGGCGAGTCGGACCTGGATGGCTTGACCAAGCGCGAAGTCTATGTGGTCACGCTTTCCCGCCAGGGATTCATCAAGCGCTGCAATGCAGATGAATATGCCTCTCAGAACCGCGGTGGCACGGGCGTGCGCGGAATGAAGGCCAAAAAGGACGGCGATACAGTCCACAAGGTGCTCTTTACCCGCAGCCATAACACGCTGCTTTTCTTCACCAGCTACGGCCGCGTTTACCGTCTCCGCAGAGCATACGAACTGCCCGAGGCCGGCCGCAGTGATGCGGGGCGCTTCATCCAGAATGTCCTCCCGCTGATCCACGACGACGCGAAGCCCGAACTCCACGAGGAGATCCGCGCCATCGTTTCGGTGGACGAAAAGGATTCGGATTTGGCCAGCAAGTACATCGTGATGGTCACCCGCAACGGCATCGTGAAGCGCATGGCCCTGGAACTCTTCAAACATGTACCTAAAGCGGGTAGGCGGGCCATGACCTTCAGGGAGGACACCGACGACCTCATCGACGTGCAAATCACCTCCGGATCCGACGACCTCATCATCTCCAGCGCGAATGGCCGAGCGGTGCGCTTCGGCGAGGACATCGTCCGCGCGATGGGCACCGGTGCCGCCGGCGTGCGCGGCATCCGGCTGCGGGCGGCGGCGGATGGCAGCGTGGACCGCGTGGTTAGCTTGACCGTGGCGAATCCCGCCGACGACCTGATGGTCATTACTGCAGGCGGCCTGGGCAAGCGCACGCCGGTCGGACTGGGCGGTCCTGCGCCTGCGGTCGTAGCGTCTGCCGATGCAGATGCGGACAGCGACGAGGCGCCTGCGGTCGAACCCGAAGAGCCGGAGGAGGCCGAGGAGATTGTGGACGAGAATGCGCCTGCGACCACTGAGGTCAAAGACCACTACCGCCGCACCAACCGCGGCACGCAGGGCGTTACCAGCATCAAGCTGGTGCCCGGCGACCAGGTGGTCGCCGCCATGCAGGTGGAACCCGATACCACGTTGGACCTCCTGATGCTCACGATGCTCGGACAGGCCGTGCGCATCCCTGTGGCGCAAGTGCGCCGCACTGGTCGCAACTGCAAGGGTGTGAAGGTGATTCGCTTCTCCAAGGAGAAGGATGCCATCGCCAATGTCTCGCTGGTGGACAAGCTCTCCGAGGAGGACGAGGCCGCCAATGCCGCCAAGGACGCCGCCGAGGAACGCTCCGCCGACCGCGCCGCCGCCTTCCAGGAGAAGCTCTCCGCCGAACAGGCCGCCCTGGACGCGCAGGCCGCCGAAGAGGAACGCCTCCGCCAGGAGGCCCTCGAAAACGGCGACGAGCCGCCCGCCCAGGAGTAGGTCGTTCTCTGGGGAGGGAGTTTTTAAGGCCCTCCCTTAAATTTCCCCCACTCTTTCCCACTCCGCCGTCCTTTTCACCAATAGTCCGGTGTCTTTGCGGCCTCGGCTGAATGGTTTTGTTATAACACTCACTTCCTATGAATGGCAAAGTAACTGTAATTCTAGCCGCCTATCGAGGTGAAAAGTATCTTGGCGAACAACTTAGAAGTCTTTTTCAGCAGACATACCCGCCGGATATTATCCTGATAGGAGATGATTCCCCTGACAATCTTTCCTACCAGGCCGTGCAAGAGGTGATTACAGATTGTCCAGATAGCTGCAAGGTTGTCTATCACAAGAATCCCACCAGACTAGGTTTTCTGGGAAACTTTATAAACCTTGCATCACAAGTGGGCAGTGATTACCTTATGTTCTGTGATCAGGATGATTCTTGGCTTCCTGAAAAAATCGAAAAGATGACTGCATTGCTGGATAGTCGTCCTGATTGCGATATGGGTTTTTGCGATAGTTTTCTGTGTGACCGGGATTTGACATCAAGCGGACGGACTCTGTTTGGCTTGATTCGGACACGAAACTTTCGTGACAAATCAATCCATAATATTAACGTACAGCAAGCCTTTCCTGTCTTTCTCACGAATTATAATTTTGTGGCCGGCCACAATATTATTCTTCGCCGGAGTGCCATCCCAGTTTTTCTTGCAATGCCACTTCATTTCCGTTACCACGATTTATGGTGTGGTTGGGTGTTTTCCTTTCTGGAACGTATCTGCTGTCTGGACGAGGCATTGACTCTGCATAGGCTTCATGGGGAAAATGTTTCGGATTATCCTCTGCTTGCAGCAGCTCAAGGAGACAACTCGCAGACGAGTGGGGAAAAGGGATTGTTTTCAAGGCAATTTGCCAAAATTCAACGGTTTCTTCAGTCCAACCAAAAAGAACTCTCGGAAGAGTATATTCGGGTGAAAAATCTCAAGGCGGCTTTTGACGAGTCACAGAATTGTCTTGACAGGCCAGCAGTTTCATTGCGTCACGACCAATTATCCCCCCGTGTTTTTTTAGCAGAATCTCTTCGGCATGCCCCACGAGGCAATCAGTTTTTTCTCCAAAGACACGTTGATTTTTTGAAATGGCGTTTACGCTTAAACCAGGGTAATACTTTTGTACGGTTGTTGCATTTCAGACCAAGTTTATTGCCCTTGTATTTTCACCATTCACGGCGTAAACTTGTTTCAATGATCAAAGATTTCATTCAGTTTCGAGATAATCCAAAAAGCGTTGTCTGATTGGCTTAATTCTAAAGAAGATCCTCGCCGGTATCTTCCACTCTGCATTTACTTTTGAAAACGACCACGATTTCTAATAAGTCCTATGAATCTTTGTTCCATTGAATTTTTCACGGGGGCTGGAGGTCTTGCCCTTGGATTGGAGATGGCCGGTTGTCATCACGAGGCCATGTTTGAGTTCAATGGACAGGTCTGCGGTACGATTCGCTACAATATTGCCCATCACCAGCCTTTGGCGGAAAAATGGAATATCCACCAGATGGATGTAAGGGATGTCCGTTATACGGAACTGTTCAAATCCATAGAACTGGTGGCGGGGGGACCACCTTGCCAGCCATTCTCGCTGGGTGGAAAGGCGCGTGGGAGAAATGATTCACGCGATATGTTTCTTGAGGCAGTGCGTGCCGTGCGTGAATTATGCCCGAAGTGCTTTGTCTTTGATACTCTCCATCCCGGACGCGAATGGGCGTCGCGGCTCCAGCCGAATTCGGCCGGACAATTGGAGGTGGCAGAGCTGGCAAAACATTTCATCGAAAATCATTACCACTGCGTATGAAACATGCCCTGTTAGCCTTATCCGATGAGGAACTGCTCAAGCTCTGCCGCGTGGATCTCTGCCGTGGCACGGGACCCGGTGGGCAGAAGCGCAACAAGACCTCCACGGCGGTACGTGTCACGCACCTCGAAAGCGGTCTTTCCGCTTCGGACGATGCCACGCGTTCGCAACACATCAACCGCGCCCACGCGCTTGCCAAACTGCGCGTGGAACTGGCGGTGAAGCTCCCGCCGGACGAGGGGGGCGCTCAGCCTGCAATTCCGTTGGAGCCGGTGCCACGACCTGGTCGTCCGGAGTATCCACGGTGGCTTGGTGAGTTGTTCAATGCTTTGCAGGTCAGCGGTTTTCAGCCACCCGCAGCGGCTGCCGCCTATGGCTGTTCGCCCTCGCATCTCATCCGTGTGATTGCCAAAGACGAGACCGCTTGGCAGCA
>JAEEGL010353380.1_pt1 | contig 10380 bp, 10 predicted proteins | sample 9134231 | NCBI WGS metagenome assembly JAEEGL01 (sample SAMN16246548, study PRJNA631951) | gut metagenome | biome: gut microbiome; feature: rumen; material: fiber-attached | host: Bos | place: Iran: Karaj | collected 2018-10
AACGGGCTCAGAACATGATGTCGTGGGGGAGACGCATCTTCTCAAGCTCCGCCACGGGGGTGCCGAACTTTTCGGCGTTATACTCGTCGATGTGCTTGCACAGGGAGGCGTAGACGCCGGGGAACACGCTGCCCGGGCCGCCCTGCACGATGCAGGGGATCACATAGTTGGGGGTGTTCCGCTCCAGGCAGGCCCGGACCACCTTGCGGCAGTTTTCGTCGGTCCACTCGGTGAAGTCCACGCTCTTGTTGTCGATATCGCCCATGAAGGTGATCCGGCCGTCGTACTTCTTGTTCAGGGCGGGGATATCGTTGATCTCCATGGCGCCCTGCCAGACGTCGATGCCCATCTCGATCATGTAGTCCACCAGGTTCGCGCCGTAGCTGTCGGAGTGGTGGAAGATGAACTCGGTGCCGTGGTCGTGGTAGTAGCCGTAGATCTGCTTGTAGGCGTCCACGAAGAATTCCTCGAACATGCTGGGACGCAGGAAGGAGTTGGTGCCGCTGCCCCAGTCGTCATGGTGGAACATGATCTCGGGCTTCAGGTACTTGCAGATCTTCTCGGCGGCCTTCAGCTCCCACTCGGTGAGGTACTTGATAAGGTCGTGGATCTCGTCGGGATAGGTCAGGTAGTACTCCAGTGCGGACGTCATGGAGCACAGATAGTGGACCTGCTCAAAGAGGCCGGGGGCGAAGAAGGAGGCGGTGAAGGCCTTCTCATGGTCTACGGCGGCGTACATGGCGGCGAACTGGGCCCACTCCTCCTCGGGGAAGTCCAGGGTGGGGGCCTTCACGTAATCCTGCCAGTGCTCGATGTCCTTCACCACGATCTTGTCCGCGGTGTGCACCGGGAAGGCGCCGGGGACGTTGTCGGGCCAGGACATGGTGACGCCCCAGGCGTTGGGCACGTTCACGATGCCCTTGGCGGGGGCGCCGCCGTTGTGCATCAGGATGGGGGTGAACATCAGCTTGATGGCCTCGAACTGGTTCACGAAGCGGTCCGGCTTGCCGCCCTTGATGATGGCTTGCCGCATGTTTTCCTTTGCAGTCAGCATATGATCGTTCCTCTCACACTAAAATAATTCCTCTTGCACATACCGTGCAAGGTATTTTATCACAGGCGGCGGGAAAAGTCTGTACCCCAAAATCCACAAATCTTTCTCCGGGGCTTGTGCAGCCTGCACAAGCCTTGCAAAACCGGCGGCGGCGTGGTATGCTGACCGGGATCTCAGCAGGGGAGGAAACGCATATGCACGCAGGCGCCATCTTCGATCTGGACGGGACCCTTTGGGACAGCGTGGACCGGCTGGTCCCGCCCTGGAACCGCATCCTGGCCCCCTTCGGGGTGCAGGTGGATACCCCCAGGCTGCGGGCCCTCATGGGCAAGACTGCGGAGGAATTCGCCGCCGCTTTACTGCCGGAGGAGACGCCGGAGACGGGGCTTGCCGCCATTGACGCCTGCTGCCGGGAGGAGCTCATCGACCTGGGGAAGTACGGCGGCGCGCTGTATCCCGGGCTGCGCCCAGCCCTGGAGGCCCTCCGGCCCCTGTACAGCCTGTATATCGTGAGCAACTGCCAGGAGGGGTATATCGAGACCTTCCTGGAGCATCACGGCTTCGGGGACCTGTTCGACGGCTTCCTGGACCACAGCACCGGCCTCAGCAAGGGGGGCAACATCCGCCTGCTGAGGGAGCGGGAGGGGCTGGACAGGTCCGTGTACATCGGGGATACCCGGGGGGACGAGCTCTCCGCCCGGGAGGCGGGGGTGCCCTTCATCCACGCCGCCTACGGCTTCGGCACGGCGGAGGCCCCGGACGGGGTCGTCCGCAGCCTGTCCGAGCTGCCGGAGGCAGTAAAGAAGCTTTTGGGATAAACGGGCGGGGAGCCGGTCTTGACCGGCTCCCCGCTTTGCGCGAAGGGAGCAAGAATGAGCGAGCTGAAATTCAAGTACGTCCGCATCCAGGGCAAGGAGCTGGCCAGGAACACCATGTACGCCAAGGGCATATTCAGCATGTGCTGGCAGCTCATCCAGGACGACGTGATGGACGGGGAGGACGCGGACCTGTTCCGGGAGATCGACGGCTGGTTCGCGGAGAACCTCCCCTGGCCGCCCCCCTGCAAAAACCGGGAGCCGGTGGTGTGCTGGTTCAAGACGGAGAACTCCGCGGAGATGCTGAAAATGATCCGCCCGGCCCTGTGGCTGCTGGAGCGCTATCATCATCCCTACTTCCTGGTGTACACCAACAGCCCCGGGGAGATCGTCTATGAGGACCGGTACCAGATCGCGGCGAAAACGGACGGCTTTGTGCAGATCGACGAGCTGCAGCCCTCCTGGTCCCCGGAGGACTAGGCCCCTTCGGGCCTTACTGCCGGGTCTTCAGCACCCGCACCGGCTCGCCGGACCAGGCGGCGAAGGGGCCGGGGAGGGGCCGGGCCGGTCTGGGGTCGGAGAGATAGTCCGCGTCGAAGCGGATGGGGCTGCCGTCCGGGGCCTCGAAGCGCTGTTCCGGCTCGAAGGCCTCCCCCAGGGTGTCCGTGGATACGGGGCCTGCCGAGGGGCCCGTCAGGTCCAGACCCGCCAGGGACAGGTACAGGCCGTCCGGCTTTTCCGTCAGCGCAAGGGGCGCGTCCGCGGTCCGGCAGACGGGGTCCGCCTCCTTCGCCCAGGGCCTTGCCCCGTTCAGGTACAGGTTCCCCTCCGCCGTGACGGGCAGGGGGATATAGTACCGGTCCTTGGCGGGGGAGCCCATGCCGCAGTAGCCCTCGAATTCCTTCAGCCATTCCTCCCGGGTGGGGCAGAAGTCAAAGACGTGCAGGCCGGAGATCACGTTCCCCTCGTCCCAGGGATCGTCCTTCCGCTTTTCCATGACCCGGGTGAGGAAGGGCGGGACCTCCTGCTGCAGAAAGATGTTGTTCACAAAGCGCATGTCCCCGTGGAGGATGGTCATGAAGCCCGCCACGTCCGTGCTGTGGGGCACATGGTAGGGGGTGTACCGGGGAGAGGGCAGGGTGGCGGAGCCGTTCATCACCCCCCGGCCCACGGCAGAGATGGAGCCGGCGATGAGGTTGTGCACAAAGGCGCAGCCCTGGGTGGCCAGACGCAGGGCGCGCAGGGAGAGGAACAGGTTGTCGTCCACCAGGGTGGGGCCGTGGGAGACCTCGATGAACAGGTCCTCCCCGTAGCCCTCCAGGGCGCTGTCGTTCATGAGATGGGGGAAGGGCAGGGCGTTGTCGTGGAACAGGTTCCCGGTGACCCGGGTGCCCTGGGCCTGCCAGTCCAGCCAGATGCCCCGGGTGCAGTGGTGGATATGGTTCCGGCGGAACACCACGTCGATGGCGGCGTGCATCTTGATGCCGCCAATCTCCGCCCCCGCCAGGTTCTGCTTGTTGTTGATATGGTGGATGTGGTTGTCCTCGATGAGGGAGAACACGCCCCCCAGGTGGCCCACGATGCCGGTCTGGCCGCAGTGGTGGATATTGCAGCGGCGGACGGTGTGGGAGCCCACGTTCTCCTTCCGCCAGCCCTCCCGCCAGGCCTGGAGGATGCAGTCCCGCTCCGTCTGGGTGCCGTCCTTCAGCTTCCGCAGCAGCCACTTGTTGTCGTTCTCCGGCTGGCGGTACTTGCCCAGGGAGACGCCGCTGCACTTTGCCTCAAAGATCTCGCAGTCCTCAATGATCCAGCCCTTGGCCCAGTTGGGGCCGATCATGCCCTCCTGGTACGCCGTGGGGGGCGCCCACTGGTCCGCGGCCTGGCAGATGCGGAAGCCGGAAACGGTGATATAGTTCACCCCGTTCTGCCGGGGCCAGAAGCAGTGGGGGCGGACGGAGAACTCCACGTTCTCCCGCCGGGGGTCCAGATCCCGGAAATTCCCGTACAGCAGGGTGGCGTCCCCGGCCTCATTCTGCTCCGTGTACCATACGTACAGGCTCCGCTCCGGCTCCCAGGAGGCGGGGGAGGGCCTGGGGGCCCGGAGCTCCTCCCGGGTCAGGACCTCGTAAAAGCTGCGCCCGTTCAGGTAAACGTCCCCCAGGTGGGCGATATAGCCGCCCATGAACCAGTCCCCCCGCACCAGGTCGGTATAGGGGTTGCGGTGGGAAAACAGGCTGTTGGGGACCTGGGCGCACCAGACCCCGTCCCCCAGGTGTTCCCATTGGGTCAGGGGCTCCGCGCCGGTGATGACGGCCCCCAGAGGGACCTCCGAGCGGTAGCGCACGGGCTTTGCGGCGGTGCCGCCGTTCCGGGGGTCCACCCATTCCCGGTAAACGCCCGGGGCGACCAGGACCTCATCCCCGGGAAGGGCCAGGTCTGCCGCCTGCTGTATGGTCCGGAAGGGGCGGGCGGAGCTGCCGTCGCCGCCGGCAGCCGCCCCGGCATTCACGTGATAGATCATGGGATACTCCTCCTATGCATGCGTTTTTGCCAGTATACCACAGCCTTTGCCTTTGGGGTAGTCCCGGGGACGGCGGGGCGGGAAAAAGAAATGCAAAATAATGCTTGCAATCATGAAAGAGCTGTGCTAACATAATATGCACCGTCTTGTCGGTCAATCCGGGCCGGACAGGCCCTTTACGAAAGGATGTCAACCACCATGTCTGCATGGCTCATCGTTATCTCCATCATTCAGCTGATCGTCGCGCTGGCGGTCGTCGCCATCGTCCTGTTCCAGTCCGGCAAGAGCGCCGGCCTCTCCGGCGCCATCGGCGGCGTTGCCGATACCTTCATGGCCAAGAACAAGGCCCGGGATCTGGACGCCAAGCTGGCAAAGGCCACCAAGTGGGTCGCCATCGGCTTCGTGGTCCTCACCCTTCTCCTGAACATCCTGGCCTGAGGCCGGGCATCCCCTTACGCATAGTCCCCGGAGCGGCAAAAGCCGCCCCGGGGTTTTTTCGCGCCGCAGGGGCCGTCAGAAGCCCCGGGCCTTCAGGTCCCGCACCATGTCCAGGTAGACCCGGCACACGTCCGTCACCCCCGGCCCGGACCTCCGGGACAGGGGACCGCGGCGGAAGTCGATGGCGTCCAGGTGGGAGACGCCCCGGAACCCGGCGGCGCGGAGGACGTGCACCTCCCGCCCCCAGGAGGCGGACTCCAGGGAGACCAGGCCGTCGTTCTCCCCCTCGATGCGGTTCAGCACGAAATTGGCTGTGGAGAGGTTGAGGTCGGACAGGGGATGGGACATGACGCAGGCATAGCTCTGGTAAAACACCCCTGGCACGTCCGGGTTTTCCCGGTTGAAGCGCTCCATGGCGGCGGTGGTGAGGTCCTGGCAGACCCGCAGGAAGTCCGGCTTTTTGTCCCCCACCAGCCGGATCCAGTTGTTCACGGCAAAGGCCGCCAGGCGGAACATGCCCCGGGGCAGGCAGATGAGCCTGTCCATGGTCTTTGAGCCCCGGTGGGGGGTCGCAACCGTGGTGATGCTGGCGATCCTGTCCCCGCGGCCCAGGGAGGAGGCCGCCATGCGGGCCTCCAGACCGCCCTTGGAATGGGCGATCAGGTTGAGCTTTTCCGCGCCCGTCTCCGCCAGCACGGCGTCGATGCGCCGGGCGACGGCCTCCGCGTTCGTCTCCACCCCCGCCCAGCAGTCCTGCTGCCCATAGTACAGCGCCGCGCCGTGCTTCTCCAGCACGCCGGGGATCCTGCCCCAGTATACCGGCAGCTTCAGGTCCCGGAAGCCCGCGCCGTGGAGCAGCATGATGGGGTATTTCGTCCTGCAGCTGTCGTCGGACGCGGCCGCCGCGCTCCCGGCGGCTTTTCCCGCCCTTTTCTGCATGCGTCTCACCTCCCCGGGAGTATATCTCATTCGGGGCGGATGGGCAAGCCCTCCCTCCGCCCCGGGGCGGCGGGCCTTTGCGCCCATATGCCCGGAGCGCGGGGAGAGACGGCATTTGTACTCGGCAGGATCCTGTGGTATGATATGAGCAGCGTGAACGGAGGAGCGCTCCGGTCCGCGGCGCTTTGAATATGCCGGAAAAGGGGAGAAGCCATGTTTTGCGTCGATTATAAAGAGCTCACACTGTCGTTCAACGAATTCCATGAGGTTTCGGCCGGGGATATGCCGGCATACGGAGAATACTGCCTGCTGGAGCTGAAAACGGGAGACTATACCGCAGGCGGCTGGCATCCCTCCGGGAACGGGCGTACCGCCGCAGGGGGGTTCCTCCGGGGGACCGCCGACTCTGTGGACGCGGAGGATGTGGCAAGATGGCACTCCCTTGACCGCTATGACCTCACGGAGAGCCTGGAAAAAGAGGGGATCAACTGGATAAACCTCGGGCCCGAGAGAGAGGACGCCCCCGGCGTTCAGTTTGAGGGGTTTCGGTCGTTTGCCGGGAAAAAGAACCCGAAAGAGGAGCAGTTCTGCCTTCTGATCATGAAGAACGGCGGCCTGGCGGCAGGCAGATGGAACAAATGGCGGGGCAGTGCCGGGGGAGCATTCATTTATTCGTCGGCGCTGGCGAGCCACAGCTCGGACGAGGTGTGGGCCTGGACCCCCCTCAGCACCGACCCGATCTTTGCGATGGAGCTGGAACGGGAGGCGGAGAAAAAGCGGGAAAGGAAGCTGAACAGGAACCCCTCGGCGGATCCGGAGCTGTTCAAATACGGAATGGATATTGCCGTATACTACGAAAAAGCCCTGGAAAAGCTGCGGGAGGAGTTCCCCTGGGCCACGCTGACGATGATGCGGAAACGCACGCCGGTCTGGCAGATCGCGCCGCTGCACGGCAGATACGTTTTCGGGCAGATAGAAAAAAACTATTTTGACGATTCGGATATCGTGACCCCCTGGACGGAGGGCGCCACCGCGGACGAATTCATCGACTTTCTGTGCAGATATACCCGCGACGCGGTGGAACACGCAGATCCGGAAAAGAAATTCAAATTCGGCACGGACGTCGGCGTATATCTGGAAAAGGCCTTCAGCAGCGTGAAAAGGGAATATCGCTGGCTGGACAAACGGATACTCAGAAAGACCTGGCAGTACGATATACGGCGGGTCGACGGAGACCTGGAATTCGTCAGAAGATACGGGAGCAAAGACGAGTATTCGGTGTTCGACGTCGAAAGCGCGGAGCGGTTTATCGAGTGCGTGGAGAGCGACTATCAGAGCGCGGCGCTTCAGGCCAATCCAACCGTGGCCACGTATGCCCCGACCTTCGGGCATATCAGTATACATGGCTGGAATCTGGAGAGCTATGTGTTCCATAAGCTGCGGTCAGGCGACTACAAGGTGAGCGTAACGGCGGGAGACCGGGTGACCGGCGGCAGCAGGGACTTCTTCATCACCCCTTACTGCTTCGAGGCGGAGACCTATGAGGAATTCCTGGACCGCTATCTGGAGATCGTTCCGGCCTATTCCTTCGGGCTGGGCAAAGCGGAGCTTCTGCCGGACGAGAAGCTGAAAAAATTCCTCGGGTATTGAAGCGGGAAAACAGCGCCGCGGGAAAAGAAAAGCATGAAGCGCCGCCGGTTCGGCGCGGAGGAGCGGGGATATGGCAATCACGATCAATATACGGTATACGGGAGCGGGCGGGAATGCCCGCAGATTCGCCGAGGAGATGGAGAGCTCGGGAACGGCCGACGCCATCCGCGCCGAGGCGGGAAACCTGCGGTATGAATACTGGGTGCCCCTGAAGGAGCCGGACACGGTCCTGCTGATCGACGCCTGGACCGATCAGGCGGCGCTTGACGCTCATCACGCTTCTCCCATGATGGCCGCCATTGCGGCCCTCCGGGAAAAGTATGATCTTCATATGACCGTGGAGCGCTTCTGCAGCCTGGAGGATCATCCCGGAGACGACAGGTACATACGGAGATGAGCGGGTCCATCGGTCCCTTTGACCGTGCTCCGGAGACCGCTGCGGCAAAGGACGGTGACGCGGAATGATCATCAATACGGGTCAGAGGACGGACATCCCCGCGTTCTACGCGGACTGGCTCGCCAACCGGCTGAGGGAGGGCTTCGTCTGTGTGCGCAATCCCTATAACCCGAAGCAGGTCAGCCGGTATCGCCTCGATCCGTCCGTCGTGGACTGCATCGGCTTCTGCACGAAAAACCCGGAGCCGATGTTCCGGCATTTTGCCCTGCTGAAGGACTACGGCCAATACTGGTTCGTCACCATCACGCCCTACGGACGGGATATAGAACCGAACGTGAAGGACAAGCACAGGCTCCTTGACGATTTCAGACGGCTTTCGGAAATGGTCGGCGTCAACTCCGCGGGCTGGCGGTACGATCCCATCTTCATCTCCGAAAAGTATACTGTCGAGTACCACCTCCGCGCCTTTGAACAGATGGCTTCCGCCCTTGACGGGTATACAGAGACCGCAGTGATCAGCTTTATCGATCTCTACCCGAAGGTCAGGCGCAATTTCCCCGAAGCGCGGGAGGTCACAAGGGAGGAGAGGCTGAGCCTCGGCAGGCGGTTCGCGGAGATCGCCGCCGCCCACGGCATGACGCTGAAGCCCTGCGCCGAGGGAAACGAGCTTGCGGCGTTCGGCGCGGACTGCAGCGGCTGCATGAAGCTCAGCGATTACGAAAAGGCCATCGGCAAGCGCCTGAACGCGCCGAAAAGGAAGGGGGCGCGGGCGGAGTGCGCGTGCTGGCTTTCCTGCGACATCGGCGCGTACAACACCTGCAGGCACTTCTGCAGATACTGCTACGCGAACGCGGAACCGGCGAAGGTGACGGCGCAGAGCAGGCTGCACGACCCCCGTTCGCCGTTCCTGATCGGCGGCTGTCGGGAGGACGACGTGATCCACGACGTGCCCCAGCGCTCATGGGTCGACGAACAGCTCGCGCTGCTGTAAGGGCGGACCTGCGGATCGCGCCGGGAAGCGGCGAAGGATACGCAGCCCGTTTGACCCCCGCATGATACGCAAAGGGCGCGCTGCAGAAACTCTTATTCTGCAGCGCGCCCATTCCCTCGCTTGAGCTGCGTTCAGCATAGGGCAGCGATCCTGGCGGGGTACATGTATATTCCCGGCCTGCTCCTCACATACCTCGCCGATCATACTCCCAGAGCTTCTCTTCGCAGATCTCCTTGATGTACTGCTGATCGCATACCGCCGTCCGGTTTATTGCTCCTGATGCTGGATCAGAACCAGTTCATTGTCACAAAAAGCCCTGAGTCGAGATGAGGAAATATTTACCGGTATTGCGGCGTGAAATATATTGCCATCCTGCTCCCAGAACACATCCTGCAATACTTCACCCCCAACGAAAAAGAATTCATCGATCTGTTTCACCGCGCCTGGCCTGAACACGCGGTCCAATTCGTCCTTCAGGTTTTCCGGCTTCAGCTTTCGATACCACTCGAACAGCCAGTACACATCCGGATCGCCTTCTGCATCCTCTTTCGCTATGAGATCATATCGCAGCCCAACATATGCGTCTTTTACATAAATCTCAGACAGTACCAGATCGGGTTCCAGCGTCTTTGGCCGATAGTACTCTGTTAAAGAAAGCAGCGCTTCGTCATCACATTCTCCCGATAGGATTCTGGCGCAGAGTTCTTCTTCAGAATGAAAGATAAATCGATCATGAAAAGGAGGGAGGATAGGGGATTCTTCGTATGCTGCACCGGTTTCTTCCGCCTGATCAACGGACGGACTGGGATCGTCGCTGATATTGGCGCTGCCTGAAGGGTATTCTCTCATCTCCGGCGAGCATGCACAGAGAGTAGTGATCAGAAATCCAAATAATAATAGAGCTGTCAGGATCCGTTTCATGGTTCTCCCTCCTTTACGGAATATGTTTTCATCTGAATGCCGCCTGCACTTATATCATCCAAATCGGCACGATGAGATTATCCCTGTCAAAGGCGCTGAAATGATCCGCCATGCAGAGGATCGCGCCGGTGCCGAGCCGGAGGGGGGACTTGTCGATCACGTTGAAGACGCGGGTGAGCCGTTTGTCCGGCGTTGCGGTTTTCTTGATCTCCAGCGGGCAGAGCTTGCCGTCGCCTTCGAGAACCACGTCGATCTCCTTGGCGTCCCGGTCACGGTAAAAGTAGAGATACGGTTCCAGCCCGGCGTTTTGATAGCTCTTCATGATCTCCGATACAGTAAAGTTTTCGAGCAGAGCGCCGTTCATCGCCCCGCTTTCAGCCACCTCCGGAGAAGACCATCGGGTCAGATAGCAGACAAGCCCGGTGTCATAGAAGTACACCTTCGGCGTCTTGATCGTGCGTTTCAGCACATTGTTGGCATAGGGATGCAGCAGGAAAATGATGCCGAGCGTTTCCAGAATATTGACCCAGGCTTTTGCGGTCGGGATGTCGATGTCTGCATCCTCGGCCAGCGCGTTATAGTTCAGGAGCTGGGAACAGCGGGCAGCAGCGGCCGTGACGAAGCGGTTGAATTTCAAAGCATCGACGCTGCCGG
>JAEEGL010508931.1_pt1 | contig 10380 bp, 4 predicted proteins | sample 9134231 | NCBI WGS metagenome assembly JAEEGL01 (sample SAMN16246548, study PRJNA631951) | gut metagenome | biome: gut microbiome; feature: rumen; material: fiber-attached | host: Bos | place: Iran: Karaj | collected 2018-10
AGCGCAAGGAGATATTCCTCGTGCACCTGAAGCCGCTGAAGCTCGACCCCGCCGTGGATGTCGACTTCCTGGCCCGTCAGACTCCGGGCTTCTCGGGGGCCGACATTGCCAACGTGTGCAACGAGGCCGCACTTATTGCCGCCCGTCACGACAGCAAGACCGTGGGCAAGCAGGACTTCCTTGATGCCGTGGACCGCATCATCGGCGGTCTGGAAAAGAAGACGAAGGTGATGACCGAGCAGGAGAAACGCTCGATAGCCATCCACGAGGCCGGCCATGCCACTATCTCGTGGTTCACCGAGTTTGCCAATCCGCTGGTCAAGGTCTCGATTGTTCCCCGTGGTCAGGCCCTGGGTGCCGCCTGGTATCTGCCCGAGGAGCGCGTGTTGCAGACCAAGGAGGCCATGCTCGACGAGATGTGTTCGCTCTTAGGTGGCCGTGCTGCCGAGGAACTCTTTGTAGGCCATATCTCCACCGGCGCGATGAACGACCTGGAGCGCACCACGAAGCAGGCCTACGGCATGGTGGCCTACGCCGGCATGAGCGAGAAACTGCCCAACCTCTGCTACTACAGCAACAATGAATACCAGTTCCAGCGGCCTTACTCAGAGACCACGGCGAAGATTATGGACGACGAGGTGCTGAAGATGATCAACGAGCAGTACGAGCGCGCAAAGCAGATTCTTACCGAGCACGCCGACGGCCACGCCCAGTTGGCACAGTTGCTGGTCGACCGCGAGGTAATCTTTGCCGACGACGTAGAAAAGATCTTCGGCCCTCGCCCCTGGCAGAGCCGCGCCGACGAACTGCTGGAAGCCCAGATGCGTGCCGAGGCCGAGCGTATGGCCGAGGAGCGCACCAAGGAACTGGAGGCTAAAGAGCAAAAAGAGCAGGAAAAGCAGGGTGGGCAATGAGTAGATCCATATTACTGATTGTTGCAATATGGATGGTACGTCTGGTTGTTGCCGCTGAATCTGTCAGGCATTTTAATGAAGGCAACGGTGTGCCGTCAGGCCATATTACCCAGATGCTGCAGGATAGTCATGGCTTTATGTGGTTTTCCACATGGAATGGCCTATGCCGGTTTGATGGCTATGACTTCCATACCTTCAAGCCCGTGGCTGGCGACGGTTGCCACATGGCCAACGACCGCATCCGCAACATAGCGCTTCGGCCCGACGGCAAGATAGTGTGCAAGGTGGAGGAATCCGAATACTACCTCTTCGACACACGTACTTGCCGCTATTATGATGTGGCTCCTGACGACATCCAACAGGCAGCCGAAGACATACAGCGATACCGTCAGAGCAAGTCGGTTCATGATGACCGCGCTATTTCCTTTACCTTCACCGACCGCCAGGGCAACCAGTGGCTGACGAATAGCAGCAGTATCAGCCTCCTTCGTACCGATGTCAGTCACACGCAGCGTCTGCCCATAGCGCCCGCTGCAGAGGTGAAGTGCCTGTTCCGCGACAGCAAAGGCCGCATCTGGCTGACCACGCGCGAAGATGCTGCCGTGCGCATCTACAATGCCGATATGCAGTTGCGAGGCTATCTAGGCCGCGACGGCGCTATCCATGCGTCCTACACCTCGTTTGGTGCCGCCGTCTATTGCATGTACGAGGCAGCCGACGGCACGCTTTGGCTCGGATCAAAGCCCCATGGCCTGTTTTGCCTGAAGGCAGCGAGGTCCCCGGGAATCCCGGAAGCCCCGTTCATCATTAGCCAGCCTGTAGAGATGACCAATCAGGATGTCTACAACATAAAGGAAGACTATCAGGGACACCTTTGGATTGCCACCATGCGCAATGGCCTTTTCTATACCTCAGACCGCCAGCATTTCCTTGTGCCCAAACATTATCCTCGTGACTGCGGCCAAAGGGTGCGCTATCTGCATATCACTCCCGACAGCATTCTTATGGCTGCTGCTACCGATGGCCTGATGGTAGCCCGGCTGGAGCAAAACGTTGAGGACATGCGCTTCCTGCACCATCGTCGCGAGTCCGACCGTGCTACCAGTCTGAGCAGTAGTGCCACCATGGACATCATCGAGGATGCCTGCGGGAACATATTGGTCAGCACGGAGAGCGGCGGTGTAAACAAACTCGAGCATCAGCAATCAGGAAACCTTCAGAATTCCGGCCTTCTCATGCCGCAACTTCTCTTCAGTCATATCAATACGGCCTCCCGCCTTCTGCCGTCAGACATTGCGCTGTCGATGGCGCCGATGCGTGATGGCCGTATGATTGTTGTAAGCAGTCGCTTGGTGACCATACTCGACACAGCGGGTCACAGCCGCGTGCTCGATGCCCGTTATTTCGATGCCGATAGCCGCTTCAGCGAAGCCCGTCCTTTGTTGTTTGCCGATGGCCGGTGGCTGTTTGGCCTGAAGGACGGTGCCATGATCACTACCGCCGAACAATTGCTACAGCCGTCGTACTGTCCGCCGATAGTGCTCACGCATGTGGAGGTGAGAAGCAAAAACGGAGAGGCCCGGGGTGAATGGGGTGCCGAAAGCCTCGACACACTGGTGTTGCAGCCCCATGAACGCAATATGAGTATCCACTTTGCGGCTCTCGACTTCAGCGCGCCTGAGCATATCAGTTATGCCTTCCGGCTCTCACCTTCCGACGCGCACCTGCCGGGGCTGTCCTCTCACCTGCCATCTTCTGCCGAGCAGTGGAACTATGTTGGTCACGACCGCTCGGCCACACTGCTCGACCTGGAGCCCGGCACTTACTGTTTCGAGGTCCGGTCTACCAATGCCGACGGCGAATGGCAGCCGAACGCACGCATGCTGACCATCATGGTGCTGCCTACCTTTTGGGAGGCCTGGTATGGCCAACTTCTCATCCTGCTGCTTATCATCGCTGCCATGGCCGGCATCGCCTATACCTTATTATATATTAGGCGCATCAAGCGCAAGCAGCGCGAGACGCTGGAAGCCTATCTGGCTTTGATAGAGGTGAGGGGTGAACAGCCGCAAACGACAGCTGAACCGCAAGAGGTGTTGGGTGAAAAGCCTGACATTACCTTGCAGCGTGTCATGCAGTTCATCGAGGAGAATATCTCGAATGGCAGCATCGGTGTTGGCGATATGGCTGCTGCCGCTGCTGTGAGTCGCAGTGGCCTGCAGCGCAAACTGAAACAGGCCATGGGCATCACTCCCTTGGATTTGCTTCGTGAGGCCCGCATCAAGCATGCCTGTCAGTTGTTGCAACAGACCGACAAGACGATAGCCGAGATAGCATATGCCAGTGGCTTCACCGACCCGAAATATTTCAGCCGTTGCTTTAAGCAGAGCACGGGTAAAAGTCCGTCAGGGTATCGCGAAGGTTGATTTTCCCCCATCAGCGACAGTCAGTAGTTCGCCTTCACGTATGGTTACTTTAAGCACTTCGTTTCTCAGTTTCACTTTTTTCACCAGAATGTTGCCCCCATCTACGGCTGTTATCGTGACGGTGTTCTTCCCCTTCACATCGTTGTGTACATAGATGGTGGCCGGGTCGTCATGTACTTGCACGGCCGTTGCGCCCTCGCCGGCGATAAAGAATTTCAGCGTATTGGCTACGGAATGGTTCTCGTCGGCGGTAAACGTGGCCGTAGAGCCTGCCTTGGATATTGACGTTTTCACATCAAATACCGGTGCGCCCAGAGGCGTAGAAACTCCACGCAGCATGCATTGCCTGTTGCCGGCAAAATTGCTGAGCAGCATATAGCGCGTGCTGTCGGGATCGGTAGCGATGATGCCGTTCCAGCCTTCGGGAGTTTGCAACTGCATGCCGCCCTGGAAGAGTGTGCGGGTGGCCTCGGCTGTTGTATTGCTATAGTAGGCCATGGCGCGCCGGTCTACCACATCGTTCTGCTGATACGAGCGGCTCGTATCGTCGTAGAGGGTGTAGAGTTTGGCCGTCATCACCGAATTGTTGTTGGCCCGTTCGCCAAAAGCCATCTTTTTATAGGCATTGTCGGCACTGAAGGTTGCGATGCCAAATACGTTGTCGATGTTCACCCACGGGCCATTCATCGTGGTCAGCGTCGTCCCGTCCAGTTGCTTCTCACCGTCGGCCGTATAGAGCGTGCGTTCAGTCTTTGTCAGTTCGTCTACGCTGATGGCCATCAGACCGCTTTTTTCGGCTGTAACGGTGCAGGGAGTTCTCGCGCGTACATAATCTATATATATAACGGCATTGCCCGGTGTGGAGTAGATGGCAAAGCGGTTGTTCAGTGTGTTGTCGTTGGTCAGCAACTCCCCGTTCATCACCCAAGCGTTATCTTTTGCTTGAAGATTGGAGATTGAGGATTGAAGATTGACTGGCGTGGCGTTGGTTTTCTTACCCTGCACCTCGTACCATCCTAAGAAGTTGCCGGTATTATTGGCACGGAAGGGCACGATGAGGTTTGAACCCTGGGGGTCGAGAGTTGAGGCGTGAGGCGAGATATAGCCCGTGTAACTCTTCAGGCCCGTGCTCCAAGAGAAGCAGGTGAAACGGTCGCCGGTAGACGCACGGACGATGTTTTGCGAAGGGAAAACCTTCGCACACTCGAATTGGTGATTGAAGTCGGACCACGAGGTGGGGGTGATGGGGGCTGGGTGATGGGTGTTGGGTGATGGGTGATGGGTGTTGGGTGTTGGGTGTTGGGTGTTGGGTGATGGGTGATGGGTGGGCAGCACGTGGTGCATCAGCCAGGTCATCATCACACGGTGGGCCTCCACGCCCATGCGCCGTGCCCCCACGTCTGGACGCAGCAGCCACGAGCCGTCGGTGGTCGTCGCCTGGCGTGCCTTAATCATCCTGTAGGCCAGGTTTTCGAGCATCAGGGCATGCGGGTCGCGCAGGAAGCAGGCGTTGGTGCTGTAACTGGTAATCTGGTCGTAGAGGAACAGGCTCCAGTCGTTGCCGTTGGGCATGGCCAGTTCGCCGTCGCTGAGTGCCAGCCAGTAGAGCACTTCGTGCATCACCCGGTCGTTGTTGTGCATCAGGGCGTTGGTCTGCCATTTCTCCGTGCCATAGAGTTCCTGCTGAAACAGTTTCAGTGCCAGCGCAGCCTCACCCAGTTCTTGAATCACCACGTTTTGGTACGACGTATGGAAGTAGTTGTGGTTCTGCAGCGTAAAGTCATCGTAGAGGTTCTGCCCTTTGTAGAGGTCTTTCACCGCCGTTGTGTCATAATCGGGGTCAATGATGGTGGCATCCGTCGCGTCGTCTTTCTGCGAATAACTGTTGATGGCAAACTCGCGCAGACGCTGAAACCACTGAGGTGCCAGCGCATCGTTGGGGAAAAGTCCCAGCGTGGCTGCCAGCACATCAGCCTCCCAGCCGTTCTCCTCGGCCTTGGTATCGCCGTCAAAGCCTGTAGGAATAGAGCGTTCCAACTCGTAGTTGCACTCGGCCTTCAGCAGTTTGTAGATATATCCCTTCTGCCTGTCGCTGAGTTTTTCCCACTGGAAGAAAGCGCTGTAGGCCACCGACATGGCCCAGAGCGAACTCTCCCATGCATGGTCATTCTCCGATAGGGAGCCCCAGTAGTTGCCGCCTTTGCATACTTTCAGGCGGTTGGCCTTATGGGTGGAATAGGCAAACACCAGGCTCTTCATGGCCATCTGCTCCAGGTCTTTCCACGTCACACCCAGCGGCAACTCCACTCGCGTGTTACAGTATTTCACCAGGAAGGCACATATCATGCTTAGGTCGGCATTCGGTCGCACGCCGCGCTCATCGTTGCCCATGGTGTTCTCGCCCTTGAAGCAGCCGCAGGCCTCGCCTTCGCTGTTAGGCTCCACGCAGTCCTGGAAGCCGTCCTTCATATAGGCGGCAAAATTGGCCAGCATCTGCAGCAGGTCGCCCTTCATTGTTTCCTCGGCCACGAAGCCGCCGGGCAAGGGAGTCTCCGTGTTATTCTCTGCCGTAGCACTATTTACGGCAGTCAAGATAAGTAGTAGAATCAATAGTCGTTTCATGTCATCCCTTTTGTTATTATTTGTCGGTGTCTCTGTACTTCTCACAGTCTCATGCCAACGATGGCCCGGACTCGCCATTTGCTCTGGTTGACCTCTATGGCCTTATCGGCAAAGAGAGAGTTGTTCATGGTGAGCGTAGCCCCTGCGAAATAACGCGGTGAGAAATTATAGACGATGGCAGCACGTTCGTTGAACATCATATTGAAGCGCGTGTATTTTGCTTTCTTCCGCTCGCCGTCCACGGTCAAGTTGTTGTTGGTATAGACAACCAGTGTGGGCATCCCGGAAAGATGGAACAGCCACTTCCTGCCAACTACGAAGTTGTAACCATAGCCGCCCCCAATGCCAAAGTGACCGATATAGAGGCGCGTCTCCGGAGCATTGGCATTTCGCTCCGTCAGGGCATCCGTAGTCTTCACGGTGCCGCCTTGATAACTGAAGCCTGCCAGCCATGAGCCAGCCGAACGGCGCTGGATGTAACTCTGCGAGAAAGCCGCCGGGAGCGAGAAACGACGGCTGTTGAAGACGTAATAGCCGGCTATGTACACCATCTTTAGCGTTACATCGCCTGGCACTATATTCTGTGTTACATTACCATATTCAATATCACCGGCAACAGACTCCGCATGCTGGTAACTGAAGTCGAGACTCAGGCGGCTGCTGTAGTAATTGAAGTTGAATTCATAGTCTTTATACACACCCTTCATCTTGGCTGGATTGATGGCCAGCGAGAGGGAAAGCCCGCGGTAGGAGGCACCAATGCTCACGGTGGTTTTCTCGTCAGTCTTGAGGTCGTACTTTGAATGCACGCCGTTTTCCGTCCCTTTCGCATGGATATTGTTGCCCGATTGGTTGAGTCTGAGTTTCAGAGTAAGCCGTCCATCAGGGCGCACCACATAGTTTGTGTCGTAGACTGTTTTCGAATAACGTTCAGCGAGCACGCTGTCTACACGATGTGCAAATTCTTTCTGGGCTTCGGCCTCAGTCAGGAAGCATCCCAGCATCACTGCCACAGCCATCATTCTCAGTAGTTCGTAAGGTCGCCATCTATAGGTTTCTTGCGCTTTGATTTCCTGCCTCATAGTTACCTTTTTGTTGTTAGCCGATTTTTCGGCAAAGTTACGGAAAAAAAGCGTAATAAGAAAGCGATTTTAGATTTTTCTAGTAAAGATATGGAAGAAAAGAAAGCGGTACGGACGCTTAGGTAAGCCGATTATGACAAATTGTCGTTCTGTTATGACAATTCGGCACAAATATTATGTTGGCATCCTAATTGCATTTTAATGGGTGAAAGCCGCAAGGCAATCAGAAATAAAAAAATGTATAATTAAAACCATAAAATCAGGAGGTAAAAATTATGATGCCAATGAGAAGTAACAACTGGATTCCGAGTGTGTTCAACGATTTGTTCTACAACGATTTCATGCCGAAGGCCAACTGCACCGCACCGGCTATTAATGTGAAGGAGTCGGACAAGGCTTATACCGTGGAACTGGCTGCTCCAGGAATGAAGAAGGAAGACTTCAACGTACATATCAACGACGAGGGTAATCTGATTATCAAGATGGAGCAGAAGGAAGAGCACAAGGAGGAAGACAAGAGCGCACGCTATCTGCGCCGCGAGTTCAACTACTCGAAGTTTGAACAGACCTTGATCTTGCCCGACGATGTGAAAAAGGAGGCTATCTCGGCCAAGGTAGAGCACGGCGTGCTGACCGTAGAACTGCCGAAGATAGTGGAAGAGAAGGTCAAGGTATCGCGTCAGATAGACATTGCCTAATCACACACTGAAAACGTAAAGGATAACACAATTAGTTCTTTTAAGGTGGAGAACCGGCCATAGGAATATGGTCGGTTCTTTTTGCAACTACCGGCGGCGGAACAATCGTTCCTCAATGGTCTGGAAGATGACGAAGAGGACGGGGACGATGAACAACAGGGCGATGGTGCCTATGACCATGCCGCCGATGGTGCCCACGCCGAGCGAGTGGTTGCCGTTGGCACCAACGCCGGTGGCGAGGGCCAGGGGCAGGAGGCCGAAGACCATCGTCAGCGAGGTCATCAATATCGGGCGCAGACGGACGGCTGCGGCATCAAGTGCAGCGGCTACGATGCCCATGCCCTCGCGGCGGCGCGTCGAGGCGTACTCGGTCAGGAGAATGGCGGTCTTCGACAGCAGTCCGATAAGCATGATGAGTCCTGTTTGCATGTAGATGTTGTTCTCCAGTCCCCAGAGGTTGGCGAAGAGGAACGAGCCGGCCAGACCGAAGGGTACGCTGAGGATAACAGCAAGGGGAATGAAGAGGCTCTCGTAGAGGGCGCAGAGGATGAGGTAGATGAAGACGATGCAGAGAACGAAGACTAGCGCGGTGGTGTTCTGCGCCGATGCTTCTTCGCGCGTCATGCCGCCGAACTCGTAACCGTAGCCCTCGGGCAGCACCTCGGCGGCCGTCTCGCGGATAGCGTCGATGGCCTGTCCGCTGCTGTAGCCCTCGGCGGCGGTACCTCCCACTTGAATGCTGGGGAAGAGGTTAAAGCGCGAGAGGGTCTCACTACCGTAGACGCGTGTCAGTGTAAGGTACTGGCCGATGGGCGACATCTCGCCCTTGTTGTTTCTCACGAAGATATTGTTGAGCGACTCGGTGTCTAAGCGGTACTCTGGCGAGGCCTGCACCATGACGCGGTAGAGTTTAGTGAAGCGCACGAAGTTCGAGGCGTAGAGGCCGCCGACGTAGCCGCTGAGGGCAGAGAGCACATCGGTGGGGCTGACGCCACGACGCTTGCACAGGGCGGCATCGACCTCGACACGGTACTGCGGGTACTTCAGCGAGAAGTTGGTGAAGGCGCGGCTGATTTCCGGCCTTTCGTTCAGGGCGGCGATAAGGCGGTTGGTGTAGTCGTACAGTTCCTGTATGGTGCCGCCGTGCTTGTCCTGCACGTGCAACTCGAAGCCGTTGATGCGTCCGAAGCCGGGCAGCATATTCTGCGTGTTCACCTGGATCTTCGCGTTGGCGATGTCGGCGGTGCGGCGGTATATCTCCTGCACGATGCTCTGGTCGTCGTCGCCCTTGCCCTTGCGTTCGTCCCATTTCTTCAGTTTCAGTGTGAAGTTACCGTTCGACGACGACTGTTCGAAGCTGTTAGAGTTGCCGGCGATGAGCGAGTAGATGCGCACCTGCGGGATGTCTTTGATGCGTGCCTCCACTTCCTTCAGGATGCCGTAGGTCTGCTGGAGGCTGCTGCCAGGCGAAGCCTGCACGTTGATAAACACGGTGCCCATATCCTCGTTGGGCACGAGGCCGGTGCGGGTGGACTTCATCATCCAGCCAAGGGCTGCGATAGCCACTACGACGAGAATGCTGGCCAAAATCTTTCTGCGGGTAAAGCCATAGACGGCATGCTTGTATTTGCCGGAAAACGCCACAAAGAAACGGTTGAAGCCAGCCTGGAAGCGGTTCAGCTTTGAGTCACGCATGATAATGGCGGATAGGGCGGGGGAGAGCGTCAAGGCATTGAAGAGCGAGATGGCCACGGCGATGGCCATCGTCACGCCAAACTGCGTATAGAACGTTCCCGTGACGCCACCGATGAAACAGACGGGCACGAATACCGCCATAAAGACCAGCGTCGTGGTGATGAGGGCAGAGGTGATTTTCTTCATCGCCTCCTCCGTCATTAGTTTTGTAGGGACATATTCTTGTATCTGTCCGCAGCCTTCTTCCTGTTCATCGTGTCCTTCCGATTGCGGACATATACAAGAATCTGTCCCTACAGTGCCACTCTCTAATCTCGCCTGCACCGCCTCGACCACCACAATCGCGTCATCCACCACCGTGCCGATGACCAGCACCAGCGCGAAGAGCGTGAGCATGTTGAGCGAGAAGCCGATGGCGTAGATGACGGCCAGCGTGGCGATAAGCGAGACGACGATGGCGATGGCAGGGATGATGGTGGCGCGCCATGAGCCAAGGAAGAGCCATACCACAAGGATGACAAGCAGCAGGGCCTCAAGCAGTGTCTCCACCACGCTCGCGATAGAGGCGTCGAGGAAGTCTTTCTTCGACTCAAGATCCTCGATGACGATGCCTGGCGGTAGCGAGTGGCGTATCTCCTCCACCTCGGCGTCAATCTCCTTGATGATTTCGTTGGCGTTCGAGCCGGCCACCTGGTTTATCGAGATGTTGACACCCGGGCGGCCGTTGGTCTCACCTATTATATTATAGTTCTGCGAGCCGAGTTCCACGCGGGCGATGTCGCCGATGCGCAGCACGTCGCCGTCGGGCAGCGAGCGGATGACGAGGTTCGCATACTCCTGCTCCTCCTCGTAGCGGCCACGGTATTTCAGCACATACTGGAACGTATTTTCACTTTCTGCACCCAGCGTGCCCGTGGCCACCTCCACGTTCTGCTCGTTCAGC
>JAEEGL011330457.1_pt1 | contig 10380 bp, 11 predicted proteins | sample 9134231 | NCBI WGS metagenome assembly JAEEGL01 (sample SAMN16246548, study PRJNA631951) | gut metagenome | biome: gut microbiome; feature: rumen; material: fiber-attached | host: Bos | place: Iran: Karaj | collected 2018-10
GAAAAGATCGACCAGCAGTAAACGGTACCGATACTGCAGTGAAGAAGAAGTGCGGGAATAGCTGCGCGAACCCACTTATTGGCACGCCATCCTCCCTGTTTTGCCTGTTCAGCCATTTTGAAAACCTCTCTTAATTAATCTTGTTTATTCGGTGAAAATACCGCTAAAACCTTTAAAAGATTAGCACTTCGGGCGCTAAAAAGCAATGAAAACGGCTTCCGAAGGGCTAAGAGCTTCTATTTTTTGCCGGATTTTTCCAAATATGCATAGATATCTCTCTTGGATACACCCCTGTCGGAAGCTGCGGCTTTCATGGCTTCCTTACGGTCCATACCCTTGTCTTCGTACATCTTAACGTGATCTTCTATGCTCATTTCTTCCCATGAAGCACGGTCTCTGGCCTTAAGTTCTTCCGGATCCATTCCCTCTATAACAAGGACATATTCACCTCTGGGTTCTTCATTTTCATATTTAAGGATCGCACCCTCTATGGTGGTATGTATGACTTCCTCAAATTTCTTGGTAAGTTCTCTGCAAAGAGCGATCTTCCGCTTATTACCGTCAGTTAACGCCCCGGCCAGATCGGAAAGGGTTCCTTTCAGATGATGAGGAGCCTCATAGCAGATGATGGTTCTGGTCTCGTTTTCCACGGACTTAAGAACCTCAGCCCTTTCTTTCTTTTCCCTTGGGATAAATCCTTCAAAGACGAATCTTCTGGTATTTAAGCCCGAAAGGGTAAGAGCCGTGATGCAGGCGCAGGGACCGGGAAGCGAAGTCACGGTGATACCCGCCTCTATACACATGGCAACCAGTACTTCTCCGGGGTCAGATATGGCGGGCGTTCCCGCATCGGTTATAAGAGCGATATTTTTGCCCTCTCTCATAAGCCCGATCAGTTCCGCCGCTTTGTCGTACTTATTGAATTCGTGGTAGCTGGTCATGGGAGTATGGATATCGAAATGATTCAGAAGCTTTATACTGTTTCTGGTATCCTCGGCGGCAATAAGATCCGCATTTTCAAGGCACTCCAATATTCTCGGGGACATGTCTCCGAGATTACCTATGGGTGTTGCGCACAGACTGAGCATTCCTTCCATCAGAATCCGTACCACTCCTTAACTTCGTCAGTGTAGCTTCCGTCGGGATTTTGAAGTATCAGCGGTTTTTCCACCTCAATCCTCATATTTGCCCCTCTTATCCCCTCGATAAGAACCATGTTAGGTTCTTTATCTGCCATAGGATAGACCAGCCTCATCCTCTTGGGTTCCAGTTTATGGGCGTGCATTACGTTCATGATCTCAGACAGCCTGAAAGGTCTGTGAACCATGTAAAAATGTCCGCCGGGTTTTAATAAAACCGTCGCTGCGCTTATCACGTCTTCCAGTGTGCACAGCACTTCATGCCTGGCTATAGCCTTGGCATCCGAAGGATTGACTATCCCGTGATCTCCCTGAAGATAGGGAGGATTACAGGTTATAACATCAAAAAAGGCATGGGAAAATAAACTTCCTGCCTCTTTAATATCTCCTTTTACTATGGAGATCCTGTCATCAAGTCCGTTCAGCCTTATGCTTCTTGCGGCCATGTCGGCGCTTTCTTCCTGAATCTCCAGTCCGGTCAGATGAGATGCTTCCGAAAGAGCACTCATAAGAATAGGGATTATACCTGTTCCGGTGCCCATATCGAGCACCTTACCCGAAGGCTGCACCTTGGCAAAGTGACTTAAGAGCACTGCATCCATGCCAAAGCAGAACCTCTCGGGATCCTGTATGATCTTTAGTCCCGCTCTTTGGAGATCGTCTATTCTCTCTGCGCCCTTAAGACTGACCCGACTCTCCGCCACTTTGTTTATCTCTCTCGCCTTTTCCGCGTTTGTCGCGGTTTCTGTTATCGTTTTTGCCGTTGTTGTTATGGGGCTTTTTGTCCCTGTTTCCGCCCTGGTTTCCGCCGCGGTTCTTATCCTGATGGTCCTTCTTACCGCCCTGTTCGGATCCTGCGGATTTATTGTTACGGTTATTTTCAGCTTTCTTCTCCTTTGCTTCGTCCTCAAGAAGTGCCAGCATTTCCGGAGAATCCTCCGCAGCTATGCTCGCATGGCTTCCACCGCGTTTTCCTTTCTTCCTGCGAAGAACGGTGATATCGGAAGCGGGATAATCGCGAAGTTCCTTATCATCGCCGTTTTCTACGAGAACCTTGGCAATCTGTCTGAGGACATTGATGCTTGATACCTCACCCCTCATTCCGTCGGAAGTGGCAACATAATCGCCGAGGGCGGGCATTGTGGAGTTAAGTTCCTCATAAGCCTCTTCTTCATATTTGAGACAGCACATAAGTCTTCCGCATACACCGGAAATCTTGGTGGGATTGAGGGAAAGATTCTGCTCCTTGGCCATCTTGATGGATACGGGAACGAAATCACTTAAAAATTCGGAGCAGCAAAGAGGTCTTCCGCATGATCCGAAACCTCCGAGGCTCCTTGCTTCATCCCTTACACCTATCTGTCTTAGCTCGATCCTGGTTCTGAAAACTCCTGCAAGATCCTTAACCAGATCTCTGAAATCGACTCTCTGTTCAGCTACGAAAAAGAAAACTATCTTGCTGTTATCAAAAGCATATTCCACATCGGTAAGCTTCATGTCGAGTCCGTGCTCTGCAATCTTTTCCTGAGCGATGCGATATGCATTCTTTTCTCTGGATGCGTTCTCCGCCACCTGTCTGTCATCCGCATCGGTGGCCTTTCTCATGACCTTGCGAAGAGGTACGGTTATCCTGGATTCATCCACATCCTGAATGTCACTTACTGCCTGAGCATATTCGATACCTTTAACGGTTTCTACGATGCAGTGATCATCCTTTCTGATATCTAAATCTCCGGGATCAAAAAAATAACTCTTTCCACCGGTCTTAAATCTTACAGCTATTACCTTCATTTCATCTCCCGGGGCGTACCTGCCCCTTTATTATCCGTTCTCCTGAATCACGGCAAAGAGAAGTTCCATGGTTATCTCAAAGCCGACATTAGCTCTTAATCTTTCGCGTGCTCTGCTTATAGCCTGAAGCACTTCCTCGATACCCTCATAACTGCTCCTTCTGGAAGCTTTTCTTATTATGGAAATATCGTCTTTATAAACAAGGCTGTCGGTCTCGCCCGTTGCCTTGAACATAAGTATATCCCTGTACCATACGGTGATCATATCCAGGAATTCACCCGGATCAACCTTATATTCCGCAAGGCTTCTTACAAGCGCGATCATATCCGCTATGGAATCCTCACGCGCATTCTTAACCACCGACTGAGCAGCAGCCTGCATTGCGGAGAAATCATCACTGGATGCCATATCTCTGGCTTTTCCGAGATTTCCCTGGGCAAAGGCTATCGCAATATCAGCCCTGTAATCGGGAACCTGCAGTTCCCTCATCAGATATTTCTTAAGCACATCTCCGGGAACCGGTTTAAGTTCCCAAGTGATACATCTGGACCTTACGGTGGGAAGCATCATCTGAAGATTAGAAACAAGCAGCAGTATCACTGCATATGTAGGTGCCTCCTCAAGGCTCTTCAAAAGCGCATTCTGAGCCTGAGTCGTAAGTTTATCCGCCTCACTGACTATGTATATCTTGCGTCCCGCCTGATAAGGTTTTATGGGAAGATCGTTGCATATCTGATCCCTTACTTCCTCAACTCCGATGGAATTGGGTTTTTCATGGATCACATATTTAATATCGGGATGAACCCTGCTTTCAGCCTGTTTGCAGGAATGACATTCACTGCATGCATCAGCCCCCCGGTTTTCGCATACAAGGTACTGTGCAAACGCAGACGCTATAAATTCCTTACCGGCACCTTTTTCACCTGTAAGGATATAGGCCTGAGCCACTCTGTCGTTTTCGACGGACTCCTGTATCTGTTTTTTGATAAGATCCTGTCCGATTATCTGAGAAAGCTTCGGCATCGTTAACCCCCCTGTCAGGTGAAGATATCCAGCAGCAAACCTCTTATCTCTCCGATCTTGTTTAAGATCTCAAGATTATCCTTCTCGTCTCTCATCAGTTCCTGAGCAAGCTGATCGAGATTGTCATCAACCAGCCTTATTATTCCGTAAACCCTGTGTCTTCCTTTTCTGTCGAGGAAATTCTCTCTGGAAAAAGAATGAGAATGCGTTACGATCTCGTTGAGGAAATCTTTGACCAGGCTCCGGTAATGTCTCATATCCTTGACATCCCTGCGTTTTGCGAGCTTTTTGCCCTCGGCATCAATCTGCTCCATAAGCGCACTGAGCTTTCCGGCAAGTTCGGCTTCCTCAATATTGCTGGCAAGCATGAATTTAAAGCTGCCGTCGGATTCCTGAACATGCTGGGACTGTGCAACCTGAGCTGTTTGATTTACCTGGTTTACTCTTATATCCATTAAAGCTGCCTGATAAATTCCTTTACTTTATCAACACACTCCGCAAGATCGTTATTGTTCATAAATATATTGGTGATTCCGGCCGCGCTCAGCTTCTCTTCGTCGAAATCCTCAGAGTCGGTGATGAACCTGCGGCACATCTCCTTATATCTGGGAGCAGCCTGTTTTTTCTCACGTCTCATGGCTCTTTCGAGTCTGATGCCGTCATCGGTCTCTATCATGACGGCCACTATATTATCGGCACCGAAATGATCTCTGAGTCTTATGTAAGCGGGAATCGTTCCTGCTGCTGCGATAACGTTTTTACCGGCAGGATCGAAGGTTCCGTCATCTACGGTAAAATATCTCCAAAGGCCGTATACGGTATCATAGGATCTGTCTTCTATGACTTTACCCTGTTCCTTCAGAGCATTAAATCCGGCTTCGTCCGTAAAATGATACTCTCTGCCTTCCTGTTCACCGCTCCTTAAAGGACGCGTGGTATAGGTGACCAAGGGTACCAGATCAAGGCTCTCATCCGCAATTAGCTTTTTATATATTGTGTCTTTCCCGCTGCAGCTCTTGCCAAGCAGGCATATGATCTTAGCCATTTTGTATCCGTTCTAATCAGAAAACCATTTGATACTGCCTATTCGGGCTACCTTACAGTTTATCATAAAAATCTGTAAAATCCCATAAAAAAGCCGTCCGCTTACATAGGTGCGGGCGGCTTTTCTTTATTAATCTTTCTTTCCGATCATTTCATCCAAAGTGTGCCATCCCAGAACCGCACATTTTACTCTGGCGGGCATATGTGAGATATCGGCCAGAGCACCTGCCTCCTGAAGTTCATCTATTTCCTCCGGAGTTGCCTCACTCTTTATCATTCTTATGAAAAGATCCGCAAGATGAAGGGCTTCTTCGGTCTTTTTTCCGATGACCATATCGATCATTATGTCCGCGGAAGCCTGTGAAATGGCGCATCCGTCGCCGACAAAGCCACCCTCCGTGATAACTCCGTCCTTCACTTTAAGCTGAAGCGTAATCTCGTCTCCGCAGGAAGGATTTACCCCTTCCATCTCAAAATCCGGATTCTCGATCGCATGCTTATGGAGCGGATGCATATTGTGGTCAGTAACAACCTCGTTATAAAAGGTTTTAAAATCCATATCCCATCAATCCCCTGACTTTGGAAAGCTCTGTAAGGAACTTGTCCACTTCTTCTTCGGTATTGTAGAAAGCAAAGCTTGCACGGCAGGTGGACTTAACTCCGAGATGATCCATAAGAGGCTGGGCACAGTGATGTCCGGCTCTTACGCACACTCCGGCTCTTCCCATAATGTCCGCAACATCGTGAGGATGAACATCTTCAACCATAAATGTCACGATGCCTTTATGATCTTCGGGTCTGTCCGAACCGATCAGACGAATGCCGTTTATTTCCTTAATTCCGTTTACGGCTTTCAGCGTAAGCTTTTCTTCCTGCTTCTCCATTATATCCCAACCGACCTCATTAATAAAATCGATTGCTGCGGATAATCCTACGGCACCGCCAACATTGACGGTTCCCGCCTCGAATTTATGGGGAATTTCGGCATATGTTACTCTGTCCCAATGTACGGTTGCGATCATCTCACCGCCGTACATGAAGGGACGCAATTTTTCCAAATGCTTCTTTTTCGCGTATAATGCACCGATTCCCATAGGGCCGTACATCTTATGTCCCGAAAAAGAAAGAAAATCGCAGTCCAGATCTCTGACATCAACTTTCATGTGGGGAACGCTCTGGGCTCCGTCAACACTGATGAGAGCGCCTGCAGCGTGAACTTTCTCCGCAATATGTTTGATATCATTTACTCTTCCGAGAACGTTGGAAACCTGAGTGATAGCAACAAGCTTGGTTTTGTCCGAAAGGCACTTATCCAGTGTTTCGTCCGTAACCGCGCCGGTTTCATCGGGCTCCAGCTTAACGAGCTTTGCGTTCTTTTTTTCCGCCATATACTTCCAGGGCAGAAAATCGGAATGATGCTCCATTACGGACACGACGATCTCATCGCCTTCCGAAAGATTATCCTCACACCATGAATAAGCCAGAAGGTTCAAAGCCTCGGTGGCATTTCTTACAAATACGATCTCCTCGGGAGATGATGCATTTATAAAAGCTGCCGTCTTAGCTCTGGCTTCCTCATACCTTTCGGTTGCTCTTTCGCTTAAGTCGTAGACACCTCTGAAGGGGTTTGCATTATCTTCTTCATAATATGCCTTCATGGCATCCAGAACCGATATGGGCTTCTGGGTTGTAGCGGCATTATCGAGATATGCTATGTCCTGCGACAAAAGCGGGAAGAGTTTCCTGTATTTTATTACGTTGTCTTTTAATTCCTGATCAGTCATTTACGTATTTTTCCGCGATTATATCAAGCACGTACTGTTTGGCGCCTTCATCCTCGATGTGGTTTGCAGCAGCTTCAAGAGAAGCTCTCTCCAGAATTTTGATAGCTTTCGCTCTGGAGATTCCCCTGCTCATCATATAAAAGAGCATGTCTTCAGCAGGTTTTCCTATGGTGGCACCGTGGCTTCCGGCTACATTTTCCTCGGTACAAAGGATAAGAGGAACGGTCTTGTTGACTACCGTGTCATCCAAAAGGAGCATGTTTTCAGCCTCTGCTCCGTCTGACTGTGCACATCCGCGTACGAAATCAATTGTACCTCTGAAGGTTTTCTGAGCTTTCTTGGAAAGAGCACCGGATACATTGATATCTGCCTTGGTCATGGGAGCAAGATGCTTCACCACATAATTCATGTCTATAGTCTGACCGTTTGTTCTTACGAGTCCGACCCTGTTTTCGGCAGCGGCTTCTTTTCCCTTAAGATCGGTCCTGCATCCGGAATATATGTCGCTTCCGTCCGAAAATACCTGGATTATATTGATCTGAGCATTTTCATCGGCAACCGTTCCGATATCATTTACAACGGTAAGTCCCTTTCCGGGTCTTATCACCTGGGCAAGATTAACCTTAGCTCCCTTTCCTGCTTTTATCAGTACTCTGAGCACCGAAGTAGCTTCGGTAGAATCATCAGAGGACAGATCTGTCAAAACATTGATGGTCTCTCCGTCTCCGGCCTCAAAACAAAGCACATCTGCAGTGTTTTCGGTGCATGTCTTCTTAATGGTAAGAAGCTTATCGCCATCGGTCTTTACCAAAACTGGATTGGAGCCGTTCTTTTCAAGGAATGCGGTAAGATCTGCGCCGCATCCGGTCTCCATATTCCAGTCTTTAGAATCTGCAGGGGCGGTATTTACGTCATCCGCTATAGTGCCGGCTAACTTTTCCCCGGGCATGTTTACCGTTACGTCATTTACTTTAAGCCTGTTCCATGTGGGAGGAACGAGGCTGTTTATTTTGATCTGTTCAGCCATCATCCTATTGTCCCTTTCATTTCAAGCCTTATTAAATTGTTCATTTCGGCAGCGTATTCCATGGGAAGCTCTCTTGAGACATTGTCCGCAAATCCGCTTACGATAAGCGCCCTTGCGTCTACTTCGCTCATGCCTCTGCTCATCATGTAAAATACTGCTTCGTCGGAAATGGTTCCTATTTTAGCTTCATGTCCGACATCCGCATCATCCGTACGGATATCCATTACGGGAATGGTGTCCGATTTGGAGATGTTATCTATCATGAGGGACTCACAACTGACAACGGACTTGGCACCCTTAGCCTGAGGCATTACCTGCACGGAGGTTCTGGTGGTGTTGATTCCGCCATCCTTGGAGATTGACTTGGTATTTACTACTGAAGAAGTATTTTTGCCCAGGTGGACTACCTTCATTCCGGTATCAAGATCCTGTCCGGCTCCTGCGAAAGCAATACCGGTGTATTCCATGGTGGAATTGTCACCCTTAAGGATTGTGGAAGGATACAGGTAGGATACATGAGATCCGAAGGATCCGGATACCCACTCCATTCTTCCGCCTTCTTCAACCAGTGCTCTCTTGGAATTGAGGTTGTACATATTCTTGGACCAGCTCTCGATGGTTGAGTATCTGAGCTTTGCATTCTTTCCTACAAAGAGCTCAACGCAGCCCGAGTGCAGGTTTGCGACGTTATACTTGGGTGCGGAACATCCTTCTATAAAGTGAAGATCCGCATCATCTTCTACTATAATAAGAGTATGTTCGAACTGACCGGCTCCTTTGGCATTCAGTCTGAAATAGGACTGAAGAGGCACGGAAACCTTTACTCCCTTGGGTACATATACGAATGATCCGCCGGACCATACCGCGCCGTGAAGTGCATTATATCTGTGATCGGTGGGCGGGAGAAGTGTCATGAACTTCTCGTGGATCAGATCCGCATATTTTCCCTTAAGTGCGCTTTCGAAGTCACAGTAAACTACGCCCTGCTCCTCGACTTCTTTTTGCATATTGTGGTAAACAAGCTCGGAATCGTACTGAGCTCCCACACCTGCAAGTGAAGTACGCTCTGCCTGAGGAATTCCCAGACGCTCAAATGTATTTTTAATATCCTCGGGAACTTCTTCCCAGGTGTGCTGCATTTTGGTATTGGGACGGACATATGTATAGATAACATTCATGTCCAGGCCGTCAATACTTGGGCCCCAATTGGGGTGCTGTGATTTGTTATACAGCTTAAGACAGTTAAGTCTGAAATCCCTCATCCAGTCGGGATCCTGTTTCTGATCGGATATCTGACGGACTATGTCTTCAGTGAGACCCTGCTCCAATTTGAAGGCATCACTGTCGTCATCAACTACGTCGTAGATAGTCCTGTTGATATCCTCTACGTAAGTTTTTTCTTCGCTCATATTTATGCCTTCAAATATTTTTCAAATCCGTTGTCATTAATCTCACTAATAAGGGATGCATCTCCCTCTGCAACTACTTTTCCGTCGACAATAACGTGTACTTTGTCTACTTTCAGTGAATCAAGTATTCTGGTTGAGTGAGTGATGATAAGAAGTGAGCCGTTAGTCTGCTCCTGATAAGCCTTAACACCCTCTGATACGATCCTTACCGCATCTACATCAAGGCCTGAATCGGTCTCATCAAGAATGGCAAGTTTGGGTTTAAGCATAAGAAGCTGGAAGATCTCAGCCTTTTTCTTCTCACCACCGGAAAAACCGAGGTTAAGCTCTCTGTCGAGGTATGAAGGATCCATGCTGATTACCTTCATCTGCTCCTGCGCTGCCTTCTTGAAATTCCAAAGTGACATTCTGTTGCCTACGGCTTCACATGCACTTCTGGTAAACTCGGATAATCTTACTCCGGGAACCTCAATGGGATTCTGAAAAGTCATGAACAATCCCTTCTTAGCTCTTTCATCGGTAGACATCTCAAGAAGATCCTCACCCATAAAGCTGATATCTCCTGAAGTTACCTCATATTCTTCTTTTCCCATAAGGGTATTGCCAAGCGTTGATTTTCCGGCACCGTTGGGTCCCATTATTACGTGGGTTTCACCTTCACCGATAGAAAGGTCAAGGCCTTTAAGAATCTCTTTATCACCTATACTGACTTTGAGATCTTTGATATTTAAAAATTCCTGACTCATTTATAATGCCTTTCTTATCCGAACAATTAGATTAACAAGTTACAAACTATCCCATATTCTACAGACGAAATAGTGGTTTTTCAAGTGTTTGGAGGCAATAAACCTACTAATTTGATATATTTATAAAAAATACCCAAAATACTCATCCGGGAGCAATTATTAATTGACAAAAAATATTACAAATTAAGTCCTATGATATACAAAAAAAGAGACCTCAGAAGAGATCTCTTATTCGTGCCCAGAGCCGGAATCGAACCAGCGACACGCGGATTTTCAGTCCGCTGCTCTACCAACTGAGCTATCTGGGCATCTGCAGGTTTTAGGTTTAATCCTTACCCTACAAAGTAGCGGGGACAGGATTTGAACCTGCAACCTCCGGGTTATGAGCCCGACGAGCTAACCGGATTGCTCTACCCC